>Ga0209612_1001861_pt1 | contig 16253 bp, 15 predicted proteins | sample BioC12SIPDNA_FD_185746 | JGI IMG/M metagenome (GOLD analysis project Ga0209612, IMG submission 185746) | Anaerobic biogas reactor microbial communites from Washington, USA - Biogas_R1_B C12 SIP DNA (SPAdes) (version 2) | ecosystem: Engineered > Bioreactor > Anaerobic > Unclassified | place...
TCCGAACCGTCAGGACGGGCTAGAGGCATCCCCAGATCGAGGAGGATCCGGCTGCCTCCGGCCGAGACCAACTCGACACAGGAGCCGCCGATCTCGTGCGCACCTCGATGGATGGTGATTCTCAAGCTCAACCCCATTCGCGGAAGTCGTCGGTCACATCGGTCCACCCATCCTCGGAGTCACAAGCCGCGTAGATTCTAAGGGAGTCCACGAACGGTGTGCCCCAGCCCGCCGGCCAGTGATCAGATGTGTGCTTGATGACCTCGCCCAAGCGTTCCCAGCAGGAGCTCGCCCGATTGGGCCTCTCTACCACGAGGGCCGGTACGAACTCCGGACTACACAGTGAGGCTTCAAAAGACTGCCATTCGTCGTCGTCCATAGCGATCAGCCCAAGTTCGCGCTTCTGGTCGACCAACCTCTCGAGGTCGGCAAGCGATTTCGGCTCCGCGAAACGCTTCCACACCATGGTGTATGCCGTCACCTGAATCGGTGCCATGTAGATGCCATGTGCATTCTTGCGGCCCTTGACTTCAGCAAGCAGGAAGGTGCCGGGGGGCTCCCACATCAGAAGGTCGAGCTCATCCCCCAGGGGGTGCTTGTGAAGATCACGTCCGTAGAGTTCCGGATTGGCCTTGCTGATTTGCTCTAGGAGCCCTAGAGCTTCTTTCCTGATTGGTTCAGTCCACATCAGGTCTTGCTCCGCAGTATCCGTGTACCCCACGACTACTTCGCGGTCGATGGCCACGGGTTCACCGCACCCGGTGCGCCTTCGCTGCCCATAGCGATAGGAAAGCCAGTTCTGACAGAGGCCCTCGCCACTGAGATACCGCTTCCTGACCTCAACCCGCTCCAAGTACTGCCCGGCATGGCAGACGAGGTCAGAGAACTCTCCGGGACGGTAGAGGGCGCGCACGCCATGCTCTCGCAGGCAATACGCGGCAGCGGCCCTAGGCCGAAGGTTGCCCTTTTTGTCCCTCCGGATCTGCAGCAACGTGGTCAGCCCGGCGTAGAAGCTGATGGTGTCTCCGCGAAACTGCAGGTCCAGATACACATCCCGGCCTTGCCACTTCTCGCGGGTAAGATCGACGAGCGGCCTGAGCGGACAACCCTCCTTCAGCAGGTTGAAGAACTCGTCATCGAGGGCACGATGGTAGTACATATCTGACTACTCCTTTTCGTCGCATTCGATCGGTTTGGAGGGATGTGCCACCCGGTAGGCCTCATCGGCGCGTTCCTCTACCTCGCTGCGCAGCACGAGCAGAAACGGCTTCTTGCCCAGCCTGTGCACGCTCTTGAACTCTTTGCGCGCGAACCTCTTCTGCATGGCTGCACGAGGAATGCCGAGCATCTCAGCCGCTTGAGACATCGTTAGCGTCATCGGCGGCCGAGAATTCCCTGCGCGTTCGGCTTCCTCCCATCTGCGTGTCGACGATCGTACAGGCCATCGCAGCATTGTCGCTGGTCGAGCGGCCGCCGGATACGATGCCCGACTTACCGTGCTCAACTGCAGCGAGGGGTTCCACAACCCGACCGCTCCACATCCGGTGGAGACTGCTGATAACACCTACGCAATCCTGAGGTCCAGGTCCGCAATAAGAGCATGGTGATAGGCCTGGGGAATGAATTCGTCCAGTAGTCCACGGGCCACGTCCATCAGCAGGTCCTCGTCTTGCTCGAGAGAGCGCTGCACGTCGTCGGCGAAACCCGCCCTTGCCTTGCTCCGGCGAAGCCCGGCCGCGGTGGGAGCGTTGTCTCTTGCTCGGCGCGGCACGTCTTCTGCGCCCTCGACCTGCCAGATACCGTCGGTTTGCAGCCACCAGAACGGATACTCGGGATGCGCCGTGGATGTCAGATCGCCGTATTCGATTAGCAGTCTCCGCAACACGGGTTCGAGAGCAGCGTACGAGATGAACTGGCTTTCGCCGTGCTGGACACGCGAGAGCGCGAGCAACAGCAACAGAGGCTTGTGCCGGGCGCGAGGATGGGTCCTGATGTTCATGAAGCGCTCGATCAAGGTTTCGACGTCCAACAGACCTCCCTCTTTCCCCAGGGTGTTGGAGAGGACGAGCACCCGTATGCGTCTCCAATCATTCCTGAGTCCGCCAGCGCTCGCTTCGTCCGAACACGTTCCTGAGCTTATCCTTTGCCACACCGGCAGCATCACCGGCCAGGTCCTGCGCCTTGCCGGCAAGGGTCTCTTTGATCACCGTCTCGTATTCGCGGGCGCGACGTTCGACCTCGGTCAGGTCGATCGGCACGTGCGCCGCCTCAGCGACGCAGAGCAGCCATTCGTGCTCCTCCGGGACGATCGCGCCGTCGTAGATGGCCATGAGAGTCACGATCTCGACCAAGGCCTCGAGCATGTCGTGGTCTTCGATCTTCGAGATCGCGTCCAAGATGCTGTCCTTGTCTCGCACGAGCCGGTCGAAGTCATCTGGCGAATGGTCGTCGAACGACATCCGGGAGAGCATGGCCTTGTAAAGCTCCTTCTCTTTGGCGTCGACGCAACCGTCAGAGCGGGCCATGAACATGGCCGCGGCCGGGACCGCCAGCTCGTAGGCTCTGCTTTTCGACACGGCAGCCCGCAGCTCATCGGTAACCTTGCCGCGGTTCTTCATGTGCCTCTTGGCGATCTCCCCAAGTGACTTGGTAGTCACGTAGTTGAAGCCGCTGCCCGCCGCGGCTGATACCAGGGGAACGGCGTACTTGATCACGGTTCTCTGAAGAATCTTCACACCAATCCGCTGGCCGAACTTCTGAACCCCCTGTAGGGTCTGCTTACTCAGATGCTTCTTGATGGAACTCTTGGTCACGACCCCTGCCGCCCTTGACACCCCGGCTCCCACCACGTCCGCCGGCTTGATTCCGACTGCATAGCCGAAGATCATCAGCACGTCTTCCGGATCCTCGGGGTCGAGTTGCAGGTCATAGACAACCGACATGTCCAGCACAAGACGCATCTGGATGGCTGAAAGGGCCAACATCTCGGCGCCAAGACTGCCCAGGAATACCGCCAACGTCGCCCCACCGCTTGGTAGGGCAGTCACGACCCCGACCGTTGCCGCGGCCCCCGTGACCGCGCCGGTGATGGCGGCGTAACGCGTAGCCACCGAAAGCAGGGTGTCGGCAATGCCGTCGGCAGGGAGTCCTGGATACTTCTTCTGGAAGTAGGTGGCCCTGGCGTTCCGGTCATAGGCCTTGGTCACTTGGCTCAGAAGCTTGAGGAACCAGTCACCGCTCCGCGCTTCCTCGGGGCTGAGGGTCTTGGCGAACTCCTTCGCCTCGTCGAGTTGGCGTTGGACTTCGGTCTTCAGGGTTGATTCGTCTGCGGTCGGCTCGGTCATGTCCTACCTCCTGGTTTATGCAGTACGGCGGCTTTTGGTGGCTGGTTGGCGTTGTAGTCATGCACCGGAGTTCCTCCCGTCCTACGGAGAGCCGGGCGCCTGCTGCAGATGCCTCTTCGCCCACGCGTAGCGCTTTGGGTCCTTCTCCAGAAGAAATCGCGCAAGATCCCTCTTGATCTCGCCCTTCGCCGCCTCCAAGGCTCGTTTGCGCTGAGCATCAACACGCACCGAGCCATTCTCTGCCGCCTCGGCCCTAGCGAAGTAGGCATCTCCAAGCTCAGCATGTCCACGTATGTATTCCAGACGACCGAGAAGATTGGAGACATACGCGCTTTCAGGGTCTAATACCAGTGCCTGATGGGCGCATTGGTAGCTCTCATCAACTCTGTCAGCGTCCGCGAGAGCCGCCGCTCTGCTGTTCAATACAGCCGCCGACGCGGCCGCGGCTGCACCAGCCGGCGTGAAACCGTCTGTAACCTTGATGGAGTGTCCGGCTAGACCTGCATCTCGGTACAACGCCGACGCCTCAGCAAGAGTCCACGGATCCCGAGTGGCGCGGTATTCACGGTATCGGTAGTCCGCTAGAAGCTTGACTAGGGCTCTGTCCTGATTGCCCCGCAGCCAGGTTACGCACCCAGTCGGAAGAGGCTTACCGGCGTCCATCAGGTCGAGGGTCTCGAGTAGCTTGGCAGAGGGCCTGACCGAGCAAGACGGTAGCTTGAACTTGGCCGCGAGTTCCTTGAGCCTCACCATCTTATGCGCACGCTGGTCAAACCGCTGTTTCAACTCGACCAACTCTGCCGAATCCCCAGGGACCCTGACCTCGATCACGCGCTGCAAATCAAGCAGAGCCTGAACGCTGAGTTTCTTCCGCCGCTGACCATCGTCCGAGTCGAAGACAGCGACGATCCTCCGTTGCCCCTCGAACAACACGACGTCCTCTATGAGGCCATCCCCAAGTATCCGATGAACGAGAGTCCCTCCAGCCAACTGCGACCACCGGGTCGCGTCGTCGCCTGCGTACTGAACAAACTCGCTGAAGGGAACCGAGGTGCCCTGAGTCATGGAACCTGCCTACGCCGAGGCCAAAGCGTCAGCTTGTTGATGATCGTGGTGAACGGGTGATCAATTGCCTTCATTCTCGTGCCTACCTAACAGAGGTGCGTTCTCGTAGCCCCTAGTGTTCCGCCACATGGTCGGCCCGCAGCACAGTCTGGTGAGCCCCAAGGGCCGTGTAGTCCGCCGGATTGCACGTCAGGACGATTATCTGGAGTCCCCGCCTGCTTGCCAGGTCCAGCATTCGCTGCAGCGTTTGGACTCGGTCTGGGTCTGAATAGGCGAAGGAGTCATCGAACACGATCGGTAGAGAGCCATCGTGGTCGGCCGCCAGGAGTTCCGCCATGGCGAGACGTACTGCCGCAGCCACCTGCTCGCGTGTTCCACCACTCAGCGCGGAAAACTCAATCGCTCCTTCATCGGCCTGGCGGACGAGTTCGATGCTCTGGAAGCAGTTGTCTCGAAACGCGACAGTCGCTTTGGCGCCAGGGCCGAAGAGCGATTGGAGATACTCGGAGATCCTCTCCGCCAGGGGTTGTGAGAACTGATCGGCCAGCGCCTGCTGTTCCTCTCGGAACAGATCGTCCACCAAGGCGATAGCGTTGGCCCTGCGTTCAACCTTGGCCAGGCTTTCGGAGGCAGCAGCCAACCGGGCTTCGGCCAGCGAAAGATCGGCGGCAGGGTCAGTGGTCCCTTCAGAACGTAGCTTCTCGTGATTGACCGCCCGCCTAGTGATGGCCGTTTGCTTCTGAGCCTCCGTCTCGCTCAGTGCGCGCTGAAGCCGGTCGCGGTCGGCCTCCAGCAGATCGGGTTGTAGGGCCGCGATGGCCTCCTTCGTGGTCGCGAGATGAGTCTCGGCCTCGTCTCTCATCCTGCGGGCTTCTTCAAGACCCCGCCGCCGCAGACCCTCTGTGCCGTGGTTGGCGACCAGCAGGTTGAGTTGTGCGCGAGACTCGACCAGTAGCTTCCTGTCCTCAGCTACTGCTGCCTGCTTCGCGGCAAGCTCATCCTCCAGAACGTGACACCGCTCCTGGAGACCGGCTCGTACCCGCCCGGCTTGCTCCTCTGCCAACTCTGCAGACTGGAGCCTGCCCTCGGCCTTCCCCAGCCATTCCTTGGCTTCGTCCAGAGTCAGGGGGCGTCTCTCCTCGGCCATCTGGTCGGCGCGGCGCTGCACGTCGGCCAAAGCCGCTTGAACCGCCTGGTCGGCCTTCTGCACCTCTTCGCTCAGGTCTTCGGGATCCCATTCCTGGAGAGCGGCTCTGATAGTGTCTACCTCGGCGTTGAGATCCTTGCGCTGAACAAACACCTCAGCTGCTTGTTCCGTCGACGCAAGCCCCTTCAGGTCGAGTGTCTGCTGAAGCTCTTCCGTGAGCAAACGCAGCCGCTCTCGCGCTTGGGAAAGGCTATCTCCGCCTCCCGGGAACACTTTGAGCTGGGCCGTTCCCACCTGAAGGATCGTCGGATCCGTGATAGTGCGCCGGTCACCGCGAGAGATAGTGTCGTCCCCGAGACGGACCGGCTCCTCCGCAGTGATGACCTCCACCTCCGTCGCCATCCCCCCTAGGGCGGCGCGCGCCTGTCCAATCGCGACCTCGAGATCCTGCAGGTTCTTGAACTCCTTCTCCTCCAGGGGAGCGAGGCGCGCCAATTCTCCCTGAATGCCCTTCAGTTTCGCCTGCAGGCCCGACACATGGGTCAGGCGTGTCTGCAGCTCTTGGAGACGATCGTTCTTCTGAAATAGACCAACAAATGCTTCAGCCAACTCCTTACTGAGCCGCGCCTCTCGCGTTCGCGCAATGAATCGCTCATAGATCAGATCAGCGTCTTTGCTCTGTCTGCGACAATCACCGTACTTCTCCTCTGTTGCCTTGAGCGCGGCCTCCGCGGGCTCCAAAGACCGCTGCAACTCCTCGACTGCCTCCTGGAGGTTCGTGATGTCTTCCTCGACCTTCGTGAGCACATCCACCTTTTCGCGGGCAGTGTCGACGGCGCTGCCCTGGGTCTCTTCAGCCCGCCGCAGCTCCTTCAGCTTCTCGATGTCCTCCTCGACCCGCTGAAACTGCGCCGACAAGGATTCGAGAGCTGTGGAGGAAGCAGCGATGGTAGCCACTGCCTCCTCGTACTCGTCGGCCGCCGAGCGGAGTTCGACCACCCGTTCCCCAGCGGTGGCCACCGTGGCCTCCAGCTGACTGACCTGTGCTTGGGCAAGATCCAACTCGGAGCTGCGCCTCGCGACCCCTCCTTGAGTAAACAGGTCCTTTCTCAACTGCGAGAAACGAGCGGCGGCTCGACCATCGACGGCTGACTGCATGGCTACCGCCCCGCCGGATTCCTGGAGCTGCTGCAGCAGGCACGCTTGCTGCGCCACAAGCTGTGCCGCGGGGTCGCCCCCGCTCACACCCTGCCACACCCACAGGTGAGCCCATTGCTGAGTGACCCTCTCGAGAATTCCGCGGCCGCCGCCTACATCTGACACACCGAGCAACTCCGTCAGCCGAGCCTGGGCCTCGTCGCCCTGCCAGGTCGCACCACCGACCATCGTTAGCCGAGTGGTGCCGCTCTGGCCGGCGAAACGCTTGACCAGTTGGTACTCGTGTCCGCGGGCTTGGAACCGTACTTCGACCTCAGGATGTTCAGGCCAATACAGGGATTGCATGCTCGCCTTGGCATCACCCGTGACTGTAGCCTTGAGAAAGAGAGCGCGGTGAACAGCCTCGATGAAAGTGCTCTTGCCCGTCTCGTTGGCCCCTCCGATGAGAGTCCTCGCATCGTCGAAGTTGACGGTGGCCTCTCGATGAATGCGGTAGTTCCTTGCGGTGGCCGACAGCAGTTTCATCACATCGCCTCCTGCCGCGACGCGATGTAGAGTTCGCGAAGACCTACCTGAGCAATGCCCGCGTCCTCACCCCCGGATGCCGCACGCTCCATCAGTCTCGCAGCGACCCGCGCGATAAGCGGGTTGGAGGCACTCTGCGTGAGTTGCTCGATCTCTTCCTGGGAGGGAGCCAGCGTTGTCTGATCGACGAGCTTCAGCCGTAGTAGCCGAGCCTCCAGGGATTCGACGATCTTGTCCAGACGATCGTACGCTCCCATGCCGATGCTCCCCGAGAGAGTCAGCGCCAGCAGATCCTCGCCAGCGCGTTGTCCGAGCAGCTCGGCCATCTTGTCTTCCAAGTCGTTGACGGAAGCGTCATCGGCCAGGTTGAAGGAGAGATCATGCCAGCCGAGGCGACCCGTCTTGACCTTACTCACGACAGGGAGCTTCCCCCTCTCCACGTCGACCACCAGCACGTTTCCGGGATCCTGGTCTGGGCCCTTGGGGAATCGGTCCAGTTCCGGCGTGCCCGCGTACCAAGCACGAGCATCCACCTGCTTCGTCCCGTGCCAGTCGCCCAACGCAACGTAGTCGACCTGGTCAGAGGGAAGCTGATCCACGTCAATGACACCTGCGTCTGGAGAGTCGCCATCCTCGTCCCCCCAGGCCCCCGTGAAGGCCTGAGTACTCCCATGGGCCAGCACAATCCGCGGCTTGCCCGCAGCGGCCTGGGCATGGGCATCGCCCGATCGAAGCCACTCGGTCGGATCCCCGACCATCGAGCGGTGCAGAAGCGGACAAGGAAACACTACCGCCGAGCCGACTTCAACAGGCTCAGCGGCAAGCAAGACCAGCATGTTCGGCGCCAGAGCGGCCTGCTCTCGCAGGAAGAACTCCTGCTCCCACACGCAACCCGGCCCCCCATGATCGTGGTTGCCGGGGATGACCACGACGGGTACGCCAATCTGGCCTATGGCGCTACAGGCCGCCGAGACTGTCGCCTTGTCGGCGCTGCGCGAGTCGAACAGGTCACCCGCCACTAGGACAAACTCGGCTCCGGTCGCCTGGACCACTCGCCCGATTCGCTTGACCGCCTCGACCCGCTCCTGCTGTAGGAGCGAGCGCTTCTGTGGATCACTAACGCGCCCGAATGGTTTCCCCAGTTGCCAGTCTGCCGTGTGGACGAATCTCATACTCTCCTACCCCCGTCCGTCACCTCTCCGATACGTTCAAACAGCGAACATCCCCAGGCCTGCCGCCTCGAATACCTTGCACCTCAGGTCTTCGAGCTTCGCTATCGTTTCCGGCATGTTGAGTGAGGCGCCCGCGAACTCTCGAGCACGTGCTATCTCACCTTCCAGAATCGCGACCTCGACCGCGTTGATGCGGTCCATCAGCTCGCCATCCTCGTCCAGTCTGCTGGGCACAACGATGCAGTCGTAGATGACAGCGCGCTCCTTCCTTGGGGCCAAGCGAAGAACCCTGCCGCGACGCTGAATCCATTCGCGCTCGGTTTTGCTGCTCGCGAGGATCACGGCCTGCCTGCAATCTGGAATGTCAATGCCCTCGTCCAGGCACCTGATGGCCACCGCGAACTCGTACACTCCATCGCTGAACTCCCTCAGAATGATCGAACGGTCGGCGCCTTCAAGACGGCCGGCGGTGTATCCAACCGCGCGACGTCGTTTGGCCCGCAGCACCGACAAAGCCTGGTCGACCTGCGGCTCCTCGTTGCAGTAGACAAGGCACTTGTCCACTTGAGGAAGGGCCGCTACGTGCTCGACAACCGCCAGCTTCCCGACGGCACCCTTGATCAGATCGGCCCGTTCGAACAGAAGCATCTCGAGCGCGTTGTTACCCTCGGCCTCAGCCATACGAAAGATCTCCCCAAAGCTGTCTGGGGGCAGGTTGTAGATGTTGGCCAATGTCGCCACGAGCTTTGAGATTCTGGTTGTCAGATCCAGGTATGCAGTTCGCTCATCCGGCTCCAGCCCTACGGGGAGTACGTGGTACTCATAGGGACAAAGCCAACCATCCGTGAGCGCCTGCTCCAGCGGGTACGAGAACACCGTGTCGCCGAAGTACCGGGCGATGGCCCGGTTTCCGGCCTCATCCCACTTCCTCTGAGGTGTTGCGCTCAGCCCCAGACGCCCGGCTCCGGCGTTGATGTCCATGGCACGGCGCCAGCTTGACGCACCCAGCCGGTGCACTTCGTCGCCAACAACGACGACATCGTCGGATCGAACGGGAGCAAGAACCCCGCGGAAGTCGTCGGAACTGGCCGTGGCCGCGGTCGCCACCAAGAAGGTGGGGCGCCGTTCATCCGGCCTCAGGTGGCGCTGCATGAGCACGCGGGCCATTCGCTGCCGCCACGACGGAAACTCCGAACTGCACGGTACAACGGTCGCCCGCCGATTGTGCCTCTTGATGGCCGCCGACCACTGATCCACCAGATCCTTACCGGGCACAATCACCACCACGAAGCAGCCTGTATCCACCAGCGGGGACACAGCTTCCAGTGCTGTCAGAGTCTTCCCAGTGCCGGTGGCCATCTCCCAGATGCCGCGCCGTCCGGCGGCAGTCCAACGGTTGATGGCCTCAACCTGATACCCGCGGAGGAGGGTTTGACTGGCCGGATGTGCGGTCACAGCAGCCGGTCAAGCGCACTCTGAATGCTTCCGAAGGTTCGGTACTCCTCGGCCAACCGCTCGACCCCATACTCAGCATGGGCCACCAGCTTCTCGAAGCGTTCTTGGCCCGAAGCGTCTGGATAGAGAGAAGACATCAGAAGCCAAAGCACCCCTTCGCTGTCCACCGTGTACACGTTGATCAGCTCTTCTCGAGGCCCCTCGGCAAGGAGATCTGCTCGGTTGAGACGGATTCCAAGTGCTGCAGCCACATGGAACGTGTCCATGAGTCGGGGAAGCTTCTTGGGATTCTTGGGATCGGTGAGCTCGTCGAACAGTCGACGCTTCTTGGTGTATATCTTGGCCGCCCCACCCCACGGCCGTTCGAGCTGGCTCATGAGTTCCTCCTCGCGATGGTCGAGGTCAGCGTGGCTTGGTCGTGGACTATCTCGAACTCGTCGCCTATGACGGGAGCGAGAATCTCGCGCACACCGAACTCGGTATCGGTGTCGGTCACCAGGAGAATCACCTGACGGCCGAGGTCACGCAGCACCGTCGCGATGTTCTTGCGGTGTTCCTTGTCGAGCCTGCCCATGGGAGTGTCCATGAGGATTGGAGCCTCGTGCTGCGAGAAGTCGTTGAGCCCGAGGATGAAGGAGAGCGCTGTCACCTGCTTCTCACCGGCCGAGATAAGCTGCATGGGCGGGCGGCAGCCCTGGGTGTCCTCAAGAGCGAAAGAGAAATCGTCTTCGATAAGGAGCCGTTCGTACGCGTGGAGCTTGTTGGTGATGCTCTTGAAGTACCTGGTGCTTGCATCTTGAATCTCGTTCCTACGAGCTGATGACGTCTCGTGGACGATGTCATCAAAAGCCCGGGCGGTAGCGTTCAGGACGTCGAGCTCTTCTGTCAACTTCTCAAGGCCCGCAATCTGACCACCCAGGCGGCGGATCTGCGTCTCGAGCCTCTCCCGATAGGAGCCAAGATCCTGGATCCGTCCCTCCAGATCTCCGATCTCGCGTGAGAGAAGCTCCTGGTTTCCTCGGCAATTGGCTATCGCCTCAATCAGAGTCTGAATGGTCTTCTCGTCAAACCCTGCCAGGAGCGTCTCCTTCGTCGCGATGACCGTGTCTATCTCGTCAAGGTCGTTTTCCAGCATGCTCATCTTGGCGACCAGTGAGGCAAATGCCTCCCTGCCCTGGATCGTCGCCAGGGCGTTCTCGAGTCCTCGAGTAAGCCGCTGCGTATCGAGTCCGTCGGGCTGATCGTCGGTTTCCAGGTCCTGCTCGGTGAGCCCTAGGGCGATCAACAGTTTTTGGAAGCTCTCGTCGTCGAGCACCTGCCCGCATATACATCGACCGTCGGCTCGAATGCGATCGGCCAGCTCGCGGACGGTGGCCTTGCGCGCGGCCTCCCGTGAGCGACGTAGCTGCTCGTCAGCCATCAGCCTCATCTTCCGTGCCTGCTCAGTCAGCACTGGGGCAAGGATGTCCAGATAGAGATGGGCAGAAGCGTCCTGCATTTGGTCTTTCAGCTCATTACGTTTGGTCTCCAGGTCGGACCGGGTCTTCCGCAGCTCTTCGAGATCCCGCAGTATCTGCCGGGCCTCTTCGTGCGCTGCGAGCTGACGTACAAGGTCGGCCTCGACAGCCTTCATCTCCTTGAGTTCGTCCTTACGCTGCTCTACTTGGGCTCTGGCTTCGCGAAGGTCCTGCTCGACTTCCTCCATCTCACGGGCGAGCTTTGCGTGCTCCTGCTCCCTGCTGAGTAGCCGCTGGCGCTCCGTACTGACCTCGTAGGTGAGCCTTACCGCATCCTCCTTCGCCTGGGTGAACAGATGGAGGCCCAGCACCGTCGCAATCGCGTCTCGTGTCGCCTCGCTGGGGTCACCTCCCGAGTAGACCTCGATCTTCTCCCCATCGAAGAAGGCAAATTGGCTGGCATTCTGAGGCAGAAGTTCGTTGATGCGCTCCTGGATGACAACCGGATCCTGACCCTGGTACCGCTCGCCGTCCTCCAAGAACGTGATCTCGTCGTTGTCAAGGTCTTGGGCCGTCTCTATGCAGCCATTCTTGCCACGGATGCGACGGACGATGGTGTACGACTTGGATCCCGACTGGAACTCGGCCCGAACCTGCATGAGAGAGCCGGCCTCGGTGCGGGCGAGGGTATTGAAGTACTCAAAGGCCTCGCGCCTGCGCCTGTTGTGGCCATAGAGGCACCATTGCAGCGCAAGGAGTATCGAGGTTTTTCCGTAGCCGTTCGGACCGTGAATGAGCGAAACCGGCCGGTCCGCAACAGCGCCGAAGTCAAGCACCGTCTCGCCATAGTACGGACGGAAGTTGCTGATGGCGAGTTGGGTTAGGTTCATTCTGTGCCGTCCCCTGCTCGGGCGAGACGGCGGTCTCTCTCGTGGCGCACGAGTTCTCGCAGATTCTCGAAGATCCCGTGGCGCCGGCCGAGATGGCTCAGCCTGGCCTCCTCATCGACATACCGCCGGAGGTACCCGACCGAGAGACCGTGCTTCTCAGCGACCTCGGTCATGATCCGAGAGGTTGTCGCATCCAACTTGAACCTCAGTGGCTCTCCAAGAAGATCGATCATTGCCTTCGCCCTCTTCCCGCCAGAAACCCCCTGGCCTATCTGAACACGCGAGCAGTCTCTAACTAGATTCGGCCCATTTGATGCTTTCCTTTATGCAGTCAAGAGGCCCGGAGGCACTGTTGACTAGCCCGGTGAGCCCAGGATGACATCATTGGCGCGCACCGCGGACGCCGTACCACTTCAACAAATCCCGAGCCTTTGTCTCCTCAGGGAACACCTTCATGTCATCGGCAACCCCGGTGATCTCCTCCAGGAAGGCGCCGTGAGCACCCTCGCCGGGGTCTTCCGACGTGCCTCTGACGTAGAGGATGATGAAGTTCGCCGGCCGTCCGTCCGCGTTCGGGCGGATGACGCGACCCATCCTCTGGATCATCTGGCGACGGGAGTGACTTGCAGCTAAAATGACGCCCAGGTCCGCCTCGGGCACGTCGACTCCCTCGTCCAACACGCGAGGGGCGGCCAAGACTCGGATCTTCCCTCTCCGGAAGTCGGCCAGGATGCTCCCGCGTTCATGTCGGTCGAGTTGGCTGGTGTAGGCGAGCGCCGGCACGGAGCCCTGGCCGATGGTACGCGCCGCCCGCTCGGCGCTCTCTATCGTCTCGGTGAACACCAGGGCCCGTTCGGTCTGTGCGAGGATAGGCTTGAGCATCCGCAGTGCCTCGAGTTTGCGGGTACAGTCGGCCAGCAGGGCCCGTCGCTTGGTGAACGCGCTCAGATATCGCCGGGATAGTCGGGTGACTCGGCCATCCTCATTGCCGCCTTCACTGAGAGCAGTCACACAGCGCATGAATTCCCCGAAGGGCTCCGGCGGGCAGCCGTAGCTGTTGATGAGAGACGAGCGGGCACGACCCGCCATCGAATCAAGCTCCTCGTACTGCTCCTGTTCGCCGCCGCTGAACCCGACACCCAATAGGGCCACGCGAAAGCGCGCCAGTATGCCGTCGGCAAGGCCGCGTTCGTAGTCACAGCCCGCCACGACCGCACCATGACGGCCCGCTCGGCCTGAGCCCCCGCTAGAGAAGTACGGAGCCAGGAACTCCGCGACACCGTTGTCGCTACGCTCATACGTGGCGGTGAGCCCCAGTCGCTCGTCGAAGGCTTCCTCAAGAGCCTGGGAGTACTTCTCCGCACCGTAGTGATGGACTTCGTCGGCTATGAGCAGCCCCGCGCACCCGGCGGGCAGCATGGCATGGAGATAGGCCGACTGAACGGTGGACACGAGTACTTCATGATCATGCAGCGAACCCTCTCGCCCATCGCCGAATCTACCGATACGGACGGACGGCAGATCGCTCCTCAGCTTCTCGTACCACTGATCGAGCAGGTCGACTCCCGGAACGATCACAAGCACGCGCCTTCCTCTCGCCACAGCGTCGGCCGCAGCGAGAATCCCGACGGCCGTCTTGCCTGTGCCCGTCACCGCCTCCACCACACCGCGCCGGCCGACATCCAGCCAGGCATCCAACGCCTCCTGCTGCCAGGCCCGGGGCTTGGGTCCTCGGTAGCGGTCAAACCGCCAGACCGGGCCTGTCTCGAGGGGGCGGGTAGCCGCGGTGGCCTGTCCCTCAGCCCGCACGCTCCAGCGGGGAAGCGTGGAATCGTCCTTGACGAAGGGGCGGCCACGTTCGTAGAGGACGCTGTTGATGTCGGTGCTCGTCAGCCCCGTCCAGCCGAGGCCGTTGAGTCCGGAAAGAAGCTGGTGCTTCTCCTGTCCCGGACGGGCCGCGATAAGTCGCTCTAGGTCTCGAGCTAGACGATCCCTATCCACTGCGTCTGCCGTCTAGCCCTGTGGCAGCGTGACCTTGACCTCATAGCATGCCTAGGCGTCGCATGGAATCCTCGATGAGCGGCCGCACATCCGGTGGGCAGGGGTTCACTCGTTTGGCAGCCGACAGGCGGTTTGGCGCCGGCCGAAGGTCAAGCCCGTTGAGCTCCGTGACGTGGGCAATCCAGCAGGTCTTGATGGCCCGTCCGTACCTTCTTCGGACGTCCTCTTGGATGTCGCGATACGTTGCCATTCAGTCCCCAACCTCCTGGATAGGCAGTTCAGGCCACGACCGGCGGATTCGGCTCCCGTCCCAGCACAAACCTCGCCCTCTCCAACCGCAACATCTCGTAGGGCGTCATGCATTTGATGCCAAGCTCTATACACGGAATCGGAATCTTGATCCGTTTGGTGGAGTTGTCGGGCTTCTCGTGAGTCACCACCACATGCCCGTGCGCAAGCGCGTGCGCCACCAGGTAGTAGTCGGCCACCTGCAGGAATGTGCTGATGGCAGCCGGGTCGAAGCTCTGCCCTGTCGCCCAAGAGCTGACGGTCGCTAGGGCGGGCACCACCGGCGCATCCGGCTTCAGAAAGAAAGCCGGCCCACGCTTCGAGGCCCAATCCGCCAACTCATCGGAACCAGCCTCGAGCTCATCACCGACCTTCTCGATCGAAAACACCTTTCCTACCGCGTTGTTCTCGATCAGCCAATCCCAGAACGCCGGACAGAAGTCGAAGCCATAGTGGAGATTCTTCGCCTGGATGAAGATGTTCGCGTCCAGGAGATAGCTCACTGGACAACCCCCAACGTGTACCCGAGGTCGCGGAAGGTCCCGAGCTTGGAGATGCCCAGCAGGCGAAACGCATCACGGTGGAGCGTCTGACCCTCGAGCGTGCTCGCGATCAGCGCCCGAGCGAAGCGTTTGCCCACCCGCGCGGACTGCGTGAGATAGAAATCGCCGCCCGTTCCTCTGGGAATCGTACGCAGACGACTGAGCTCCTGGTCATATGCAGTCTTGAGCTCGTCCCGGCTCAGCCCGCCGATGTCGTAGATGCGGCGAAGCATCACCAGGGTGCTCACCTTGAAGACCCGCACGAGACGATCTAGCTCCGAACGGAGCTCGGCATCCGGGCGATAGCACTCGCGGAGGGCGGCCAAGGGTACCAGTAGCTCGGCCGCGACCCTGTTGCACCAGGCCTCGATGGCTTGAGGTGGCGCAGAGAGTGGGCCGGCGTCGGAGAGAGCGGACTCGCCCAGCCACACATGGGCCAGCTCGTGGGCAAGCGTGAACATCTGCGCGGCTTTGGTATCCGCACCGTTGACGAACACCAGCGGAGCAAGATCATCCGCCAGCGCGAAGCCCCGGAACTCCTCCGGGTCGAGCTTGCGGTGGGTGTTGTTGCCGACGATGCCGCTGACCATCACGAGCACCCCAAGCGAATCCGCCTGCTCGATGAAGGAGCGCAAAGCGTCGGTCCACGTAGGTGCGCGTCGACGTTCGTCGAGATCGAAGTCCAAGACCCGGCGCAGGTCGGCGGCCGCCGTCTCAGCGTCGGTTTTCACGCTCACCGAGCCGACGAAGCTGAGCGGCGCCTCGCGTGTCGTACGTGCATAGTCGCGATACCATTCTTGACGCTGCTGACACAGGTAGAGGGTGTCAAGAAGGTCGGGGCTGGGCTGCTCGATACGACCGCCACCCATTGTGCGCAGGTCGGGGATCGGGATTCGCTCCATAGGTGGCTCGGCCAAGAACAAGTAGCCGACCGGGGCGTGGGTAGCCTTGGCAAAGCCCTCGATCTGCTTCAGCGTGGGGCGCCTCTCCCCCTGGTACCAGGAGGGAAGCTGAGGAATGCGCCCGGCGAGACCGTCCAGGTCGTAGCCGGCGCGCTCCCACGCCCAGCGAAGCATGTCAGGCCTTATGTCGACACGGACTTCGGGCATCGCGTTCTCTCTCTATTTGCGCGCACTTCACGAGTATGCAGACAGCTGCCTCACGGGCAATCATACCCATCAGCGCTGAACGCTACCGGGAGCTACTGCC
>Ga0209612_1001864_pt1 | contig 16231 bp, 18 predicted proteins | sample BioC12SIPDNA_FD_185746 | JGI IMG/M metagenome (GOLD analysis project Ga0209612, IMG submission 185746) | Anaerobic biogas reactor microbial communites from Washington, USA - Biogas_R1_B C12 SIP DNA (SPAdes) (version 2) | ecosystem: Engineered > Bioreactor > Anaerobic > Unclassified | place...
GGCGGCGGCGCCCAGGCCGCTGAGGCCGCCCCGCCCACCGGAGCCGCGCCGGACCTCGCCGCCGCTGGCGCCGGGGCCGCGGCGGCAGCCGCCGCGCGCTGCTTCACAGTGGAGGTAGATGGCGAGGTCTTCAACGTCAAGGTCTCCCCCGCGGACGGCGGAGAGTGCGGCGCCATGTCGGTCGACGGACACGCCGTCGCGCTCGGCGGAGGCGCCGGCGAAGCCGCGCCGTCCCGCGCCGTCCGCGAAGCCCCTGAGGGCGCCATCCAGGCCGGAGCACCCGGGCTCGTGCTGTCCGTTCCAGTGCGAGTGGGTGACTCGGTGGCCGAGGGCGACGAGGTCGCCCTGATGGAGATCATGAAGATGCGCCGGTACATCGTCTCTTCGCGGCAGGGAGTGGTGAAGGAGGTCTGGGCGCAGGAGGGGCAGATGCTCGAAGCCGACGACGTCCTCCTGGTGGTCGGCTGAGATGGTGGACCGACAGGGCGGGCTGAGATGATCCAGAAGATACTCATCGCCAATCGCGGGGAGATCGCCGTCCGGGTGATACGGGCCTGCCGCGAGCTGGGCGTTCAGTCCGTCGCGGTCTTCTCCGAGGCCGACCGGGAGGCGCTCTACACCAAGCTGGCCGACGAGGCTGTGCTCATCGGTCCGGCTCCGGCCTCGCAGAGCTACCTCGACATGGAGAAGATCATCTGCACGGCCGAGCAGTGCGGCGCCGACGCCATCCACCCGGGATACGGCTTCCTGGCCGAGAACCCGGGCTTCGCGGCCGCCTGCGAGAGCAGGGGTATCAAGTTCATCGGGCCGTCGAGCAGGGTGCTGGCGCTCATGGGCGACAAGGCCGCCGCCCGCCGGGAGATGATCGCCGCGGGCGTGCCCGTGGTGCCCGGCAGCAGCGAGTGCGTCTCCGACCCCGAGAAGGCGAAGGCCGTCGCCCGCGAGATCGGATACCCGGTGATCATCAAACCGTCCGGGGGTGGGGGTGGCATCGGCATGACCATCGCCGGCGGGGAGGACGAGCTGTCCAAGGCGCTCGAGTCGGCGCAGGCCGTAGCCAAGAACGCCTTCGGCATCGGGGATGTGTATCTGGAGAGGTATCTGTCCGATCCCCGCCACATCGAGTTCCAGATCGTCGCCGACTCGCAGGGCAACGTCGTGCATCTGGGCGAGCGGGAGTGCTCCATCCAGCGCAGACACCAGAAGCTCATCGAGGAATCCCCGTCGCCGGCGCTCGACGCCGAGGCCCGCAACCGGATGGGTGACGTGGCGGTGGCCGCCGCGCGTTCGGTTGGTTACGAGGGGGCGGGCACGGTGGAGTTCCTCTGGTCGGGTGGGGAGTTCTACTTCATGGAAGTGAACGCCCGCGTGCAGGTGGAGCATCCCGTGACGGAGATGGTGACCGGCATCGACATCGTCAAGGAACAGATCCGCGTCGCCTCCGGCCTCCCTCTGAGCTTCTGCCAAGACCAGGTGGCCATGAACGGCTGGGCCATCGAGTGCCGCATCAACGCCGAAGATCCCACCAACGACTTCGTGCCTGCTCCAGGCGCCATCCGCGGATACCTCCCTCCGGGCGGCGCCGGGGTGCGAGTAGACAGCGGGGTCTACGATTCGTACACCATCCCCCCCTTCTACGATTCCCTCATCGCGAAGCTGATCGTCTGGGGCCGGGACAGGGACGAGGCCATCGGCCGCATGGACCGCGCCCTCCGCGAGTACGCCATCGGGGGAGTCAAGACCAATATCCCCTTCCACCTGGCGGTCATGGGCAACGAACGCTTTGTGCATGGGGGGCTGGGGACCCATTTCATCGAGCAGGAGACCGGCCTGGCCGCCGAGACAAGGCGGATGGCCGAGCAGACGCAGAACCTTGGGGAGAAACTCTCCACTCTCACTCGAGACAGGAGGAAGATAGCCGCGATCGCGGCGGTGACGGCGGTGGTCCGGGACTAGGTCCGAGGCTGAAGGGACAACGAGAGGCGACTATCGAGGGCCCACATGGATGAGAAGCGTAAGGTACTGCTGATCGCGACACTGGACTCCAAGGAGATCGAGACCGCGTTTCTCCGCGAGCGTCTGGAGGAGAACGGACTCGAGGTCTACCTACTGGACGCCAGTATCCGGCGCACCATCGAGGGCGGCGCCCACATCACGCCCGACCAGATCGCCTCGGCGGCGGGCACGACCATGCCCGAGATCCGCGCCCTCAATCACGAGGGCAAGTGCATGGCGATCATGATCCAAGGCGCGATCAAGCGGGCGCACGAGCTCGACGAGCAGGTGGGGTTCAGCGGCCTCATCGCCGCGGGTGGTTCCGGGGGCAGCACGCTCGGCGCGGCGGTCATGCGGAGCTTCCCGTTCGGCCTGCCCAAGGTGCTCATCTCGACCATGGCGTCCGGCATGACCAAGCCCTTCGTGGGCACCAGAGACATCATGATGCTCAATTCCATCTGCGACGTCGCCGGCCTCAACACCGTCACGCGGCGGATCTTCGAGAACGGCGCCTTGGCGCTGGCCGGCATGGCCAAGGCCTACGAACCGGTGCAGAGTTCGGGGAAGCCGGTGGTGACCATGACGACGCTCAGCGTGAGTGACCCCTGCGCGAACAGGATCCGGGCGGCCTTGGAACAGGATGGAGCCGAGGTGATGGTCTTTCATTCCCAGGGAACCGGAGGCCCGGCCATGGACCAGACCATACGCGAACAGGATGTCTCCCTGGTCGTCGACCTTTCGCTCATCGAAGTGGGCGACTACCTGGCCCAGGGTCTCTACGACGGGGGCCCCGACCGCTGCAAGGCGGCGCTCGAGAAGGGCGTGCCCACCATCTTCGTGCCGGGCAACATCGACTTCCTGGTGGACGGCCCGGTGGAAGGAGCGCGGCTGCGCTTTCCCGGCCGCATGTACCACATCCACAACGCCTCGGTGACGGCGGTGCGGGCCGACGCCGACGACTTCAAGCGCCTAGCCGAGCACATGGCCGGTCTCATCAAGGAAGCGAAGGGCCCGGTGGCCTTCTATGTGCCGCTGTTGGGGTTCTCGGAGCACGACAGCCCGCGCGGCCACCTGCACGACCCGTCGCTGCCGCCGGTCTTCGCCGAGCACCTCCAGAAGGTGATGCCGGAGGGCGTGCCGGTGGTCGTGCTTCCCTACCACATCAACGATCCACAGTTCGCCGATGCGATCATCGAGCAGGCGCGGGCGTTTCAAGGCGCGGCCGCGGCGGTGAGGTAGACCGGTCATTGTCGAGACGGACTGCTTTGTGTACATCATGTACATCTTGTACCAGCAACAGCCGCATGACTGGGTCGGTCGACTGGGTCGGCGGCCCAGTCGATGAAGCTCCGGTTCCCGCGGTCAACGGCCTCCACAGCCTCTGAATGAACTGACCACCCTCCTGTAGGGACTCCGGCGCCCGCAGCCCGGCATCCGCACGAAGCGCGATCATGTCCAGAATTGCTCAGTCCGAAAGGACCGAGCCAAGAGTCGAGGCGGGCGCGTCCCTATTGGCCACAACTGTCAAGGTTCGGGTATCTCGAGATCACGGCAGATGGTAGCGAGCCAGGAAATCGTTGAGCTCGCGATGCCGAGGAACTGCTGCGGCTTTTCCCCGCGGCCCGATTCGCAAGCACCGTGTGATTCCCACCCTCGCGCAGGAGGTCGCATCCGTGTGATCGAAGGTGGCGAATGAGAGCAGTGCGCTTCAAGCGCCAATACGAAGAGGCTCGCGGATGACCTCTCGGGAGCCGAGCCGCTCCTCGGCGAGTAGGCGATTGGCTTCGAGCACCAGCTCCACCGCCTCGGTGAGGTTCGCACGGGCCTCGTCGAGCGTAGCACCCTGGGTGTTCGCGCCAGGTAGTTCCTCGACGTAGCCGATATAGCCTTCGGGAACCTGCTCGAAGACCGCGGTGAATCTCAAACGGTACCTCCAGAGCCTCAATCTGGCGCAGGGTGTCTGCGGATGCCCAGAGTCGCAGACAACCGCACGGCTAAGGATAGGACCTTGGGCTGAGAATGGCCTGCGCCGGGATACGTGCCCCCTACACCGGCTGCGACTCCCCCGCGTAGTCCTTGCCCTGCCCGGTCGCAAAGTGGAACACCGGCCGGGTGATGCTGAGGATGTTCAGCGGGCAGTGCACCACGCCCGCGGGGATGAAGGCCAGGAAGGTCTGGTTCATCACATTGCGTTCGCCGTCGATGTAGAACTCGATCTCGGCGCCCAGGTCGTTCAAGTCGTTGGGATCGGTGCCGAAGAAGCCGATCACCTCGTCGTAGTTGTGCGTGTGGGGCTCGGGGCTGGCCTTGTCTTCCTTGGTGGTGGACCAGAACCAGACGCACTCCACGTAGAAGGCGCCCGGGATGACCTCGCCGTCCAGGTACATCACGCGGGTGCTGGTGTCCTGCTGCAGGTTGCCGGCCCAGTCGGCGACGACCAGGTTCTGCTTGGGCTGCGTGACGACATACTTTCCGTGCCAGATCTCGGCCATTACTGATCCTCCCTCAGGCAATGACAGGTCCCTGGATACTGTCTCACGCCGCCCCGGCCCGCTCAACATCGGGCGCCTCTCGGGACATCGCCCGTCGAAACACGAGGGCGATCAGTATTGACCCGACGATGAGCGTCAGCCACACGACGGTGATCACGATGATCTCGAAGTCGTCTCCACGATCGATCCCGCGTAGCGCCGAAACCACGATGAGCGCCAGTACCACCGCCACAAAACTCAGTTCAAAGAGCCACCGGATACCCCGTTCGAGCCTGCTCTTCCGCATGAACACCGGGGCCACGCACAGCAAAGCGAGGCTCATCAACAGGTAGCCGATCTCCTCGAGCGCGATGAAGACCCCGTTGGGGTTGTACTGGGTGAGCATCGCCCACCCATCGAGCTGCCCCTTCTCAAGGCTCGGCTGCATCACGGTCGCCTGGACGTAGTAGTCGATGATGAGGACGGCCGCGGCGATCACCGCCACGCAGAGCCCCACCAGGCTGTAGACCCTGCGGGCCGGAGGAGCGTACTCGTGGATCGCAGCCAGGAGTGCGACGAAGAGCAGCATCAGCACCATGGCCGGATACATCCAGAGGTAGTCTCCAGGCCATTGCTGGGCGATGACGGGGTCGGTGAAAGGGTATGGAACGGAGTCCGGCAGCGCGGTCAGCGCCAGGGCGAAGGTCACCACGGTCAAGACGGCGGTCACGCTGGCGACCCAGAATCCAAGCCGGTGAACGCCTTCGGCTCTCGGGGCATCAATGGAGGCGGTCGAGTCTGACTCCATATCCGGCTGTCCTCCTGTTCGCGACCTGACTAGCAGCAAGACGCGGCCTCCTGCCCCCGTGCCGCGTTAGCCGCGGCCTTCTGCTCGAACCACTGCTCCAGTGCCCGAGCCAACTCTTGCCTTTGGCCCCCACCGATCGCCTCCGACAGCGCCGACACGATGATCGCCTGTTCAGGAGCGAGATCAGGGGAGATGCGGTAATGCATCCACAGCCCTTCCCGACGGTCTTCGACGAGGCCGGCGTGATACAGATAGCGCAGATGGCGCGAGATCTTGGATTGTGTTTCGCCGAGCGCCCCGACGAAGTCGCACACGCACAGCTCTCCATTCTCCATGAGCAGGGTCATGATGCGCAGACGCGTTTCGTCGGACAGCGCTTTGAAGGTCTCGCTCAGGATATCCATTCCCGGTCGCTCCTTGGCTGCCGCGGGGTGATCGGTTTGACTCGCTACCGCGGCTTTGCGGCCGAGATGTTGGCGGACAGCACGTAGTCCTCCAGCTTGTGCCCGGGCTCCCACGTCCCGATGAACTCCCGGCTCTGGTCCTTCGGGCTGACAGAGATGTCCACGAAGCCGGCAGCCCTGAGCATCTCCTCCACCTCGCTCACCAGGGAAGCCCCCGAGATGCAGGTGCAGCGCAGGGCCATGTCATCCTTCCACTCCGCCGGCAGCTCAGCCGTGGCCACAACGTCGCTCACCGCTAGGCGGCCGCCCGGCTTCAGCACTCGAAAAGCTTCTGCATACACGGCCGGCTTGTCCGGAGACAGGTTGATGACGCAGTTGGACATGACCACGTCGGCAGTCGCGTCGGCCACCGGCAGATGCTCGATCTCGCCTAGGCGGAAGTCCACGTTGTCATAGCCCGACTCACGGGCGATCTCCCGAGCCCTGCCCACCATCTCGGGGGTCATGTCCACGCCGATGACGCGACCTGTTGCGCCCACGGCGCGGGCGGCCAGGAAGCAGTCGAAGCCGGCGCCGGCGCCCAGGTCCACCACCACTTCGCCCGGCTTCAGATCGGCGATTGCCTGCGGATTGCCGCATCCCAGGCCCAGATTGGCGCCCTCGGGGGCAGCCGACAACTCTTCCTCGGAGTACCCGAGCTTCAGGGACTGCTCCACACCCGTCTTGCGGCCGAGGTACACCCAGTCGTTGTCGCCCGCGCTCTCCGTGGAGTCACAGCATGACGAGCCACCACAACACGACGAGCCGGTCGTCACGATGTCCGCATAGCGGTCACGCACGGCGTCGCGGATCACGTCTTGGTCTTTGTCGTTGGACATCACCATTCTCCCGTCTACTCGCTTATACGAATATAATACCCTATACCGAGGCGCCATGTGAAATCATTGGTACCTGATCGTCGAACGTGGCGATCATCCGAATGACCAAGAGCGAAACAGGTGACCCGTCTTGAATCTACGTGACCCCCTCATAGCGCAGGTCGACGCCGAAGGCCGGCTCGTACTCCCTGCCAAGGTGACAGCCGAGCTGGGGCTGGCGCCCGGCTCGGCGGTATCACTCGACCTGCTTGAGAACGGCTACCGCCTCCATAGGCCCGTTGAGCATCTGGCCAAGGTCTACGTGGAGCCGACCAGCCGCTGCAACCTCAACTGCCGCACCTGCATCCGCAACGCCTGGGAAGAGCCGATGGGCGACATGACCGCGGAGACCTTCGCGCGCGTGCTCGAGGGACTGCAGGCTTTCGATCCGCCGCCCGCGGTGTTCTTCGGGGGCTTTGGCGAACCTCTCGCCCATCCGTCGACCCTAGATATGGTGGCCCAGGTCAAGGCTCTCGGCTCCCCAAAGGTAGGACTCATCACCAACGGATGCCTCCTCAACGAGCGCGTCTCCACGGCGCTGATCGAAGCCGGGCTCGACGACCTGTGGGTGTCTTTGGACGGCATACGTCCCGAGAGCTACGGCGACGTCCGCCTCGGCGCCTATCTGCCGCAGGTCCTCGACAACCTACGCGAGTTCAAGGAGACCCGCGAGAGGCTCCGTCTCACCCCGCTCTCCTACGATGACCGCCTGAAGTACGAGCTCTTCACCCAGACGTGGACCGGCGACCCTGAGCGGCACGTCCTTCCCACCCTCAAGCCGCGACTCGGCATCGCCTTCGTCGCCATGCGGCGCAACATAGCCGATCTCCCGAAGCTGTGGGCCGCCGGCCGGGACCTCGGTGCGACCCAGTTCCTCGTCAGCAACGTGATCCCGTACACCAAGGACCTGGTGCCCGAGATCCTCTATCCGGACCTCCTGGGCATGGGGCCGGTGCCCACCTTGTGGCACGATTCGGTCCGGATGCCGGTCATGCAGGTGAACGAGACGACGTCCCGGGTGCTTGCCGGCGCGCTGAGCTGGTACGACTGGCAGTTCGGCGGCACGGATGTGAGCGGGGTCACCCGGAGCTGCCCCTTCATCGAGGGAGGGACCACGTCGATCGGCTGGGATGGAAAGGTGAGCCCCTGTCTGGCATTGGTGCACTCACATACCGAGTTCTTTGGCGACCAGGAGCGGAAGATCACGCGCCACGTGGCGGGAAACCTGCGCGAGAGAGGCCTCAAAGAGATCTGGTCAGACCCCGGCTACGTGGACTTCCGCCGCCGGGTCCAAGAATTCGACTTTCCCCCCTGCGTGGCGTGCGGGGGCTGCAACCTGTTCGAGACCAACGAGGAAGACTGCGAGGACGATACGTTCCCGCGGTGCGGAGCGTGCCTCTGGGCACACGGGCTCATCAGGTGCCCCTAAGGGGAGAGAGGACCGGCGATGAGCGTGCAAAAGAGTTCCATGATCAAGAGCTACGCGCCCCCGCTGGTCCTGCTCCTCATCCTTGCGATCCTGGCCGTGATCGTCTTCACGGTCGCTCCGCAGCAGGCAGGCGGCGACATACCGCCGGTCACGGTGACCGACGGCGTGCTACTGATCGTCATCGGTGTCGCTGCGGGAATACTCGGCGGTCTCATCGGCACCGGAGGTTGTTCGGTCATGCTGCCCGCCATCCACTTCTGGATGGGCTATCCGGCGGCCACGGCGGTGGGCACCACGCTCTTCGCCGTCATCTTCACGGCCATCTCCGGGGGGTACGGGCACTTCGTGCGCAGGAACCTCGACGTGCGGGCGACGCTCTGGCTGGGGGGATGGGGAATACTGGGAGTGCTCCTTGGCTCCTGGCTGTTCACCCTGCTCTCCGGGCACGTGACCCTGCTCGGCCTCATCCTGGGTCTGGCCTTCCTGTGGCCCGCCATACGCATGAGCTGGGAGGGTTTCCGCCGCTCGGGCATGCCTCAGCGGCCCGGTGATTCCATACCCGAGCATAAGCCGGGTTGGGCCACGTTCGGGTTCTTCATCGGACTGCTCACCGGGATCGTGGGGCTGGGTGGAGGATATGCCCTGGTACCGGGACTCATCTATCTGTTCGGCGCGCCCGTGTACATCACCATGGGCACCTCTCTCGCGACCATGATCCCTCTGGCCGTCGTGGGAGGCGGCATCAAGCTGGCCCAGGGCTACGTCGCAATCGGGGCCGCCCTTCTCCTGGCCTCGGGAACTGTCGTAGGCGCCCAGGTCGGCGCAGCCATAATCAAGAAGTTCAAGGCCAAGACGCTCAAGCTCATCTTCGGCCTCTACTTCCTCTACGTAGCAGTGAAGTTCATCACCAACTACTTCGGCGTGGAGATCTGGTAGGGGGCCAAAGCTCGACCTATACCTCCACCACGACCGGGATGATCATCGGCCGGCTGCGCGTGCGCTCCCAGAGCAGTTGCGAAAGAGCGTCGTGTACCGCTTTCTTGATGACCGCTTGGTCGGTGGCGCCTTCCTTGTGGGTCTTGGCAAGCGTCTGCACGATGCGGGCCCCAGCCTCGGTGATGACGGCATCTCCTCCCGGACCCCAGGCCAGACCGCGGGTGATCAGATCCGGCTCGGACACGAGACGGCCTGTCTGTGTATCGATGGTGACCACCACGGTGGCGATGCCGTCTTTGGCCAGCAGTTGCCGGTCGCGCAGCACCACCTGGCCCACGTCGCCCACACCGAGGCCGTCCACATAGACCACACCGTGCTCGACGCTCTCGGTCACCTTCGCCCCCGCCTTGCTCATCTCGAGGCAGTCGCCGTTACCCAGCACGAACACGTTCTCTTTTGAGATCCCGACCTCCTGGGCAAGTGCTGCGTGGGCGACCAGGTGCCGGGTCTCGCCGTGGACAGGCACGAAAAAGCGGGGCCTCACCAAGTTGAGCATCAGTTTGAGCTCCTCGGCCGCCCCATGGCCCGACACGTGCACGTGCAGGCTGCCCCGATGAGCCACCGTGGCCCCGGATTTGGCCAGCCGGTTGATCACGCGATTCACGGCCTTCTCGTTGCCCGGTACAGGGGTGGCCGCGATGATGACGGTATCTCCCTGCTCCACTGTGACCGTCTTGTGATCACCGTTGGCCATGCGGGCGAGTGCCGAGAGCGGCTCCCCTTGGCTGCCCGTGCACATGACGAGCACCTTGCGGGGTCGCAGCTTCGAGGCCTGCGAGGCGTCGATGATGTTCTTGTCGTCGACGACCAGATACCCCAGTTCCCGGGCGATGTCGGTATTGGTGCGCATCGAGCGTCCGGCGAACGCCACCTTGCGACCCGCACCCACGGCCGCGTCGCAGATCTGCTGCACCCGGTGGATGTGGCTGGAGAACGAGGCCGCTATCACGCGACCCTCTGCGTTCTCGATGATCTCCCGCAGCACGGGGCCGACCGACGCCTCCGACTGGGTGATGCCGGGGCTCTCAGCGTTGGTGGAATCGGACATGAGCAGGTCGACGCCCGCCTTGGCAAAGCGGGTGAGGGCACCGTAGTCGACCAAGCGCCCATCGATGGGTGTCTGATCGAGCTTGAAGTCCCCGGTGTGGACGATGTTGCCTGCTGGGGTGCGGATGAACACCCCCACGCCGTCGGGGATGGAATGGTTGACTGCGAAGAAATCGAACGCGAACGGGCCCATGGAGACGTGGCCGCCTCCGTGGATCTCCTGCAGCTTCACCGACTTCTGCTTGATGCGGTGCTCTTCGAGCTTGCCGCGGATGAGGCCCAGGGTCAGCTTCGTCCCCAGCACCGGGACCCGGCGGTCGAGGGCCTTCAGCAGATAGGGCAGGGCGCCCGTGTGATCTTCGTGGCCGTGGGTGATGACTATCGCGCGCAGCTTCGCCTGGCGCTTCACGATGTAAGAGAAATCGGGCAGGATGAGATCCACACCGGGATGGTCGTCGTCGGGAAACATGATGCCGGCGTCTATGACCACCATGTCGTCCCCATATTCGAACACGGTCATGTTCTTGCCTATGCCGTCAAGCCCACCAAGGGGGATGATGCGAAGGCGTTTCTCTTTGTGTGCCATGCGGTGTGCGCGACTCCCTGGTTCTCGTACTTCATTCATGAAACTCTATTATCACGCAGAACGCGGGAGAGCGTCCTCTGCGGGCGGGGCTTGTGCTCACGCCCCGCGGCGGGCTACGGGCGCGGTCTGAGCGCCTACGCCCGGCGTGTCTCCTTCGAAGCGATCGCGTCGAGCAGGTGCTGCCAGGAGTCCACGAAGGCCTGGGCGCCTTCCTCCTGCAGGCTTGCGGCCAACGCATCTATGTCCACGCCGGCGCGCTCGAACTCCGCCAGCACCTCCCCGCTGTCGCCGCCATCGCGGGGTAGGACGCTCCGCGGCGCCCCGTGATGGCTGAAGGCCAGCAGCGTGTCCTCGGGCATGGTGTTGATGGTGTTGGGTGCGGCCAAGGCCTCGATGTACAGAACGTCCGAAGCCGCGGGGTCCTTGGTGCCGGTGCTCGCGAAGAGGAGCCGCTGCGGCCGCGCCCCCTGACCGGCCAGCCGCTGCCAACGATCGGTCTCCATGAGATCGCGGTAGGCGGCGTACGTCTGGGTGGCAACAGCTATGCCCAGCCGGTTGCGAAGATGGTCGGGGACCTTCGCGGCGGTGGCCTTGTCCCAGCGGCTGACGAAGATGGAAGCCACCGAGCGCACGTCGGGATCGAGACCTGAGACCACGCGGCGCTTCAAGCCACGCATGTATGCTTCGGCGGCGGCCCGATAGTGCCCCGGCGAGAAGAGCAGAGTCACATTGACGGGCACTCCGGCATAGATGGCTTCTTCGATGGCCGCCGCGCCCGGTTCGGTCCCGGGGATCTTGATGAACAGATTGGGCCGGCCCGCCTTCTTGAAGAGGGCCTGCGCCTCGGCCACCGTGCTGCGAGTGTCGTAAGCCAGGGCCGGCGAGACCTCCAGAGAGACCCAGCCGTCCACCCCCGCCGTCCGGCCATGGATCGGGGTGAATAGGTCCGCCGCCCGGGTGAGATCCTCGATGGCCAGTTCGAAGAACAGCCGCTCGCCCGCCAGTCCTTCCCCAGAGAGCGTCCGGATGGCATCGTCATAGGCGCCGCTGCGGGTGATGGCCAAGTCGAAGATGGTGGGGTTGGAGGTAAGGCCGGTCACCGCTGACTCGTCCACATGGCGCTGTAGAGTGCCGCTGTCGAGAAGGTCGCGGGTGATGTTGTCGAGCCAGAGGCTCTGACCTAGCGCGTACAGTTGCCGAGGGCCGTCCATATGCTTCTCCCGTGACTGCGTCAGAGACGCGTTTGGCTGTCGTGGTCTCTCCCGCGCTCCGTGGCCTCCTTGCTCACGGCTTCTTGGTCGGCGGTGACTCCCACCTGACTCCTTCTTTGCCAGGGCCAACGGCCCTCGATCTCCGCGTCGATAGTGAAACTGAGGAAGGTCCTCATGACCACCACTCCCGCCAGGAGCCCGAGACTCTCGAAGTCGATGGTGCCCACCACGGTTTGGATGATATCTCCGGCAACCAGGAACTCGAGGCCCAGCAACAAGGCCCGGCCCACATCCCGACGGACCAGGCTGTAGCCTCCTATCTTGTCCCGGCCCCGGAGTATGCGCACGATGTAGCGGGTCAGTCCGACGACAGCGCCCACGACGATAACAGCCACACCGACCAGCTCGACAGCCGTACCGACTACTTCTACGACAGATTTTAGGTCCACGGCTCCCTTTCGACAGCTTCTGTCCTTCTCACATGAATCTTCCCCCGAGGTACGATCCGAAACTGTTGATTGCCGATTGCGATGAGTCGCTCAAGACGCCGGGTACTGTATGGTTGTGAGCAGCACTTCCCATTCATGGCGATGAGCCAGGACCTCACGCTGCGGAGTGCCTCGCGCCCCAGAAAGGAGCCAAGCTGATGCCAGACGCTAGAACTTACGAGAAGAACATCGTCACCCAGTACCACGCCGACGCGAGCAAGTTCGTGGGCGGCGCCATCTCGCCCGTGCTCTTCATGGATTCCAACTCCGTCCCGGGTTCGTTCTATGCGGAATACATCCTCTACAACGAGGCGCTCGAGGGCTCGCCGCCCGAGCACAGTCACGACGACTCCGACGAGATCCTCATGTTCTTCGGCACCGATCCGGAGCATCCCCACGACCTGTGCGGTGAGATAGAGCTCTGGATAGACGGCGAGAAGTACATGCTTACCGAGAGTGCCTTGATCTTCGTGCCCAAGGGTGTGAAGCACTGTCCGCTGTACGCCCGCCGCGTGGACAGGCCCATAGTCATGGTATCCACGGCGCCTGCGCAGCACTACAGCAGGGACGGCCTCGAGTAGGTCACAGAGTATCGTCCGGACGCCTGCGTCCGGTGATTTCCGCCCAAGACACAGGGGGCACGACCAGCGCTATGACTCCCAGGAGCAGGGAGGGGACGGTCCAGATGGCGAGCCCTTGGCGAAGGTCGGCGAGGTTCAGGTTCCAGACAACATAGATCAGCGCACCGGCAGCGATGGCGTAGGTGAGCCATTTCAGCCACCGGGAACGGCGAAGACCGCTCAACTAGCGTTTGCGGTTGGCCGTCGCGACCGGGAATTGCGCGAGATCGGCCTGGCGCCGTGCGTCCTTTTCGGTTGGGCCGAACCCCTGCATCAGGCGGCCGGTGTACCAGACGCGCCAGACCCACAGCGGGCGCTCGGACGTGGATGCTTCAGCCTCGTGTACTTCAATCCTCATGGTCCTCTCCTAGCCGATAACGATATGCCCGTTGAAGATGGCGGAGGAGGAAGAGGACGGGAGGACAAAAAGCGACTGCGCTACCTAAGGCGCAACTCACAAGCTGCGGTGCCCATTCTGGCCCTTCTAAGAGCAGAGTATTTCTCTACTGTAAGACAGTATACCCGAGAGTCAGCCCGCTGGATCGTGCGCAACGGCATAAACCGGAAGACGTTGCCGCTCCTTCCGCGCGACATCATGAGAACGCCTCTGTTCACGAGATCATTGAAAGCACCACGCCCCCTCCAGGAGCCCCTTATGCCTCGCACCGGGTCGCGAGGGTGGTCACCGGCGGGGGCGAGCCCGCCGCGCCTGGTTCGACTTCCTTACTTGACACTACCGGCAAGGTCATCTGACAGGTGGAGGAGGGCGCCAACCTGCAACCAAGGTCTGATGCCGCGACCGAGCGACAACGGCGAGAATGGCTCTTGAACCACGGGCGCCACACCCCGCGAGATGCGAGATGCTCTGCCGACGACCACGATGCGAGGTATAATGCGACTACTTAAGGCACCACATCATATCGAGGAGGCCATCATGCCTCGCATCGGCCTGCGCGAGTTGAAGATCCATGCATCCGAGGTCATCAAGGACGTGCAGCAGAACCAGGCACGGTACACTGTCACGAACCGCGGAGAACCGGTGGCGCTGCTCATCCCCTATTCGCAGGCGGCCGCAGCCGAGCCGGAGGACCCCGAGACGGCCTGGCGCGAACTCGCCGACATGCTTTCCGAGCTTGGACGAATGACTGACTCCACCGAATCCACGGAAGACATCATGAAATGGTCTCGGCGGTACTAGCTTGTTGGGGCCGGTGACCATTGACGCGAGCGTGCTGGTGCGAGCGGCCAACCAGTCTGAAACGGGTCACCAGGAATGCGCGGACGTCGTCGTAGCCGCGGGGAGTAGCTGGGTGATGGTCGTCCAGCCGACCTTTGTGATAGCCGAGGTGGCGGGAGCTTTGGGGCGGCGCCGATTGCCTGCGCCCGGAATAGCGGCTGTGTTGGATCGGATGCGACGGCTGTCCACCGTCACAATGATCCCCCTCGATGAAGCCCTGGCGGAAGAAGCGGCCGAACTCGCCGTCACGACCCAACTCCGAGGAGGCGACGCCATATACGTCGCCGTCGCCCGCCGGTATGGCGGCACGCTCATCACGGTAGACGACGAGCAGCGGCTGCGGGCACAGAGTGTGGTCCCGGTCATGCTCCCCGCCGAGTTCCTCGCGGCTACAGGGGCGGCCTGAGCGGGAACTATCGCGCGACCACTCCTCGGCCGGCGTTAGATGATGCCGTCCACTCCGAGCCGCTCGCAGCCTCTCTGATCGGCAGCTTCGCTCTCATCGGTGTGGGCGGGAAGGGTCCAGGGCATCTCGGCGATGTTTCGGAGCACCCGGTCGAGATGGTGCCACGGGATCGAGATGATAGGTAGACCCGCCGGGTGAAGGTCGTGCTTGCGCATGCCGTGGCAGAGACCCGTCCACACGATGTTGATGTCGCCCGTCATATATGGGTATGTGAACATCCAGTTGCAGCCCATGACATACGTCATCTTGCTGACGATGATGTCGCCGGTATCCCACTGGATGGCCCTGAAGACCTTCTCTGTCTGGTCCATGTCGTCGCAAAGGAGGATGACGAGGTCGGGATCGAAGGTCAGCTTGTCCACGGGCGCGTACCCGGTGGCGAGGGTCGAATCTTCCGCGAGCTTGCTGATGTGGTTGTAGATACGCCTGTTGGCGCGTTCGTCAGGGAAGATGTCGAAGGCGGCGCCGATGCGGCCGCTGGCGGCCAGCGGAGTCAACGGGCCATGGCCGGTGAGAAAGATGCCGGGTTCGCACGACTGGTTCTCCGCCGTGGCATAGAAGGCCTTGCCTCTCTGCGCTTCGAGGAGCATCCGGCACCACGGCATCTTGCCGTCGATCTGCTGCAGCCCCGTCGCTTCGAGTTCGCTCTCGACGTTGAAGAACTTGAATCCGACCGGCGCGTACTTGAATCCGAACTGCGCCAAAACCGCGAAATCGTGAGGCCTCAGCGCATGCCTGGTCTCGTAGTCCAGCTCAGCCACGAATCGCTCCTTCCCGGCGGCGGCGCCGCCAGTCCGTTTCGGTGAACACGGTGAACCGCCACCAGGTTCGGTGGAGGATCGTTTGTTCGAGCCCGGCCTCCTGGGCCGGGACGTCTCCACGATAGAACATCTCCGCCGGTTCCGCCGTCAGGTTACACTTGCCCTCACAGCATCGGTCCCCGAAGGAGGTGCCCATGGCAGACGAATCCCGACCCGCGCTGGCGCAGGAGGTCAGGGCCACTTCGCTGGTCGACGTGCAGCCCGGCGCCGTGGTCAGCCGCGAGATCATCAGCAAACCTCAGGGAACAGTGAGCATTTTCGCTTTCGACCAAGGGGAAGGTCTGAGCGAGCACACCGCGCCCTTCGACGCGTTGGTCTATGCAATCGAAGGGCGGGTGAAGATAACCCTGGGTGGTGTCGCCCACGAGGTCGCCGAGGGAGAGTTGATCGTCATGCCGGCCAACGTCCCTCACGCGCTCAGCGCGCTGACGCCCTTCAAGATGATGCTCGTCCTGGTCCGCGCCTGAACGGCCGGCTCCCGTGCCGGCGCCGGCCTGAACCCACGGACATCCGACCACATCCGGACCTCACCGCCGGGGAGGAGACTCCCCAGTGACAACGATGTAGTACTCTGCCCCTTCGATGGGCGAGCGGCCGGTCAGGTCGGGTAACGTCGAACCATTGTTGAACCTGCTGCCCAGCAGCGACTCCAGGGCCTGACTGCTGTAGACCCCTAATGCCCTGCCGTCACAGAGGGCCAGGTCACGGGAAACGGCAAAGCCTCCGCTGAGACCC
>Ga0209612_1001869_pt1 | contig 16166 bp, 13 predicted proteins | sample BioC12SIPDNA_FD_185746 | JGI IMG/M metagenome (GOLD analysis project Ga0209612, IMG submission 185746) | Anaerobic biogas reactor microbial communites from Washington, USA - Biogas_R1_B C12 SIP DNA (SPAdes) (version 2) | ecosystem: Engineered > Bioreactor > Anaerobic > Unclassified | place...
GATCTTATTAACCACGCCCATGACGGTCAGTCCCCACACGATGCCGAAGATCGTCCAGCCGATCGCCGGGTGTTCCGGCCGCAGCGTGACCAGCGTGAAGGGCGTGTAAGAGCCTGCGATCAGAAAGTAGATCGCCATGTGGTCGCACACCTCCAGCACCTGCTTGGCGCGCGCATGCGTGACCGCGTGGTAGACCGACGAGACCGTGTAGAGCAGGATGATGGAAAACCCGAAGAGCGCGCCGCTGACCACCTTCCACGCCACCTGGTCGCCGCTCTGCGCGCCGAACACCACCATCAGCGCCAGCATCGCCGCCCCCAGATGGCTGCCCAGCGCGTGGATCGCGCTGTGCGCCACCTCCTCGTGCACCGTGTAGTCTCTGGGAGTCAGGCGTTTCATTAGCAATCGGCTAGTCACAGGCATACGCGCAGTTCATGCGTTTCTGGTGAAAAGGTGGCGGGCGAGTCGGGAGCGCGGGCGTCCCCGCCCGAAATGTGATGAAAGTCTGCACGCGAGTCGGGCGCGAAACCGGTAGGGCGGTCTCGCCGAGACCGCAGCGGACGCCTCGGCGAGGCGTCCCTACCGGAAGCGGTACTGCGTGTACGTCATGACCGCGCGGCCCTTTTACATGACACGTTGTTGCCCGCGCTCCCGACTGAGCTCCGCATAAAACACGCGCTATACTCGCATCCCCTTTCGCTGACCGATTACTTTTCATGATGTAACTGTTTTATCACAATCATGTTAATCCTGTAATCATGGCTAGAGAAAATCGGCGGTCTTGGTTTTACAGACTACCAGTGTCATTTCGCGGCCAGGTACGCGTTGATCGCGGCGGCGGCGCGGCGGCCTTCGCCCATCGCGAGGATCACCGTCGCGGCGCCCAGCACGATGTCGCCGCCGGCGTAGATGCCGTCGATCGAACTCTTGCCGGTCTCGTCCACGATGATGTTGCCCCACTTGTTGACGGCCAGCCCCTCGGTGGTCTGGCTGATCAGCGGATTGGAGCCGTTGCCGATCGCGACGATCACGGTGTCGACCGCCATCAGGAATTCGCTGCCGGGGATCGGCAGCGGGCTGCGGCGCCCCGAGGCGTCTGGCTCGCCCAGCTCATAGCGCAGGCACTCCATGCCGGTCACGCGGTCCTGCTCGTCGCCGAGAATGCGCACGGCGTTCTGCAGCATGTGGAACGTCACGCCCTCCTCGCGGGCGTGGGCGACCTCCTCGACGCGCGCGGGCATCTCTTTCTCGGTGCGGCGGTAGACCAGGTGCACCTCTTCCGCGCCGAGCCGCAGCGCCATGCGCGCCGCGTCCATCGCCACGTTGCCGCCGCCCAGCACCGCCACCTTCTTGGAGGTGTAGAGCGGCGTGTGGGCGTGTGCGCTGTCGTAGGCCTTCATCAGGTTGGCGCGCGTCAGGTATTCGTTGGCGGAGAAAACGCCCACCAGATTCTCGCCCGGGATGTTCATGAACTTGGGCAGCCCCGCGCCGGTGCCGACAAACAGCGCGTCGAAGCCGTCCTGTTCCAGCATGTCCTTGATCTTGCGCGTGCGTCCGACCACGTAATTCAACTCCAGTTTGACGCCCATACGCTGCAGCAGGTCGATCTCGTTCTGCACGATCGCTTTGGGCAGACGGAATTCCGGGATGCCGTAGATCAGCACGCCGCCGGGCTTGTGGAACGCCTCGAACATCGTGACCTCATGCCCCTCGCGCCGCACGTCGGCCGCGACCGTGATGCTGGCCGGGCCGCTGCCGATCACCGCGACCCGCCGGCCGGTGGCGGGCTTGATCTCGGGCGCGGCCTGCCGGCCGCTCTCGCGCTCCAGATCCGCGACATAGCGCTCGACGCGCCCGATCGAGACCGCCTTGTCCACGTCCTTGAGCGCCTTGCCGAGCGTGCAGGGCGCCTGACACTGCACCTCCTGCGGGCAGACGCGGCCGCACACCGACGGCAGCAGGCTGTTCTCGCGGATGATCGCGACCGCCTCGTCGAACCGCCCGTCCGCGGCGGCCTTGAGGAAATCGGGAATTCGGATGCGCACCGGACAGCCCTGCACGCACGGCGCGTTCTTGCACTGCAGGCAGCGCTGGGCCTCCACCCGCGCCTGCTCGGCCGAGTAGCCGAGCGCGACCTCGCTCATGTTGCCGCGCCGGACCGCCGGATCCTGCGACGGCATCGCCTGCGCCGGGATCGCCATGCGCGCTTTCGGGGTGAGAGTCTGGGCGTCAAGCTGCCGTAACAGGTCTGCGGCGGCTCCCTTTAAAACGGCGGGATCTTGGTGCATGAGAGACGTGCTCCTTATCGTTGTTGAATGATGGGCCAAGCGCCACGGATGTGACCTTTGTGAAAAACAACTAGGCTTTGGAAGGATGTAACAGCCATTCCCGGACCTCCTTCACATGTTTAAATGCATTCATGTCACCGTATCGCTCAATCAGGTCGAGCGTGTGCGACCACTCTTCACGCGACGCTGGCACATAATCCGGCCGTACAAACCAGAGGCACCGATCACGGTACCGTTCCAGCAGCGACATGAGCGCAGCTTGGTCGTTGCGGTTCATCTTCGCGGTTTCCTTACTAACCTAAACGGGCGGCAGCTTCATCCAGCCGGCAGTGGTGCGCCTGGTGGTCGGCGTCCTCGCGCGGCTTGTAGGCGCGCAGGCGCTTCATCATGTTGTCAAAATCAACCAAGTGGCCGTCGAACTCGGGTCCGTCTACGCAGACGAACTTGGTCTTGCCGCCCACGGTGACGCGGCAGCCGCCGCACATGCCCGTGCCGTCGATCATGATGGTGTTGAGCGAGACCACCGTGTGCACGCCGTAGGGGCGTGTGGTTTCGGCGCAGAACTTCATCATGATCGGCGGCCCGATGGCCACGGCCAGATCCGGCTTGGGCGTCTGCTCGCACAGCTCTTTCAGCGGCTCGGTCACCAGCGCCTTGCGGCCGTAAGAACCGTCGTCCGTGACGATGATCAGCTCGTCGGCGATACGGCGCATCTCCTCTTCCAGAATGATCAGCGACCGGTTGCGCGCGCCGATGATGATGGTGACGCGGTTGCCGGCGGCCTTGAGCGCCTGCGCGATCGGGTGCAGCGGCGCGACGCCGATGCCGCCGCCCACGCAGACCGCATGCCCGACCTTTTCGATGTGGGTGGGCTGGCCGAGCGGTCCCAGCAGCGCGGCGATCGTGTCGCCCTCCTGTTTCTCCGCCAGCAGGTGGGTCGTCCGGCCAACGGCCTGAAAGATCAGCGTGATGCTGCCCCGCGCCGGATCGGCGTCGGCGATCGTGAGCGGGATGCGCTCGCCGAGCTGGTCGTCGATCTGCAGGATGATGAACTGGCCGGGCTTGCGCTCGCGCGCGATCAGCGGCGCTTCAACCTCCATGCGGTAGACATCGTCTGAAAGCTGCGTTTTCTTTAGAATTCTGTTCATGGGCGGGTCATCCGTTCGGGGTTCAGAAAGGAGCCGGAAGCATAGCATATTTACAGGGCCGTTAAAACGGCAGATTGTGCTCTTTGATCTTGCGCTGGATGGTGCGCCGCGAGAGGCCGAGCTGGTCGGCGGTCAGCGTGCGGTTGCCGGCGTTCTGCACGAGCTTGGCCTCCAGCACCGCGCGCTCGAGCTGTTCCAGCGTCATGCCGGCCGGGATCGCGAGCGCGCCGGGCAGGACGGGCGCGGCGGCGCGCGCCTGCGAAGAGGGCACGTTGACGGAGGCGGCGGAGAGCACGCCGCCCGGCGAGAGCAGGACCGCAGACTCCACGATGTTGCGGAGCTGGCGCACGTTGCCGGGCCAGTCGTGCGCCTCGAGGGCGGTGTAGAAGTCGGGTTTCACCGCCGCGATGGCCTTGCCGTTCTCGGACGCGGCGCGCACGATAAACCGGTCGGCCATCGGTCGGATGTCCGCCCTGCGCTCGCGCAGCGGCGGCACGCGCAGGGTCACCACGTTGAGCCGGTAGAGCAGGTCTTCGCGGAAGCTCCCCTCGCGCACCATGGCGTCGAGATCCTTGTTGGTGGCGGAAACCAGCCGCACGTTGACCTTGAAGACCTCGCGGCCTCCGACGCGCCGCACCTCTTTCTCTTCGAGCGCGCGCAGCAGCTTGACCTGCACCGAGGCGGGCGCGTCGCCGATCTCGTCGAGGAAGAGCGTGCCGCCGTCGGCGCGTTCGAACGCGCCCTTGTGCGTGCCGGTCGCGCCGGTGAAGGAGCCCTTCTCATGGCCGAACAGCTCGGACTCCAGCAGATTTTCGGCGAAGGCGCCGCAGTTGACCGCCACGAAGGGACCGGCCGCGCGCTTGGAGTCGACGTGCAGCGCACGCGCGACCAGCTCTTTGCCGGTGCCGCTCTCGCCGCAGATCAGGATCGTGGCCATGGTGTCGGCCAGCGCCTCGATCTGCGTGATCACGGCCTGCATGGCCGGGGACTCCGCGATGATGGCGGTGGAGGCGAATTTTTCGCGCACGGTCTGCGAGAGCTTGTCGACCTGGCGCCGCAGGCGGGCGGTCTCATAGGCGCGCCGCAGCTTGGATTGGATGTCGTCGAGTTCCAGCGGTTTGGTCACGTAGTCGTAAGCGCCCTCGCGCATGGCGCGCACGCCCGACTCGACCGAGCCGTAGGCGGTCATGATGATCACCGGCACGGCGGCGTCGAGCTTGCGCAGGCGCGCGAGCACCTGCAGGCCGTCGATATCCGGCAGCACAAGGTCGCTCAGCACGAGATCCGGCACCTGCTGCTGAAACGCCTCCACGCCGGCCAGGCCGGTGGCGGCGCAGCGCGTGCTGAAGCCCGCGTCCTGCGCGGCCTCTTCAACCGAGCGGGCGTTGTCGGGATCGTCTTCGATGATCAGGAGAGTGGGGGAAGCTTGCATGGAAGTTAGGAGTTAGGAATTAGGAATTAGGGGTTGGGGGAGAAAGGAGAAAGGAGAAAGGAGGAAGGAGGAGGGAGAAAGGAGAAGGGAGGGGTTAGGAAGGAGGTTGAGGTGCGGCGGGCAGGGTGATGCGCAGGCGGGCGCCGCCGCCGTCGCGGGCGAGGGCTTCGATGTCGCCGCCGCAGCGCCGGACCGCCGTGCGCGCCAGGAAGAGGCCGAGGCCGGTCCCTTCGGGGCGGCCGGTGACGAACATGTCGAAGACCGCTTCGCGCCGCGCGGCCGGGATGCCGGGGCCGCGGTCCAGCACCTCGATGGCGAGAAGCGCGTCATGCAGGCCCAGCGTGACGGTCACTTCGCTGCCGCGCGGCGCGAACTGGATGGCGTTGACCAGGACGTTCAGCAGGGCGCGGCGCAGGGCGAAGGGATAGGCCGCAGCCGACGGCAGCGGATCGTGGGGCAGGGCGCGCAGCGTCACGCCGGCCTGCTCGGCGCGCGGCGCGAGGGTGTCGGCACACTCGCGCACCACCTGATCAAGATCCACCGGCTCGGGCCGCTCGTCCGCCGGCCTGGCGAGGAAGAGAAACTCCTGAAAGATCTTGTCCATGCGCGCCATGGTGCGGGCGATGCGCCCGGCGAGGTCGCGCACGCGCTCGGGGCGGAAGCCGTCGTCGCGAGACAGCTCTTTGCCGAGCATCTGCGCGTCGAGGCGCACGGCCGACATCGGGTTGCGGAAATCGTGCAGGATGCCGTTGGCCAGCACGCCGGAGAAGGCCAGGTGCTCCTCCTGGCGGGCGCGCGCCTCGCGGCGGCGGTCGCGCGCGACCGCCGCCAGCAGCACGCCGGCGCAGACCGTGAAGGAGAGGATCAGTACGCCGACCGCGAAGGCGAAAAGCGACGAGACCAAGGCGCGGGCGGTCTGCTCCTCGGCGCCGACCGCCTCGCGCTTGAAGGTGGCCTCGGTCATCACTTGGCTGCCGTCGGACAGGCGTTGCGTGCGCGTGATCACGAATACCGGCTGGCGTACGCCGCCGATCTCCAGCGAGCCCTGCGACATCTCGGTTTCGCTCTCGCCGGGCGGCGTGTCGGCAGGCGTCATTCCCGGCGGCCGGGGCGGGCGCGGCGCGTCACGCAGGCCGCCGGCCTGGCGGTGGAAGAGGGTCACGCCGTCGCGAGAGACCGAAATCGACTGCACGTCCTTACGCACGGCGAAAGCGCTGTCGACCAGGGTTGAGAACTGGCGCCAGCGCACCGGCGTGAGGTTGGTGGTGCTGGCCATGCTCAAACCGTTGAGGGTGTCGAGCAGCGCCTCGCCCTCTTGCAGCACGGTCTCGGTGGCGGCAAGGTGCGCCTGCTTGTCGTGCTGCCATTTCAGGAAATGGAGCACGCCGCCCGCGCCGAGCGCGGTGGTCAACAGGGCGAGCAGCAGGATGATCTCCAGCCGCCAGATGCCGTGGCGCGGTGCGGAAGGTTGTGTGAGAGGTGCCGTCATGTCGGTCGGTAACAGCACGGAGTGTGCCGAGGAACGAGCCCCAGTATAGCGCAAGGAATCCAGGCGCGGCAAGCCGGGATGCGACAGATTGGCGCATTTCAGCGGCCAGATTGACGCGGCCCGGGAGGGTTTCTGAATTAAGATTTAGGATTTAGGAATTAGGAGTTGGGAGTAGAAAAGGAGAAAGGAGGAAGGAGGAGGGAAAAAGGAGAGAACGCCGAACGCTGAAAGCTCGACTTTTACATGTAACGCAGCCCTCTGCCCTCCCTTTTCCTTTCTCCTTCCTCCCTCTTCCTTCTTCCTTTCTCCTTCCCCCAACTCCTAACTCCTAATTCCTAACTTCTAAATCCTCCTTCCAAGAGGGATGGCATGACCTCTGCTTGAGAGGAAGAGGGCCAAAAGTGGGACTTGAAAAAGATGAATGGGAAAACAGCGTTAGAACGGGCGTGGGCGGTATGCGACCGTCTGCTTCTGGTTGCCGTGTTTGTCTTGCTCGGTGTCGCCTGGTATTCGCGCGGCCGGGAGGAAACGGCCGGTCCGGCGAGACCGGAGGTAACACGGGGGGGCCTGTTGCGGCGTCCCGAATCGCGTGCGAAAGCCGTTGATGGTCTGCGGGTCTCAACGGGGCGGCGCAGCATGTCCGCGATCGCCCGGTCGATGGTTGAATCGGACTGGGAGCGGATTCCCAGCAGTCCGGCAATGGACATCCGCGAGGACGGCAAGAGTTTCGAGATCCTGTTCGCGCTGCCGGAGGGGGTGGCGCGCGAGAGCGTACGCGTGACCACCGCGGGCAGCACGCTGGCGCTGTCAATGCGGACGGAGGGGGGCTCTTCCTACCTGAAGCGCGTACGTCTGCCGTGCCGGGTGGAGCGGGCGGCGAACGTGCAGAGCTCGATTTCGAACAACGTGCTGCGGGTATGTATCCAAGCCGCTGAAAGCTAACGCGGGCGGAGACCACAACCCAGTTCAATCTCACACAAAGGCTTCTTTTAAAACGGCATCCACCTTCGTGCCCTTCGTTCCTTTGTAGTGAAAAATTTTTAGCGCTGGCGGTGGAAGAGGTAGAGACCGATCGCCAGAAAGCACAGATTGCCGAACCAGGCGGCCGGGATCGCGGGAACGAGAGCGTTTTTAGCCAGCACCATACAGCCGATCGAGACCGCGTAGAAGGCAAAGAAAAGCGCAACGGCGATGATCACCCCTTTGAACACGCTCTGGCGCCCGGTGGCGACGCCCGCCGGGATCGCGAAGAGCGTGATGATCAGGCAGGAGAAGGGGGCCGCCAGACGCGCGTGGATGTCGAAGGTCTTGGAGGCCACCTCGCTGCGGGTGAGATGAGGGTGGGTCGCCAGGTAGTGGTACATGTCGCGGACAGTGTAATACTCCCAAGCTTTATTCATCAGCAGAAAATCGCGCGGACGCTCGTCAAGATCCGGGAAGGCGCGCAGCGGCATCGCCGCCACCGTGGGGGTCGGATTTTCGATCGGATTGTTTAATTCGTCAAAATACTGGTATTTCGGATAAAAAAACCACCACATGCCGTCGAGATACTCGGCTTTGCTGCCGGTGATGTCCACCAGGCGGCTGCCGTCGGGGCGGTCGCACGAGAGCCGTACGCCCTCCAGCAGGTTGGGATTCGCGGCGGACATCCGGTTGATGCGCCAGACGCGTCCGGCCGGCTGGTTGTAGAAGGGGATGTCCTCGAAAGCCTTGTCTGAAACCTCTTTGAAACGCGCCTCGCGCAGGTCGCGCGCCCGCTCCGAGGCCCACGGCGCGTAAAACTCGTTGATGAGGGTGACGGCGACGGCCAGCACGGCCGCCACCGCCAGCAGCGGACGCACGATGATCAGGAAGGTGATGCCGCTGGCGCGCATCGCCGTGATCTCGCTGTGGCGGCAGAAGTTCCACATCGTGTAGAGCGCGGCCAGCAGCAGCGCGGCAGGGATCAGCCATTCCAGATAGGGTGAGATGTACCCCGCGAAAAAGGCGGCGACGGTCGCGACCGGCGGCTTGGCTTCGAGGATGCGGTTGAAGGAGTCGAACAGCTCGAACAGCACATAGATGCCCAGAAAACCGACCAGACAGTAAACAAGCGGCACCAGGAATTCACGCAGCACGTATCGGGTGAGAATTCGCATAAACGGGGCCAGTATACGGCAGTCTGCGGTTGTTCGACAATCCCATTTGCCAGTTATTGCGGTTTCGGGTTGAGATCAGACGGAACAGACCCAGCCAGAAAGTTGTTCGGCGCCCTTCAAGACTGCGCGGCGCTTTGACACTCGACACGGCGGCCTTCGCCCGCGCGCACCGCGAGGTTGCCGAGCAGGACGAGTTCCGTCAGCGGGCCGGCATGGTCGAAGTTCGAGCTGGCCGGCGCGCCGCCGCGGCACGCGCGGAAGAAATCTTCTTGGTGCGTGCCCTTCACGCGCGGCAGGGTCCGGGCCGGACGCGGGAAGGCGCGGTGCGCCGCTTCGGGCAGCATGCGGCAGCCGTCCGCGTGGCGGCCCATGACCATGAGGCCTTTGTCGCCGATGAGCAGCGAGCCCTCTTCGGGCAGCTCCCGGTCGTATGTCTGCTCCAGCTCGGCGCGGAGCGGCGGCAGGTTCCACGCTTCCGGAATCACGTGCTTGTAAACACCGGGCACGGTCTTCTCGTTATAAGGCTTGCCCTTGGCGAGCCCGTCGTGCCAGTAGAGGTTGAGCGGCGCCAGTCCGTCGCGCGCAGGGAACTCCCAGCGGATGCGGGCCCCCGCCGGCCAATAGTCGTCGCCGCCCCCGTTGACCGCCTCCAGTTCGACCGCCGCAGGACGCGCGAGCCTGAGCGCCCAGTAGGCGTGGTTGATGATGTGGCAGCCCATGTTGCCGATCGACCCGTTACCGAAATCACGCCACGAGTGCCAGTCGTGCGGATGCAGGCCGTCGTGGTAGTCGCGATAGGGCGCGGGGCCCAGCCACGCCTTCCAGTCGAGCCCCGCCGGCACCGGCCGCGCGGGCGGCCGCGCGATGCCCGACGGGAACCCGTTGCACCGGTCGGTCCAGCAGTGGACGGTATGCACCTGGCCGATCGCGCCGGCGGCGACATATTCGCACAGCAGACGGCTGCCTTCGCTCGACTGGCCCTGGTTGCCCATCTGGGTGACCACGCCGTGACGCCGCGCCTCGGCGACGAGCTGCCGCGTCTCTTCAATCGTGTGCGCCAGCGGCTTTTCGACATAGACGTGAAGGCCGAGCCGGATGGCCAGCAGCGCCGGCAGCGCGTGCTGATGGTTGGGCGTGGCGATCAGCACGGCGTCCAGCTCGCGCCCCATCGCGTCGAACAGCCGGCGGTAGTCGCCGAAAGTGCGGATCGCGGCGGTATCGGTCGCGGGCGACACCTCGCGCACCCGCTTCAGGGCCGCATCAAGCCGGCGCGTGTCGGGGTCCACGACCGCGACGAGCCGCTCTTTGCAGAGCGCCGGGATGTGCACGCCGACCCCTTGCAGGCCGCAGCCGATCAGCGCCACACGCAGCGGCTTCTTTGCGGCCGGCGCGCTTTGGCTGTATGTCGTCCGTGTCGTTTGCCCGCCAACAACGGCTAGCGCTGCCTTGACAAACGTTCTTCTTCCCCAATTGACTGGCATCCGTCCCCCCTTGTTCATTTTTTATCACGACTCACTAGCCATGAACCTTCATTCCTCCTCCGAAAAGAGGATTCAGACGAGTCGGGAGCGCGTGCTCATTTTGGAGTGCGGCGGCTTGCCGCCGCTTTGGAAAGCGGGAGCAAGCTCCCGCACTCCACAAACCGGTCGCAGCCCATCGTCCGTTCCCCCTATCAGCACGTCCAGCCGGCCCGGTATTCGGTTTTCACATGACGGTTGAGTTCCGGCAGGTTGGTGCAGCGCAGCGCGGGGCCGTCCCACTCGATGCGCCGGCCCTGGCCCGCGAGGATCGCGAGATTTCCGAGCAGCACGATCTCCGCCAGCGGCCCCGCGTGGTCGAAGTTCGAACAGGCCGGCGCGCCGCCGCGGCACGCGCGGAAGAAGTCGGCCTGATGCGTGCCCTTGACGCGCGGCAGGGTCTTGGCGGGACGCGGGAAAGCCTGATGCGCCGCTTCCGGAATCATGCGGAAGCCCTCGCCGTGCTTGTCGATGGTCATCATCCCTTTGTCGCCCACCAGCAGCGAACCCTCATCGGGCAGCTCCCGGTCATATTTTTTCTTCAGCTCCTCGCGGATCGGCGGGAAGTTGCGCGCGCTGTCCACCACATGCCGCCAGCGCAGATCCACCGTTTCTTTGCCGTACGGCGTTCCTTTGACGAGGCCGTCATACCAGTACACCTTGACGGGAGGCATGCCCGCGCGCGCCGGGAACTCCCAGCGGATGCGCGTGCCGACCGGCCAGCATTCGGGGTGTTCGCAGTGAAGCTCTTCCACCTCGACCGCCGAGGGGCTGCCCAGCTTCAGCGCCCAGTAGGGGTGGTTCATGATGTGACAGCCCATGTTGCCCAGAGAGCCGTTGCCGAAGTCACGCCATGAGTGCCAGGTGTGCGGGTGCAGATTCGCGTGATAGTCGCGGAACGGCGCGGGGCCGATCCAGGTGTCCCACGCCAGACCCTGCGGTACCGGCCGCGCCGGCGGACGGACATACTCGGATGGGAACCCGTTCGCCCGGTTGCTCCAGCAGTAGACTTCGCGTACCGGCCCGATCGCGCCGGCGGCGAGATACTCGCACAGCAGGCGGCTGCCCTCGCTCGACTGGCCCTGGTTGCCCAGTTGGGTGGCCACGCCCGCCTTGCGCGCCTCTTCCCTGAGCTGCCGCGCCTCGGCGAGCGTGTGGGTCAGCGGCTTCTCGACGTAGACGTGCAGGCCGCGCCGCATGGCCAGCAGCGCCGGCAGCGCGTGCTGGTGGTTGGGCGTCGCGATCATGACGGCATCCAGCTCCTTGCCCATCACATCGAACAACTGACGGTAATCGCTGAAAGTCCGTATTCCGGAAGTGTCTGTCCCTGGCGACACCTCGCGGATGCGCTTGAAGGCATTCTGGAGCTGCGCGGCGTCCGGATCGACCAGCGCCGCCACGCGCTCCTTGCAGGCCGCCGGGAGCAGCACGTGGGTCCCTTGCCCGCCACAGCCGATCAGAGCCACGCGCAATGGTTTGTCCGCTGACGGCGCCGCCGCCTGGCCCGCCGCGCGCCACGCGGCCAGCGCGCCCGCACTGGCCGCGCCCTGCATGAAGCCCCGCCGATTCCATGTTGTGTTCATCTTGTCCACCCTCTTTCCGTTTCCCCGTTTTTCATCGTAGCCGCGCGCGGTTCAAAGATTGAAGTAAATCTCGAAACGCAGATAGTAGGCGGTCTCCGCCGCCCCGTAATAGTCGCCGGTCCTCAGCATCTCGGCTTTGAACGCGCCATGCACCGGGCCGCGCCACGTTTTGGAATCACGCAGCACTTCGAACAGGTAGCGCCCGATGACCAGAAACCCGCGGTAGGTGTCGCCGTTGGCATTGTCGCTGGTGTAGGCGTAGTTCGGGCCGGCCTGCACGTTGAACGTGTGGCTGTCCACCGGGGTGACGCCGGCTTCGGCGTGCGGATACACCCAGTTCGACACGCGGTAACAGGCATAGCCGGCGGTCAGCAGGTCGCTCGACCAGATCGAGCGCGCGAAGATCGGGTTCCAGCCGGTGTCGGTGCCGCGCGCGTTCGGGTCGTCAAACCGCTCGTCGTCGCCGGACATGACCAGCACCGCCGTGGTGACGTAGGGTTTCCAGCGCCATGCGTTGCGCCGGTAGGTGGCTCCGCCGTAGGCCAGCCACGCCTGGATGTCGCGCTCGCGCACCGCCGCGCTGCTGCCGATCGTGCCGAGCTGTCCGGCGACCTCCGCCTCGGCGCTCCAGTGCTCCGTCAGGCGCGGCACCACGCGCACGCCGAGGGTGTGATAGCGGCGTTCGGGCACCCGGGTGCCGCTTCCGGCCAGCCAGCGCGACTCGTCTTTGTAGATGTAGTAGAGATCGTAGGGGAGGTCCTTCTGTGCGCGGTTGCTGTAATAGGCCACCAGCGCACGTTCGGTCAGGTCGTTGCCGCCCTCGCGCAGCGCGTAGCGGGTGAGATCGACGCGCTCGTTGCCGAGTGTCCAGGGATCTTCGGGGCGCTGCCAGATGCCGACAAGATCAAGGGTGCTGGTCTCGTCCACGCGGATCTGCCCCTTGACCGCGTTGAAAAAATAGGAGCGCGTGATGTCGCCGGGCGTGCCGTCGCGGATCATGCGGCCGGCGCCGTAGCGCATGTCCTGGCGGCCGACCCGCAGCGACAGGCGGTCGTCCAGCAGCCCGCGGAACTCGGTGTACAGCGAGTCGACAAACAGCTCGTCCGGGAAACGGTAGCTCTGCTTGTTGTTGTCGTAGACGCGGAACTCGTGGCCCAGGCGCGCGTACAGGTCGTATCGCTCGTCCAGCGTCAGCCGTCCCCAAGGGCGCGTGCGCAGGCGGAAGTACTGGTAGTAAGTCTTGCGCTGGGTGTCGGTGGCACTCTGCGCCGACTGGTTGGCCTGATAGATGACCGGATTGTCGCAGACGACATCATAATAGCGCCAGTCGATGCCGGCATCGGCCGACAGGCGCTCGGCGGCCGCGGCCTGGGGCGCATGCGCGGCGACCAGCAGGAGCGCGAAAACCCAGGCCCGCTTGCCCTTTTTTGGCGTGCGGTGACAAGCGAAGCGCGGCACCGCTTTCCCCGGGGAAGTATCGCAAAAGCGGCGTCGCGCGGAATACCGCTTGCCGCCGCACTCCAAATCACCCCACCCTTCCGTCATACTACTATTCCAGAAGAAGTCTTTCATCAGAAGGGCTTGTGCTTGTTTTTCAATTCTGAAAGGGCGAGGGCAGAGAAGGTTTGCCACTGCTGATCGACCGTCAATGCGCCGGGCACGCCGTTGTGCACCCAGAGGGCGTAGCGCAGGCGCAGCGGTTTGCCGGGTTCAATCACGCGCGGCGCGTCGGGCGTCAGCGTCACGCCCAGCCAGCCGTTGTCACGCACGTGGAAGATCGCGGGGTGGTTGAGATTCTGCGGATGATCCATCAGCGTGATGCCGCCGCACTCGTCGCGCGTGACCGGTCCGCTGTAGTCCACCCAGCGCGCCGGTTTGCGGAAGACGCCCTTCTCGTTGAGAGCTCCGTTGCTGTTGAGGATGCGGCCGCCGCCCTCGCGCACGCTGACAGTCTTGGACATGCGGATGCCGAGCATGCCGAAGGTGGTTTTGCCCAAGGTGACGGGCTTGCCGGTCGGTGCCTCAAGCTGGAGGTCGATGATCATCCACCACGAGCCGTTCACGCCGGTGAAGACCGTGGCCATGCGGCGGTCGATCATCAGCGTGTTGCCCTTGGGGTCATTCCAGAAGTTGCGCGTCAAGAGCGTGGCCGTGCCGTCCACCTCGTCGTACTCGAGTCCGTCGCGGTCGGTCTGATGCAGGATCTGGCCGGCGATCGGACCGCCGTCGCGCCAGAAATCGAAGCCGTTGACATCCTTGTGGCAGATCCAGACCGAGGTCTGGTGGCTGTGCCCGAGCGGATCCTCGGGCTTGGCCGGGTCGGTCGGCTGCCGGTCGCGCGTCATGGATTTACCGGGATCGTACGGCATGTTCATGCGCGTCAGCGAGCGTCCGCCCGGCCCGGTGATCGGGTACCAGAAGGGGCGGCGCAGCTCCGGCCCGAAATGGTAGCGCGTCAGTTCGCGGCCCTGATGCTCGAACGAGGCTTGGGCGTAAGGCTGCGGCAGCACCTCGACGTCCGGCACCGGTTTGGCGTTGGGCAGCGCCACGTCTCCAGCCGACACGCGCCAGACGGTGAATACCGCAACGCCGGTTGTTTTTAACCACAGAGAACACAGAGGCCACGGAGATTCACACATCATGAATAACCCTCCTAATGCCGTCTTTAAGGAGTTTAACGTTGAAATTGATGAGCAGCCCTAATCGGTAATGTCCAAGCTTCAGATAGGTCAGTGTCTGGGCAAGATGAATATCGTCCAACGCCTTGACACTTTTCAATTCCACCACGATTTCGTTCTCAACGACAAGATCAAGCCGATACCCACAGTCGATTTGTGCCTCTTCAAAAATGACGGGAAGCGGTTTTTCTTTTTCAACAGCAAGCCCTTCCTTTTTCAGTTTATAGAACAAGCACTCTTTTTAAACGTTCTCCAACAATCCAGGGCCAAGGGCGGTGTGCACGGCCATGGCGCAACCGATGATGCGTCCCGACAGATCGGTCTCGTTCATCTTCCACTCCTCTGCGTTCTCTGTGTCCTCTGCGGTTAATAATTACCCGTCCGCTTCAGCAAACGTCTTCATGATGCGCCAAGAAGCGGTCCATCGCCACTTTGTGCGCGGCGGAGAGACGTCCGGAGAGGGCTTTCATCTCCGCTTCAGCCATCGGCGTGAAGGCGCGCGCCCAGGCCGCGTTCTGCGGGATCATCGCCGTGTCCTGCATGCCGACCACCGCCACCGCGATCGGCAGGCTCAGTGCGTAGCGCAGCAGCGTTTCGGCACTGATTTTGTCCCCGCCCTCGCCCACCAGATGACCCTGCCCGAAGACCTTCATAGCAAGCACGCCGAGATTCTTCTTTCGTGCGGCAGGCAGCGCGACCGTCTCGAAACTGCGCGGCGCCGAGGGATCGGGTTTGTAGCCGCCCTCATATTTGACCACGCCGACAAGCGCCGCGTTGAGCGCCATCTGCACGCAGTCCAGATCGTGCCGCTCGATGGCGAGCTTTAGCGGATAGGGGTTGGCGTGCGCGGTCATGCCGAGCGCACGGACCACCTTCTGCTCGCGCAGCTTGTAAAACGCTTCGATTACGCCGCCCTTGGCCTCGAGCCGGGCGAGATCCTCCTCGCTGGCCAGATTGTGGATATGCAGAAGATCCACGTGGTCGGTCTGAAGGCGCTTGAGGCTTTGCTCGAACACGCGCAGCGCCTGGTCGGTGTCGCGCACCGCGTTTTTGGTGGCGAGGAACACCTCGGCGCGCCGCGTTTTCAAGACGCGCCCGTAGATCGTCTCGCTGCGGCCGTTGCCGTAGCCTGCCGCCGTGTCCAGATAGGTGATGCCCAGATCCAGTGCCTGGCGCACGGCCGCTTCGCCGGCGTCGTCGGTATAGAAATTGGTGAAGCGGCTGCCGCTGCCGAAGCCTAGGATCGGCACGGAAATGCCGGTGCGCCCCAGGATGCGCCGCGGCAGGGCGGCTGCGGGTTTAGGCGGCTGGGCCTGGAGTGCGGTCGCCGCGAGGCCGACGGCGGTGCCGGCCAGAACTTGGCGGCGGGTCAAAACTCGTTTCATGGTCTCCCCCTGTGTTTAACAGAAATCACTATGATGCGCGAAGAAGCGGTCGAAAACCACTTTGTTCACCGGGGCCAGGCGATCGGAGAGCGCCTGCATCTCTTCCGGCGTCATGGGCGTGAACGAGCGGGCCCAGGCCGCATCCTGCGCGATGATCGCGGGCGTGCTCATGCCGAGCACGGCACACGAGACCGGCAGGCTCAGCGCGTAACGCAGCAGCGTTTCGGGGTCGGCCTTGGTCGGGCCTTGGCCCAGCAGTTTGCCTTGAACAAACACCTTCATGGCGAGAATGCCCATTTTTTTGCGAAGGGCGATCGGCAGCACGACCGACTCGAAACAGTAGGTCCGCTCGCCCGGATGCGGCGGCTTGAAACCGGCCAGACTGATGCCCGACAGCGCAGCGTTGAGCGGGAACTGCACACAGTCGAAATCGTTGCGGTCGATCGCCTTGGCCAGCGGGGCGGGATCGGCGTGCGCGGTGATGCCGATGCAGCGCACGGCCTTTTGT
>Ga0209612_1001878_pt1 | contig 16139 bp, 8 predicted proteins | sample BioC12SIPDNA_FD_185746 | JGI IMG/M metagenome (GOLD analysis project Ga0209612, IMG submission 185746) | Anaerobic biogas reactor microbial communites from Washington, USA - Biogas_R1_B C12 SIP DNA (SPAdes) (version 2) | ecosystem: Engineered > Bioreactor > Anaerobic > Unclassified | place...
TGATACGCCATCGCCGATGATGTCGCCCACGCAATCGCTGACCTCGACCAGGCACTGGTCACCTGCGTACTCAACACGATTGACGACGCGCTCGACCGCAGCGACCCAGCCGGCACGTCGTGGACAGCCGACGCGGTCAAGCATCTGCGGCCGCTCCTCGCCAGCGCCCTCGCTGCCGGGCGGACGGTTGTTCTCACCGCTGATCATGGCCACGTGGTGGAACGTCGCGAGGGCGTGATGAAGCCGCACAAGGGTATGTCGAGTGGTCGGTCCAGGCCTGCCACTCCGCCCCCTGGCGAGGACGAGGTCCTCGTCGCTGGCAGTCGGGTCCTGCTGCATGACGGACAGGCCGTCCTGCCGGTCACTGAGCGACTGCGCTACGGACCACTCAAGGCCGGCTACCACGGCGGCGCCACTCCGGCGGAGGTGGTCGTGCCGGTCATCGTTCTGATCCCAGGTGTGGATGTACCTGAAGGTAGTGGTCTGCGGCTCGCACCCCCTCAGGAGCCGTTGTGGTGGACTGTCGCTCCTGCCATGGACTCGACCATCGAGGTGCCGGTCCCTGCGGCTCGGCCAAGTCGAACCACGCAACCCCCTGCCCAAGAGGGCACGCTGTTCGAAGTCTCAGAGGTGGTGGAGCCAACCCCGCATCCCCTCAGTCGAAGCGTAGCCATCGGTGAAGTCGTCACAGCCTCAAGCATGTTCGCTCAGCAGCGTGCCATCTCAGGTCGAATAGCGCTTGAAGATGCCCAGGTGAGTGCTGCCGTTGAGGCCCTCGCGGCGGCACCGGGTACACGGCTTCCCTACGCATCGCTGGCCGGCGTTCTCGGCGTTCCCGCCACCACGATCCGTGGAGCGGTCGCGCAGCTTCAGCAGCTTCTGAACGTGGAGAGCTACCCGGTCCTACGCAGCGAGGGCGCCACCGTGATCCTGGACCTCCCACTCCTGCGCGAGCAGTTCGGCATCGGTGACGTCGGATGAGTGAGGTGTCCCCGGGCACGGTGTCTGTCTCCCCTCGACGACGCCGCGAGGTAATCGATGCTCTGCGGCGCGGCACCGTTCCGGCTCAGGGGCTTGACCTGCTTGCGGTCGGTCTTGATCGGTTCGCCAACGCTTTGAGCGCCGAGCTAGACACGGTCAGCGGTGGGGGCGCAGTCTTTAAGGCCGTCCGCGGCGAGTACGGCTCGGGCAAGACGTTCTTCACCAGGCACCTGGCGGAGCAGGCGCTTCGACAGGGGTTCGGGACGGCCGAGGTGCAGGTCTCTGAGACAGAGACACCACTGCACAAGCTGGAGACGGTCTACCGCCGGATCACTGAGTCGCTGCGGACGGCCTCAGTTGCACCGAGCGCCTTTCGATCAGTGCTCGACTCATGGCTCTTTACTCTCGAGACGGATGCTTTCGCGGCTGACCCGACGCTAGAGCACGCCAGCCCTCAACGAGTGATGGAGGCGGTCGAGGACCTGCTCACCCAGCGGCTGGCGGATGTCACGAGCAAGACCCCTGCTTTCGCTCTGGCGCTGCGCGCCTATCGCCGCGCTGTCTCCGACAACGAGTCAGCAACCGCAGACGCACTCGCAGCCTGGCTCGGAGGTCAGCCTCACGTCGCCGCCAGCGCGAAGCGGGCTGCCGGAGTTCGCGGCGATCTCGACCACTTCGGTGCGATGGGGTTCCTGCAGGGCCTGCTCATCGTGCTTCGCGATGCGGGACATCCTGGACTCCTCGTTGTGCTCGATGAGGTCGAGACCCTTCAGCGTATGCGGGGCGACGTCCGGGACAAGGCGCTCAACGCCATCCGCCAGCTCATCGACGAGGTCGACTCCGGACGGTTCCCTGGCCTGTACCTCGTCATCACGGGCACGCCGGCCTTCTTCGACGGCCCATCGGGCATCCCGCGACTGCCTCCGCTCGCCCAGCGCCTCGCCGTTGACTTCGCGACCGACGCCCGATTCGACAACCCTCGCGCTGTGCAGATCCGGTTGGGCGGCTTTGACGAAAGGTCCCTCGTGTCGGTCGGGCTGAAGGTCCGCGATCTGTATGCGGGGGGCACCGACCACTCTGAGCGCATCCTTCGCGTGGTCGACGACTCGTACGTGGCTGAGCTGGCTCGGGGAGTGACGGGAAACCTTGGTGGCAAGGTTGGAATCGCCCCACGGGTCTTCCTCAAGAAGCTCGTGGGTGAGGTGCTCGACCGCGTTGACCAGTTCCCGGACTTCGACCCCCGGAAGGACTACGCCCTGACGCTGCGTCAGGACGAGCTGAGCGAGGTGGAGCGACAAGCGTCCTCGGTGGGTCGACCAGCGAGGCCAGCGACCTCAGCGGATGAGGTCGAGCTCGACCTGTGAACGTGGCAGCGACCGGCTTCGACGCCCTGCACGCGGTGGTCCAGCACCACGTCGTCAATACCCTCGGCTGGCCCGAGCTGCGCCCCTTGCAGGAGCAGGCCATCGGTCCGGTGCTCGCCGGCTATGACGCCTTGCTGCTTGCGCCGACCGCTGGCGGCAAGACCGAGGCGGCCATGTTTCCGCTACTCACGCGGATGGCTTCCGAGCAGTGGCAGGGCCTTTCCGTCTTGTACGTCTGCCCGCTGAAAGCTCTGCTGAACAATCTCGAGCCCCGGCTCACCGCATACGCGAGCTGGCTGGGGAGGCGTGCGATGGTGCGCCACGGCGACACCGGCCAGGGCGAGCGACGTCGGCAAGCCCTGGACCGACCAGACGTGCTTCTGACGACGCCGGAGTCGCTAGAGTCGATGCTGGTCTCTCGGCTGCTCGACCCAAACATCGTCTTCGCGGATGTCCGGGCCGTCGTCGTGGACGAGGTCCATGCCTTCGCCGGAGATGACCGAGGGTGGCACCTGCTTGCGGTTCTAGAGCGCCTCACGGCTCTCACCGGAAGGCCGTTGCAGCGTGTGGGCCTCTCGGCGACCGTGGGGAACGCCGAGGACCTGCTCGGCTGGCTGCAGGGGAGCAACCGCGACGCCGGGAGTCCGGCGCACGTGGTCGCTCCCGACGTCGCAGGCACGGTGGACCCGGAGCTGACGCTCGACTATGTCGGCATCACCGACAACGCCGCGACCGTGATCTCAGCCCTGCACCAAGGGGAGAAGCGGCTGGTGTTCGCAGACTCACGGCGCACCGTCGAGGGCCTGGCGGAGGGTCTGCGGGATCGGCAGACCGAGACCTTTGTCTCCCACTCCTCGCTCTCCGTCAGCGAGCGGCGACGCGCAGAACAGGCGTTCGCGGAGGCCCGGGACTGCGTGATTGTGTCGACGTCGACCCTTGAGCTCGGCATCGACGTCGGCGACCTCGACCGGGTGATCCAGGTGGGCGCGCCCTCCACGGTTGCCTCAATGCTGCAGCGTCTCGGCCGGACCGGTCGGCGCCCCGGCACCTCACGCAACATGCTCTTCCTCGAGGCCTCGGACGGTGACTTCATCCGCGCCGCAGGTTTGCTCTTGCTCTGGTCCGAAGGCTTCGTCGAACCCGTCGTAGCCCCGCCAGCACCGCGACACATCCTTGCTCAGCAGCTGCTGGGCATCACCCTCCAGCATCGCCAGGTCGGAGCAGGGCGATGGGTGGACGAGCTGGGAGGTCTCGAGCTGGGAGCCGCTGGGGATGCTTCGGTGGTCGAGGACTGGCTGCTCGAGACGGGACACCTCGACCAGGACTCCGGCATGCTCTTCATCGGCCCTGAGACCGAGCGCCGCTATGGGGCGACCCACTTCAGAGACCTCATGGCCGTCTTCACCGCGGACCCTGAGATCCAGGTGTTCCACGGTCGCGAGCAGGTGGGCTCGGTGGATCCCATGCTTCTCATGCGCAAGGTGGCCGAGCCCCGACTGCTGACGCTGGGCGGGCGTCCGTGGCACGTGACCTACATCGACTGGAAGCGACGCAAGGCATACGTCGAGGGGGCGCGTAAGGGGGAGGCTCCCCGGTGGATGAGCATGCCGCAGGCGCAGTCCTGGGCGCTGGCCGACGCGATTCGCAGGGTCCTCCTGGGTGCCACGCCCGCGGGCGCCCAGCTGACCCAACGAGCGGTTGCACGACTGGACCTCGTCCGCGAGGAGCTTGCTCAGCGCGTCTGGGGGGACGGCACAGTCATCGGGCCGGATGGAGCGCGCAACCGTTGGTGGACCTGGGCCGGCGCCAGAGCAAACGCGGTGCTCGTGGCTGCCCTCGACCATGCTGCCCCTGAGCTGCTGGGCGAGACCGTGACGTGGGACAACTGGCAGATCGCCTTGCGCGGCGACGCCTCCGCCGAGGCCGTGCGCTCCGCGCTGAGTGCTGCGCGCGCCGATCTTGGGGAGAACCTGGCAGAGGCCGTGCCGCTTGTCGACGAGCGGGCAGTAAAGCAGCTCAAGTTCGCCGAGATGCTCCCACCAGATCTGGCTCGGAGGACGATGGCGGCACGCATGGCTGATCCGGTGCATGCGGCCCTTGTGTGCTCGCGCCCGATCCTGCAGGTGCACTAACCCGGTCCCAGTGCGCCGGGCCGGAGAGTGCCTATCCGCCTTCCTTCAAGCCCCGCGCATGTTGGGTGTTGCGTGCCCAGCAACTACAACTGGATCGACCGAATGTGTAGAACCTGGTGCACCCTCGACACCTAAACTCCCTGGTCAGGCGGCCCAACGTAGAGTCAGTTGTCAGTGCCACCCACGAGGATGGCAGCAGTCCCTGTCCCAGTCTCTCGATGGAAGTCTCACCACGCAATGAACGCCGATTCTCAGTTGGTTGATAGGGCCTATCGCCTCTTCACCTTCCTCGCGCGAGCTGAAGGTCTGAAGTCTCCCCGGGTCCGGACCGTGGATGCCTACCAGTCCGAGGATCAGGCGCTCCTGTGGATTGCCGAGCTACCGGAGCATGAGGCTGTTCATGTCGCTTTCCGCGACTGGGAGCCGGACGATGGAAGGGTCCTCTGGATCGATCGAATCCCTCCCGTCGACCCACCGCCTCTTCCCTCCTCCATTGCCAAGTGGGTGACCGGGGACGGGACGAATCCCAACGCTGAGCCGACGCTCCTTGAGCGCGTCCGGAAGGAGTCGGCCAATTGGTCTGACGGCTATGGAAGCGAGCGCAGCTGGGACGTACTCGAGGACCATCCCGACGTTCAAGCGAGCTTCGACCGATGGATCGGCGCCTGGCGGAACTGGGCCGAGCACGAGCGGCGCAATGTTCCGGTGCGACGGGCCTACGAACGTCTCTTTCGGATCCACGCCAACACGGAGGGCCGTTCGGAGGAGTTCGAGCTTCTCCTCGGCACTGGGCTGTTGTCGTGGGCGCCGGAGAGCCATGTGCCGGTTCGCCGACACATCTGCACGGTTCCAATGGCGACCCGGATCGATGACCGCAGCGGCACCATCGAGGTGGCTATCGACCCGAGCGCCATTGGCCTCCGCACCGAGCTTGACATGCTCGACCCGAGCCACCAACCCCACCGGACGACCGTGTTTGAGCTCGAGACTCGGGCCAGAGACTTCGGTGAGCACCCTCTTGACGCTGACGCCTTTGAGGACTTGGGACGTCTCTTCGTCAATCATCTTGACCCGCAGGGTCAGTTCTCCGGTGACTTTGATGCGCCGGCGCCGTCACCTCGGGCCGTGGTGTCCTTCGCACCTGCGATCATTCTGCGACGTCGTTCCCGTCTCGGAATGCAGCATGTCCTGGAGGAGATCGCGGCACGCATCCAAGAGGAGCAGGCGGTTCCTGACAGCCTCGTGCCACTCGTCGAGCCCGGCAGCCCACCACCTGCTACTGAGGATGCCTCACCTGGCGCGCTCTTTCACATCGATGATGCGGTCTTCTCTCCGTTGCCGCTGAACGACGTCCAGCGCAAGATCATCGATCGCGTAAACAGTCGTGCACAGGTGCTGGTTCAGGGGCCTCCCGGAACGGGAAAAACGCACACCGCGGCGGCACTGATCTCGCACCTCCTCGCCCAGGGCAAGCGCATCCTCGTCACTGCTCAGACGGACAGAGCCCTGGTTGAGGTGCGCGAGAAGCTACCTCACCAGATCAAACCCCTCGCCGTGTCGGTCATTGGCGCCTCGCGCTCGGATATGAATGAGCTCAAGCTCGCCGTCGACACGATTGCGCGACGTGCCGCAGACCATGATGTCGACGAGGGCGAACGAACCATTCAGAAGGCCACGCAGCAGATCGAGGCACTGCGGCTTGACAGGGCCCGTCTTGGGCGTCAGCTCTTGGAGGCGCGTGAGAGTGAGGTCCGCGAGCACGAGTGGTACGGACAAAAGGGGACTCTCGCCGCTCTGGCTCAGCTCTATCTTGACCAGGCAGAGGAGCACGGCTGGGTTGGCGACTTCCTTGATCAGGACGTCCAGGCGGAGGCTCCTCTGACCAACGCGGAGGCAGCGGAGCTGCTCACCCTGCTGCGCGACGTGACCCTCGATGCTGAGGAGCAGGAGGCAGCGCAACGGCTCCCAGTCCTGACGGAGCTCGTCGATCCGACGATCTACGCCAACCTCGTCACGGCCAAGGCCAACGCGGAGAGCAACCGCGAGCAGCACCGATTCCATGAGGACCATGCCGCGGGCGAAGCGATCCGCGCACTTCCACCTGACACACGAGTCGCCCTCAGCCAGCAACTGACTGAGGTGCTGAGAGCCATTGAAGATCTGGGGCAGCTGCGGGCTACCTGGATGCAAGATGCGTTGGCCGACATCAGGGGAGGAAACCCGAGGGAGTGGCACGAGCGCGCCACTGAGCTGAAGGACACACTGGATGGCCTCCCGAGCCTCGGCATCGGGCTCATGCAAGGGCACACAGTGCAGGTCTCCGGCGAGTTCGGACCACTCCTCAAACTGGCAGAGCACCTCCTGGCGCACGTAGAGCGGTCACCGATCAAGACACAACCAGACGGTTCCCCCAAGATTGGCCTCTTTACCGCCGGCCCAGTGAAGCAGTCAGCCCGCCTCTTTGACGAGGTGAGAGTGGACGGGCTCCCGCCGACGACTGCCGACCAGTTGCGGACCTTGATCGCCTACATCAAGTGCAGCTGGTCTCTTGATCGCGCAGACCGGCTCTGGCCCTCCTCGGTCACCGTCCCGCAAGAGGACACGCTTCAGGAGCGCGTGGGGTGGCATCGCGGGCAGCTCGATCAGCTCGATCGAGTCTTTGCGCTCGGCGCATGGATCGAGCGTACGAATGAGTGGCTTCGCCAGCTCGACGTCCCTCGGCCCGACTGGACGGACGCCAGCGCTGTCGCACGCTACTCAGATGTCGTGAACGCGGTCACAGCCGCCGACGCATTCGATGAAGCGTCGGCTCCTCTGGAGACATTGCGGCAATCGGTCTCCTCACTTCTCCTCTTTGAGGGTGCGCCAACCGTAGTGCATGAGCTCCGGGATGCTCTCGAGACCTCGGACATCAGCAGGTACGAGAAGTGCTATCGGCGCATCGCACGGCTGTGGGACGTGCGCTCTGCAGTACAGCGCCGAAAGGAGCTCCGGGAGCGCCTAGCGTCTGTCGCGCCACGCTTGGCTCATGCGCTGGACCACACTGCCCGCGAGAACCGCTCGTGGGCCCGTCGGTTGGCTGCCTTCGAGGAGAGCTGGCGCTGGCGTGCCATGGGTACCTGCATTATGGAGCAGGATGCTCAGGATCCGAACGAACTCCAAGCACAAATATCCGTGGTCGAGAAGCACATCCACGAACAGGTCGCTGTGGTAGCCAGCACCAGGGCGTGGAACCACGCACTCGGCCCGGAGCGGCTCACCTTGTCGTCCCGGCCCGCGCTGACCCACTATTCCCAGCTCGTCAGACGCCTCGGCAAGGGCACCGGCAAGTTCGCAGCGAAGCAACGCGCGGAGATTCGCATCGCCATGGATCGTTGCCGGCCTCTCGTGCCGGTCTGGATCATGCCCCTCTATCGCATTGCCGACCAGCTGAACATTGAGGAGAGCATGTTCGACGTCGTCGTGGTGGACGAGGCTTCCCAGGCTGGCAAGGAGGCGATGTTCCTCCAGTACATCGGGAAGACCATCGTCGTGATCGGCGACGACAAGCAGGTCTCCCCCTCCGCCGTCGGCGTCAACCAGGGCGAGCTGCGGGACCTGGCAGAGCAACTGATTCACGATGACCCCTTCAAGGCCTCGTGGCTCGATCCGAAGCGGAGCCTGTTTGACGAAGCGAAGATGCGTTTCGCTGGGCAGTTGACTCTGACGGAGCACCGGCGGTGCGTTCCGGAGATTATCGGATTCTCGAACCGTATAGCCTACGAACCAGACGGAATCCGACTGGATCCGGTGCGCCAGTTTGGCTCTGAGCGTCTCGAACCCGTCAAGCTGGTGCACGTTTCCGAAGGACTCGAATCAGGGTCGGTCGGCAACAAGGTGAATGTGCGAGAGGCAGAGGCGCTCGTGAGCCAGCTGCTGGCGTGCCTCAAGGATCCTCGCTATGACGGGAAGACCTTCGGGGTCATCTCGCTCGTGGGATCCCGGCAAGCGCAGCAGATTGAGTCCCTGCTCCTGAACCGGGTCACCGCAGAGGAGTGGTCAACGCGTGAGCTTCGATGTGGCGACTCAGCAGCTTTCCAGGGCTCAGAGCGCGATGTCATGTTCCTGTCCATGGTCACTGGGCCCGAGGATGGCGGCTATGTCCGAGGCGCCTTAACGCAGGACATGTACCTCCAGCGATTCAACGTTGCGGTCTCGCGAGCCAAGGACCAGTTCTGGCTCTTCCACTCCGTGACCCTTGAACAGCTCCGCAACAAGGAAGACATGCGCTTCCAGCTGTTGGAGTACGCGACGGACGTCACCAACCGCTGGTCGGGCGGCGTCGAGGTTGCTCCGGAGCCAGTCTCGGTGTCCACACGCGACCCGCGCTTCGACTCGCTTTTCGAGCAGCGAGTCTTCAACAAGATTGTCGAGCGCGGCTATCTCGTCACACCGCAGTATGAAGCCAGTGGCTACCGCATTGACTTGGTCGTCACTGGCACGCACAGCCGGCTAGCGGTCGAGTGCGACGGTGACGCGTGGCATGGCCCGGAGCAGTACACCGCCGACTTGGCCCGTCAAAGGGACCTCGAACGGTGCGGATGGCGGTTCTTCAGGGTCCGGGAGTCTGCCTTCTACGTCGACGCTGACAGCTCCCTAGCTGGGCTGTGGGACCTCTTGGACGAGCTCGACATCCGCCCCGTGGGAGAGACAGAGGGAGAACTTCAGGGATCAACCGGCCAGCTCGAGCCCTCTGAGGATGCCTCTGGACAGGGAGTCTCGGATGGCGCGGCGATCGTCGCTCCAGTCAGCGATGGCCACATCACCGACGCCACGGCACCCGAGCCGACGGAGGGCGTCGAGATCGACTTCCCGTCCGGCTCTTCTGCGGACTTGCCCGGCGGACCACACCACAGCGAATGGGCCACCGAGCGTGCTGACGAGGACCGCGACGAGTCTTACTCATTGGACAAGACGACCGCAGAGCAGACCCATTTCGCCGGTAGCGGCCTGCTGAGCCCCTACGTCTCCTTCTCCGGCCGGACTACCCCAGTGGGCGAGGCGAGTCGGAGCGAGATGCTCGATGGTGTGGTGCGAATCGTCGAGGCAGAAGGTCCGGTCCTGGGGGAGCGAATCCACCAGGTGTATGTGCAAGCGTCCGGTGGACACAGAGTCGGCAAGAACATCGCGCTGGCGCTCAACCGCGCACTCAGCGACGCCTTGGCTCGAGGACTGGTCGAGGGCCACGATCCGCTTGGTCGAAGTTCTCTGAAGGTTCGCACCTTCACACTTCCAGGGTCCTCGTCGACACCTCCGCGGGAACTGGGACCCCGCAGCCTTGACCTCGTTCCGCCAGGCGAGCTGATCGATGTCCTTCGTCGATCCCGAGGTGAGGACCTGGACATGAGCGTCGAGGAGATGTTCCGCCGTGCGTTGGCCCTCTATGGCAGGAAGTCGCTCACAAGTGCTGCACGCAAGAACTTGGAAGAGGCTCGCCAGCTGATGGAGCGGTTCGAGGAGGACAGTCGGGATCCCCGAGTCGAGATTCCGTGAGCCGCGGGGAATCGCTTCTTCCCAGAGGTGGAGCGGGCTCCGCGAGCAGGGAACCGGGTGTGAAGTTCCTTACAGGTTGAACCTTCAGAAACCGCGGCGAAAAACTAGACATTTCAATGATTCTCGTGAATCGGATTGGCCACTGGAGGTTCTCGACTCGTCAGTGCGCGTTCGTTGGAGACATGAGTATCTAGCCGCCTTGAGCTGCGCCATGACCTGGTTTTGGCTCGACCTCAGGAAACGGCGAATACTGGCTTCATGACGTGAATTGGGGAGCAGTCAAGATTTCGGTAAGCACTCTTCTGATCGGTGCCCTTGTCACCGCATGCGGCTCTGCTGCGGACACAGCCAGCACTGAGGGAGAGACGCAGTCGCAGGTCGTCGCTGGCCAGGACCGGACCGAAGATTCGAGTGCAACTTCTGAGACGGTCGAAGCCGAGGAGCCCGCAGCGGCCGCCGATCTTCAAGTGGTCGACTACGGGTTCACTCAGCTTGACGGCGGGGAGTACGGGACCCCGGGTGTCACGTACGGGGTCGTCGTTGCCAACAACGGCAGTGCCATCGCCACTGATGCACAAGCTCAGATCACATTCAAGGACGCCAATGGGGTCGTCGTTGACACCGTGGAGGACTACCTGTCGGTCGTGCTTCCCGGCACCTCCGTGGCGCTAGGCGACTACGTTTACGACGCGGCGGGCGTTGAGTCGATGACTGTCCAGATCCTTCCCGGGAGCGTTGAGGAGCTCGAGGGCGAACCAGCGAACTTCACCATCAGCAACGTGACGACCCGGGAACAGGAGTTCGGCGGACTTAAGACCACCGCGACTGTCGCCTCACCGTTCACCCGTGACCTGGAAGATCTCTACGCCGTGGCTATCTATCGGGACGGCGCCGACAAGGTAATCGGTGGTGCGTTCACCTTCTTGGGATTCGTCCCCGCCGGAGGAGAGGCCGCGGTCTCGATTGACAGTTTCGCCGACGGCCTCCCTGCACCCGCCCGCACGGAGGTATTCATCGCTATCAGCGGCTTGACACTGTTGACCGACATGGGCAACGAGTAGAGGGCTCGAGAGGCCTGTGGCCGCCCCGCGGAGGAACCTGGGCTCGGGGCGCGCGAGACATTTGCTTCTCGGCGATTGTCACCCTGAGTCATCCGCCCAGTCCGATTGCATGAACCAGACGGGTGGAGCGCCCGGCAGCTGCACCTCGGCCGTCGCCTCGAACCCGTGGCGCCGGTATAGCGCGACGTTTGCCGGCGACGACGTCTCCAGGCAGACGGGCAGACCCTGCCGAGACGCCGAGCGCAGCACGGATTGAAGCAGCAGACTCCCGAGTCCGTGGCCTCGGTGGCTCGGGTGCACCCCCATCGTCGCCAGAAGGAGGTGGGGCTCGGTCGGCCTGTATGGCTCGAGAAGGGCCTCGACCTGCTTCGCCGCCGCCGCGCGGTCACCGGCGATCTCATCGCCTCGCGTCGACAGTTCCGTCCAGACCTCTGCAGGGACGTCCTGCTGGGAGGAGATCACGACGGCTACCCCCACGACGGAACCGTCGAGGACGGCCGCGGTCACGGTGCCGTACGGCACGGCGAGCAGCCGCAGATCGAGCTCGAAGATCTGCTGCAGCCTCTCCCGGTGGCGGTCGGCGCTGATGGTGAACGCCGTCCACGGGTAGGGCGGGTCTGAGAACGCGGCCGCCAGCACCTCGGCGGCGCCGGTCGCTTCGGCGGGATGCAGCGGGCGGACCTGTATCGACGCATTCGCCGCCCGGGGAGACGGTGACTCCGACATCGCCGTCCTGTACTCGTCAGCCAAGACCGACCGCGCGCTCGATGAATCTGTGGACTGCCTTGTGGACCGACGGCGCCGACCGGCCCGCGCCGATCTGGGCGGCCCCTGCTGAGATGACGCCGCCGATGAACTGGGCGACGCCCTGAGGGTCGTCAACGCCCAGGTCTGTGAGCGCCTCGACGAGCGGTTCGGTCGCCTGGCGGTGCAGGTCGTGCAACGCGACCCGGCACGGGTCGGGGAGGTCGACCGACGCATACAGGCTCATCGGCTCGTGACCTGCAGCGGCGGCCTCGAGCGCGCTGTCGATGTAGGCGCGCAGCCGCTTCGCCGGCGAACGCACGCCGGCCAGGCCGGCCTCGAGGTGCGCGATGTTGCGGCGGAAGGTCTCTTCGACCCCGGCTGCGATGAGCTCGGCAGTCGACGAGTAGTACTGGTAGACGCTGCTGCGGGCCAGGCCGGTCGCTGCGGCGACGGCGGCGGGCGTCAGCTCGCCCGCGCCCTGCTCGGCGAGGATGGCCACGGCGGCGTCGAGGATCGCAGCGCGGCGCTGCGCGTTGTGTTCTGCCACGGTGGGGGCGTCGATCTTCGGCACCCTTCCATTGTGCACCGGAAACCAGATTTTTCCGACACTGGTGTCGACTTGTTTCCCGACACAAGTGTCGATAAGATGGCCGGGTGCCAGAAACCTCGCCCCAACCGGCATGACCCGCGCCCGCTGGCTTGCCCTCCTCACCCTCGGCTTCGGCGTCAGCGTCGTCATCATGGATGCGACGATCATCAACGTCGCCCTACCCGTCGTGCTCGAAGAGCTCGACCTCACCGCCGCGGACGCGCAGTGGCTCAATGCCTCGTATGCGCTCGTCTTCGGCGCCCTCCTCCTCACCGTCGGCCGGATCGGCGACCTGCACGGACGACGCAAGGTCTTCGGGATCGGCATGGTCGTCTTCATGCTCGCCTCCGTCGTCGCCGGCTTCGCCGTGAACGGCCCGATGCTCATCGGCGCCCGCTTCGCCCAGGGCCTCGGCGCGGCGATGATTGTGCCGACCACGCTGTCCACGCTCAACGCGATCTTCGTGGGCCGGCAGCGGGCCATCGCCTTCGCCGTCTGGGGCTCGGCCATCGGCGGTATGGCCGCCGTCGGGCCGCTCGTCGGCGGATGGCTCACGACGGATGTGTCCTGGCGGTGGGCCTTCTGGTTGAACATCCCCATCTCCGCCCTGGTCCTCCTCGGCATCATCAAGTACCTCCCCGAGACCCGGGACAGCGGCGCCACCGCGCTGCGCGACTGGGGTGGGGTCGCCCTCTCGTCGCTCGGTATGGCCGGGATCATCTTCGCCCTCATCGAGTCCGAGTGGTACGGCTGGTGGCGTCAGGAGAACGGCGACCTCTCGCCGGTGCCGCTGGCGCTCGTCGCCGGTCTCGTCCTGCTCCTCAGCTTCGTCCAGCTCGAGCGGTCGCGCGTCCACGCCGGCAAGGACGTCCTCATCGACCTCAGCCTCTTCCGCATCGGCTCGTTCCGGAACGGCGCCATCGCAGCGCTCATCGTCTCCTTCGGTGAGTTCGGGCTCCTCTTCACCCTCCCGCTCCTCATGCAGGGCACCCTCGGCTACTCGGCCCTCGGCACCGGCGCGGTCATCCTGGTCCTCGCCCTCGGCACCTTCATGTCCTCCGGTGCCCTCCCGCAGATCTCCAAGCGGATGCACCAGCGCACGATCGTCCGCCTCGGCCTGCTCCTCGAGACGATCGCGATCGCCGGTGTGGCCGTCTCGCTCTCCCTGACCGTCTCGACCTGGGTCATCGCCACCTGCCTCTTCGTCTACGGCTTCGGCGTCGGCTTCGCCACCGCGCAGCTCACCTCGCTGCTGCTCGCGGACGTGCCGGTCGAGGAGAGCGGCCAGGCCTCGGGCCTGCAGTCCACCGTCCGCCAGCTCGGCTCCGCTCTCGGTGTCGCCCTCCTCGGTGGCTTCCTCGTCGCCCAGCTGGGGCGGGCCACCCGCGACAACCTGGCCACACTCGGGCTGCCCGGTGAGGCAGTCGACGGCATCGCCAACGCAGTGCGCGAGTCGGCCGGCATCGCCATCGCAGGTTTCCAGGCCGACCCGGCCCAAGCCGCCGTCGCGCAGGCCGCCGGCGAGGCCATGATCACGGCGAGCCAGCTCACCACCGGCCTTGCCGCAGTGGCCCTCTTCATCGGTCTCATCGCAACCCTGGCTCTGCCGAAGGACGCCGCCGCGGTCGCGGCAGCCGAGGCCGAGCCGGAGGAGACCGTCGCAGACCACGCCTGAGGGACCCAGGCGTGCGAGCCTCGTCGGGACAGCGAATCCGCTGACTCGGCGGGGCTCGTCCCTTTTGTATGGGCCGGCTCCGTCAGCGCGGATGTGACGTTGGAGACGCAGGTGTCGCGGCCGGGCGACGCAGGAGCAGAATGGAGAAGGACGCCCCGGCGGTCCGACGGGTCAGTTCGCCTGCCGGAGAGCCTGATTCGACCGGCCGTGCGACCGCAGACCGGGTGCCGAGGCGGACCAGGTTAGACGTGTGATGCACCGGATCGCCTCGGGACTCAGCAGCGCGGAGGCCGCTCGGCGGCTGGCCCGCGATGGACCCAACGTTCTCCCTGAAGGCCGCCGCCGCTCGCTCGTGCAGCGGCTCGTGGGGGAGCTGGTGCACTTCTTCGCCCTCATGCTCTGGGTGGCGGCTGGGCTGGCCATCGTCGGTGGTCTCACCCAGCTCGGCGTCGCCATCCTGGCGGTCATCCTCATCAACGCGCTCTTCGCCCTCGCCCAGGAGGCCCGAGCCGACCGCGCCGCCTCAAGGCTGCGCTCGCTCATGCCCACCCGGGTGACCGTGCGCCGCGACGGGCGACGACAGACGATCGATGCGGCGCAGGTCGTCGTGGGCGACGTCCTGCTCCTCGAGAGCGGTGACCGGGTGCCGGCCGACGCGGAGCTCATCGCGGGCAACCGGCTCCTCATGGACACCTCGATGCTCACCGGCGAGAGCGTGACGACGACGGTCGAGGATGGCGAGACACTCTACGCCGGAACGTTCCTCGTCGAGGGCGAGGCCCGCTGCGTCGTCACCGCGACCGGCTCCCGCACCCGGGTCGCGGCGATCGCGAGGATGACGACGGAGGCGCCCAAGCCGGTCACGCCGCTCACCCGCGGGCTGCGGCAGGTCGTACGCATCATCGCCACGATCGCCGTCGCCATGGGCGTCCTCTTCCTCGCCGTCTCGCTCCTCATCGGTCGACCGCTCGAGGACGGCTTCATCTTCGCCATCGGCGTCACGGTCGCTCTCGTACCCGAGGCCCTCCTCCCGACCGTCACCCTCTCGCTCGCCTGGGGCGCCGAGCAGATGGCCCGCAAGCAGATCCTCGTGCGCAACCTCGAGGCGGTCGAGACGCTCGGCTCGACGACCTTCATCTGCACGGACAAGACCGGCACCCTCACCCGCAACGAGATGACGGCGGTCGAGGCCTGGACGCCGGCGGGCCGGCTCACCATCGAGGGCGCCGGCTACGGACCGGTGGGCACGGTCCACGCCGAGTCCGAGTCGGCGAGGGATGGAGCGAGAGAGCTCGCCCTGGCCGGCACGCGCTGTTCGACCGGGTATGCGGTGCTCACCGGCGACGCCTGGCTCCCGCACGGCGACCCGACCGATGTGGCCATCGACGTCCTCGCCCGCCGTCTCGGCGTGGACACCGACGCCGACCGCCGCATACATCCTGCTGTCAGGCGCTTCCCCTTCGATCCCCGGATGCGGCGGATGGCCGTCATCGTCGATGGCCTCGCGATCGTCAAGGGATCGCCCGAGACCGTCATGCCGCTCTGTGTCGACCAGGACGGGGACGCTCTCCTTCAAGCGGCCACCACTGCGGCCGCGGAGCTCACCGAGCGGGGGCTCCGGGTGATCGCGGTCGCCGAGAGTGTGCCAGGTGCACCGGTTCCCGAGACGGTCGAGGCGACCGAGGGCGGGCTCCGCCTCCTCGGGCTCATCGCCCTGGCGGACCCACCGCGGGACGACGTGGCGGAAGCCCTCGCGACCTGCCGGAAGGCCGGCATCGCCGTCGCGATGGTGACCGGGGACCATCCCGCGACCGCGAAGGCGATCGCCGACGCTGTCGGCCTGCGGCGCCCCGAGTCCCCGGTGCTCACCGGCGCGGACCTGCCCGCGGACGACGCCGTGCTCGCGGCGGCCCTCGACCACGACGGTGTCGTCGTCGCGCGGGTGTCTCCTGAGGACAAGCTGCGCATCGCCCGGGCCCTGCGCTCTCGCGGTCACGTCGTCGCGATGACCGGCGACGGCGTCAACGACGCGCCCGCCCTGCACGAGGCGAACATCGG
>Ga0209612_1001882_pt1 | contig 16113 bp, 13 predicted proteins | sample BioC12SIPDNA_FD_185746 | JGI IMG/M metagenome (GOLD analysis project Ga0209612, IMG submission 185746) | Anaerobic biogas reactor microbial communites from Washington, USA - Biogas_R1_B C12 SIP DNA (SPAdes) (version 2) | ecosystem: Engineered > Bioreactor > Anaerobic > Unclassified | place...
CGCCGAAAAGAGTTCTGTTGCTTGAGTTGCCGTCATTTGTAGACATAATAACCTCCTAATAGAATACTTGTAGTTCTGATGAACTGACATCAAAAAATATATTTTAATTCTATCACAACGACATGCAAGTCGCATTATACTTTTATAATTTTTTTGTTTTGTAAAGGTGTATAATATGCTTCGTGTTTTCGCTCATGAGACGCGATGGATTTCGTCGCGCGTCGTGTAGTCTTATTGAGAAGAGGTCTATTTAATGATTAATACTTCTGTAAAAAGTCAAAAGCGCGCGGAACAACATAAACGCGAAAAGGTTTTGGCGAACAAACCGATCATACCTCTGATGCTCGGTTTCTCGATCCCGACGATTTTGGCCATGTTGGTTCAGGCATTTTATACAGTGGTCGATCGAATTTGGATTGGTCGTATGGAAAACAGCAAAGATGCCATGGCCGGTGTTGGGTTAACGATGCCGATCGCCAGCATCGCTTTTGCGTTCATTGTCTTAGTGGGCATCGGCTCAACGGCATTAATCTCGATTCGGCTCGGACAGAAAGAGTATAAGCAAGCGGAAGATGTTTTGGGTAGCTGTCTGACGGTTTCGGCGATTGTCGGATTTGTGGTGATGGTTGTCGGTTTATTGACCGTCGACAAGCTATTGCCGATGTTCGGGACGGACGCGGCGACATTACCTCACGCACTGGCTTATGCACGCGTCATTTTGATGTTTAATCTGGTGAATGCGATTCAGTTTGGCATGTCGAGCACGATGAGGGGCGTCGGACACCCGACTTGGGCGGTGATGACGCAAGTGATTGGCGCGCTGACCAATATGGTTCTGGATCCTATTTTCATTTTTAAGGAATATACCGTCGAACTGGGCGCGTTTTCATGGACAATGGATTTCGGATTCGGTCTCGGCGTCCAGGGCGCGGCGCTCGCGACCGGCATTGCGCAATGCGTGTCTTTGTTAGTCGTCGTGGTCTATTTTGTCTTGGGCAAGTCGCCGGTCTCATTAAAGATCGCATCGCTCAAGCCGCACTTCAGAATAATGAAGACGGTCATCGGTATCGGAATGAGTTCATTTGCGATCCAAATGTTGGGATCTCTGGTTCAGATTGTCGGCAACCGCCAATTAGTTGCGCTTGGCGGTAATCTTGCGGTCTCGGCGATGACCATCATTCAATCGGTATTAATGTTTACGATTATGCCGGTGATTGGTGTGGCTCAGGGCGCTCAACCGATTATCGGATACAATTACGGCGCGGGCAATTTCGCTCGTGTACGCAAAGCATATTTTGCGGCTGTAGGATTTGCATCGGTGATTTCGGTGTCGATTGCGGTATTCGTCGCATTAAAAACGTCTTTAGTAGCTTCGCTTTTTTCCAATGATGCGCAGCAGATTGCACTGGCGACGGTTGGCATGCGCAAGAGTTTTCTCTTGTTGCCGGCGGCAGGCTTTGTGGTCATTTCATCACACTATTATCAGAACATTGGCCGTTCGGTCATCTCTCTGGTATTGACGGTTCTTCGACAGGCGTTGTTCTTAATTCCTCTATATTTCATACTGTCTCATTTTTGGGGATTGGATGGATTTTTCTATTCGATGCCCGTATCCGACGCGCTCTCGCTGGTCTTGGCAGTCATCTTGATTGTGATTGAGCTCAAGTCACTGAGCCGCAAAATTGCGCAAAAAAACCTCTCTCCGGGCGTCTAGGGAAGATGCCATCAATCTTCAAAGCCATATGAACATGCGAATACTACCGTGAAAACCGGTTATCTTTCGTCGCAGCATAAAGACCAATGCTTAGCGCAATCGGGAGATTAAGACTATCAATATCACAGCTATGAAGAATTTGCACCGGCGTCCCGATACTTGCGAAAAAATCCGGAAGACCGGTAGCTTCGTTGCCGAAAACCAGCGAAAACGTCTCGGGCATCGCTACTTCGCGCAAATCAATTGACGCGGCATTAAGCATGAACGGATAAATCGGACGATTCGGAAAAGCAGACATATATTCACCAAAATTATCAAAATGACTAAATCTAAGCCGGAACAGTGAGCCCATGGAGGCCCGTACGGTTTTCGGGTCGAAAAGATCCGCTGCCGGCGTAATCATTGCAATATCCGGCAAGCCGAAACCGACGGCACTACGGATTATTGTACCCAGATTGCCCGCATTTGAAGGGTTAACCAATACGATATGAGGCGATCTCCCGTCGATGGGCGCAGTAAATTTTTCGAATTCGGCGATGACAAAGCAATTCTCTTTCTGAGAGAGGATTCGAAAAGCCTTGTCATTGGTCTCAATGGCTATGGATGTCGAGGCTTGCTCAATCAGCTCGTGAATGGTTGAAATAACTTCTTGCGAATTAAGCTTACTGTGGAGGAACACACGGCGGACGCAATCCGGTCTCGTCTTGAGCAACTCAATACTAAGCGTCGCGCCGAGGGCGTAGGACGTGTTGTCATCTTTATCGTATCGTCTGATGTTACTCATAGAACCCTCCTATCTATCTTTCCTATTATACAAAAGTACAAAGTTTTTTCTTCTTGTTTTTCGTATTTCACGAAAAAACCGACCCCCTGACGTGCGATCGAATAATATTCGGATCGTCTTATCAAGAAAAAACCGACCCCCTGATGTGCGATCGAATAATATTCGGATCGTCTTATCAAGGCGTCGGCTCCTATAGTCGGAATTTATTTAGCAGAACGATATTACCATTCAAGTCTTAGAATGCTATTAGTTTGTCATTCTAGAGGCGAAGACGTGTCGTTAATCGGAGAAAGAAGTCTTCGACCAGACGAAAAACGTTTGTTAATCGGACAATGATCGGTCATTCGACAGGCGAAGACGTGTCGTCCGAAGCGGCAGGAGATGCTGCTGTGTTCGCCGGGGCGACTGCGTTTGGCGCAGTATTCGTCGTGGATGCGGTCTTTGCGGCTGCGAGTTTCTTAGCCTTGCGGCGTTTTTTCGAGCGCAGTCTGAGGATGACGATCAAGATAATGATAGGGGTAAGGAATATCGCAAGCGGAATGACGATTGTGCTGAGCCCGATGAGGATAGAAGCAAGGAAATTGACAGTGGCGGCAAAACTGTTCTTGAAGGCCTTTTCGATGCGGTCGCGAACATATTTGAAGGAGTAGCGCTTGATCACATCTTCGTCCGGGTCGACCTTGGGATCTAGGGGCACAGGCTTTTCTGAAATGGTTACAGTAACGGTCGAGTAGTCAACGGCGCTGTCGAGATATCTTAACCGACCTTCATATTGCTCAATTTCTTGCTGCACATAGTTCAATTCATTGCGAACAAGAAGGATGTCTTCGATTCGGATCGCATCTTCCATTATCGCGAGAAGCTGTATTTCTTGAGCGCGGGCGTTCTTGAGGCGCGACTCGATATCGATATATTCTTCGGTGACATCTTGGCTCTGAAGATTTGAATTCTCGACCTCACCAAGGCTACCGACCAAATCGGTAAATTCATTAAGACGTTCGGGAGGGATGCGTACCGTGATAACAGCATAACGTTCATCATCATAATTATTGAAGCTTGATCCGGAAACATAACCGCCGGCAGCAATGGCCGACTGAGCGATGTTGTCCATGGCGCTGTCCGCATCCTTGACAAGGATGGCGATGCTTGCGGTGTAAATGATTTTCGAGTTATTCGATTTTGTGACACCGAGTTCATCCGGTGCGGCGGCCGGGTTTTCCTGATACATTTCGCCGCTGGATTCGTCATAGATGATTTCCGGTGCGATAAAGGCATCCGCACTTTTGTTCTCTGCGTTGCTTAATTGAGATCGCATCATAGAATCGTCCACATCCACTGATTCCATTTTCGCTGCGGAACATGCGGATATGGCCATGATGGATGCAAGTATAAATGTCATGACTGCAATCGTTTTCTTTTTCATATGTTTTCCTTCTTTCAAATTTATAGTTCCGATATATGCGCGGAGAGGGGAAGTCGGTATTACAAGAAGTCATCACAAAATGTGGCAAGATGTCGGCCGCTTCTCTCGGACAATAAATAGACGAATGTGATACGGGTTTTGTTGCATCGTTCATTTTGGCATGTGATAGGGCAGGTCGGATCGCTTTTTGTGCTTCTCAATCATTTTAGTCTTGCACGGGCATGGAAATCGTGATAAAATCGCTTGGTGTCACGAATGAATTATAGATGGAGGTGAAGGATATGCCGAATATTAAGTCCGCGATCAAGCGTGTGAAGGTGAACCAGAAGAAGGCTGATCAGAACAAAATGAAGAAGAGCGAGCTCCGCACGGTGGTTAAGAAGGCGAAGGCCTCCGTCGCCGATTCTGCTGATAAAGCTGCCGATCAGATCAAGGTTGCTCAGATTGCTTTGGATAAAGCAGCTGCGAAAGGTCTGATTCACAAGAAAGCTGCTGCTCGTAAGAAGTCTCGTATGGTTAAGGCCATGAAGGCTGCTCAGGCTGCGAAGTAATTTTGTTATTTCATCGTTCTGACGGTTAATTATGATTCGTATCATAACTCATAGCACAGATTCGCAAGGCCTCCGGTTTCCGGAGGCTTTTTTGCGGTCGGATTTCGTTTTCGCAAGGTCTTCGGAATCCGGAGGATTTTGGCGGCAGCGTTTCGTCGCCTGAATGAATAGGGCGGTGGATCGCGGTGCGGAGGTGGAGGTGGCGTGGGTTGGGGTCGGAATAGGTGTGGACGTCGGAGGTGGTGGTGGAGTGGATTGCGGCGTGGCGGTGGTGGCGCTCGCGATGGCGGAGTTGGTTCTGGCTTTGGCGGTGGATCGCGGCGTGGCGGTGGTGGCGCTCGCGATGGCGCGAAACGTTTCGCTTCAGACGATTACCGCCAAAAGTTTCAAAACTTCCGAATTTGGCGGTAAATATTGGGAGAATATTCTATCGGGAACAGGAGAAAATTTGAAATTACCGCCAAAAGAGACGATTCTCAGAAATTTGGCGGTAAATGAAGTATCTCATGACTTCGTATCACCTTGCGAAAAATTCAGATTACCGCCAAAAGTTACAAAATATCCGAATTTGGCGGTAAATCTTGAGAAAATCATTGTATCGGGAACAGGAGAAAATTTGAAATTACCGCCAAAACAGACGATTCTCAGAAATTTGGCGGTAAATGAAGCATCTCATGACTTCGTATCACCTTGCGAAAAATTCAGATTACCGCCAAAAGTTTCAAAATATTCGAATTTGGCGGTAAATACATACGAAACAGCACAAGCCCAGCCATTTCGTATGTATTAGAGTGTAGCAAACCGTTTCGAGCTCGCTTGAAAATCAAAGTAAATACATACGAAACAGCACAAGCCCAGCCATTTCGTATGTATTAGAGTGTAGCAAACCGTTTCGAGCTCGCTTGAAAATCAAAGTAAATACATACGAAACAGCACAAACACAGGCATTTCGTATGTATTAGAGTGTAGCAAACCGTTCCGCGCTGGCCTGAAAATCAAAGTTAATACATACGAAACAGCACAAACCCAGGTATTTCGTATGTATTAGAGTGTAGCAAACCGTTTCGCGCTAGTCTGAAAATCAAAGTAAATACATACGAAACAGCACAAACCCAGGTATTTCGTATGTATTAGAGTGTAGCAAACCGTTTCGCGCTGGCCTGATAATCAAAGTCAACACATACGAAACAGCACAAACACAGCCATTTCGTATGTATTAGATTGTGATATACAGACCGGCTCTCGGCACTCGCGAAACCTAGCCGCCTACAGTCACCCGGCTTCCAACTCTCACGAAACCCAGCCAAACATCGGAATCTACTCTCCCGATTTTTCGTCTCTTTTCTGGTGATCTATTCTCCCGACGACAAATCTCCCGATTTTCCGTCTCTTTTCCGGTGATCTATTCTCCCGACGACAAATCTCCCGATTTTTCGTCTCTTTTCCGGTGATCTATTCTCCCGACGACAAATCTCCCGATTTTTCGTCTCTTTTCCGGTGATCTATTCTCCCGGTAACATGATTTCCCGGTTGTCCGTCTCTTTTCTGGTGAGGCGGATGACTTGTTGCTCGAATTCGTGTCCGTAAGGTAGTCCGGCATAGAGGTTCCAGAATTCTACTGCGTTGAGATCGAGTTCGCACATACGCTTAAAGTTTGCATGTTTACCGGAGTCTAAAAAATCTGACGCCTTGTCGATGATTGGCAAGGTGGCGGAGCGTCGCATGTGACGGAGGACATCTCGTCCGCGATAGGAGAATCCCAATACGCGGATATACTCGGGGTGTTCGAGGTTTTCGATGTCGGATTGCATGTGTCCGATTAGCGTTGCTATCAGGGCGCGATTGATTCTGGTTGAGGCATATCTTCGGGTTTGGACGCTGTCGCGGAATGTATCGTGTAACTCAAGAAGGTCGATGTTTCGAAGTCGATCGACGGAGTTTTTGAGGCGGCCGGGGAGACGATCACTCATATAGGCATATTGATCGAGCTGTTCGAGACTTTGGGTGCGAACTCGCATGATTTGTTCGCGTGCGAGCATCGCCGGGTGGACGGGTCGGATGCCTTGTTGCCATTCGGATAGCATCATGGCTAATGTGATGTCGGGAAGTTTGCCTTTTAACTGCAGGGCTAAGCGTGAAGGGGACAGTCGATCTGATCGAATTTCGGCCTGGATTGTGTTGCGTATTGCTGTTGCGCTCGCAAATGGCGCATTGACGTCACATTCGAGATATCCGGCGCCTTTTCGAAGAAGTGCGGTCGGCTTCATTGGGGACTCGGTTTTGCGGAGTGCAATGAGGTATTCTAGTGCCAAAATACTGTTTGGCAGATGTAGGATGCGTTTGGCTGCCTCGGCGAGGTCGGGTCTTCCGTCATTTTCGAAAACGGAGGTGATGGCCAGCTCGCGGGCTTTGGCATAGGGGTGTCCTTCTTTGAGGTAGTGTTGTAGTGTCTGTACGTATAACGGATTCTCTTCATCGTATTCATTTGCGAGGCAACACAGCAAGGATAAGTCGTCGCATTCGGCGCCGAAGTACAAGTCCGTGATGACGCCGGTGTGATTGAGGGTTTCTACTGCCCCGAGAGCAAATCGCTCTGCTGATGCGCAGGCGAAGGTGAACGGCAATTCTAGTACGAGATCTGCGCCGCTGTGAAGGGCCGCCTTTGCTCGCAACCACTTGGACATCAAGGCGGGCTCTCCGCGCTGGACAAACGGGCCGCTCATGATACACACGATGGTCGCATCCTGGCCGTAAATTGATTTTGCTTTGGCAATCTGATATGCGTGACCCTTGTGAAAAGGGTTATATTCTGTGATTATTGCAACGGTATTCATCAATCTGTTTTCTCCTCACGAGTCGTATGATTGTGTTAAAATGGGACCGTAGATTATACAGATGTGTCAGTATTCTTTATCATGTAATTTTACACAATCAGGACGAGCAGAGGTAGTCATTTTTATGAAAAAGTCTTTTTCAGTCAATCAAGGTGCTCGTAAGAACAAGAAGTTCTTGTGGATTGGCGTCCCGTTGATTGTACTTGCGATAGGGATCGGGATATATTTTTTTGCGTGGTTGCCGCGCCAAAGTTTCCAAGAGGTGCCCTACGCTTTGAATTTTATTGCTTTTGATGAGGTGATGAACGAGGCGGCGGAGGGCAGCGTGCTTGATATGGATAAGATGCTCGCCCGCACGCGAGCCTTGCTGATTGACGGCGGGGGGCGCGCACCGATGGTCACTTCCGGCTATTTGTTGCCGGGTGCTTTACTCAGAATGACGCCGCTTTATGCGCCTCACGCTGAGGCGTTGGATCAGATTTCTCTTCTTCGGGTTTACATTCGTCTGGAGGATCGCAAGGCGGCTGATGCCCTTTCGGATTACATTTACGAGAATTATCTTCATGAGTCCGGTTTGCTTTGCGGACGAATTTCCGAGGGCGAAGTCAGCGTTGATGATTTAGCTGAACCGGAGGCGCGGCTTTTGATGACGCGAAATACGGAGGGTCCGAGTCTTCAGGCGACGACGGCTTATGTTCGGGCGCTTCTGGAGTATCAGGCCGTATGGGGCAAGACGGATGATTGGTCGAAGGTGGTCCGATTTGTGGATGCTATTTATGACGAGGCGACGGGTTTCTATTGTGATGTTGAATACATTACGAGCGCTCAGAATCCGGAGCTGTATATCGCATTTTTTAATCCCAATGATTTTTCGAAAATGGAGAAGGACGAGCAGTCCTATCGCGCGTTTCAACTGTCTGCTCTGGATCTTTACGCGTTCTCTCTTTTGGCGCAGGCGGATAGTGCTTATCAGGAGATGTATGATTCGGCATTAGCGCTGGTTGAGGGCGGCAGGATTAGCGATACGTTGCCTTTATATGCGGAGGCGTACTCGCCTGACAATGGCGGATATGTTTATCATTTTGGGTCGGATCGATCGATTCCTCTGTTACCGTCGATGTACACCATGCTTCACTTGGCGGAGGTCGGTCGTTTGGCACCGGAGTCGAAGGCGTTTTTGGAGACGCAGATTTTTAATGTCGGTTATCTGTATTCGACTTACGATTTGTTTGAGGGATCGGCGAGTTCATCGGATGAATTGACATCGGCATACGGATTGGCGCTTCAGATCGCGGCAGTGACAGGTAACTCCAATTTATACGTCCGCACCTTAGATCAAATGAGCCGGTTTGTCGCGACGCTCAATACCAGTCCCGGGAAGGACTTAATTTTCAAAAAGGTCGTGGATCAGCGCAATATTGTTTTCGCTGAGGACAATTTGCAAGCGATGCTCGGACTGCCGATCGAGTGATTTGGTCGCTTGGTTTTAACCTTCTTTCGGACGGAATACAAGGATGTATCTGTTGCAAACGAAAAAAGACTTGGGTCGTAACGATTTTTGCCGAAAATTTCGATAAGAATCGTTAATTTCCATTGTCGGAACCGGCTTTTTTCTATATACTGTCTTGGGTATTTAAATATATATAAGAAAGAGGGCGTATTGAATGACTTTTATCGACTCCATTATCGAGAGAGCGCGAAGCGCGAACAAGACCATTGTTTTGCCTGAGGCTTCAGATTCCAGAACGATTGAGGCCGCTGCTAAATTGATGTCTCGCGGCATCGTCAATGTCATCTTACTCGGTAATAAGGACAAATTAATTGATGGCTCCGGCGAATGGGATATTTCGGGGGCTGTTTTTATTGATCCGGAAAACTATCCGGAATATGATTCGTATGTTGAGGCTTTTGTGGAAATGCGCAAGAGCAAGTTTCCGTCGGTTGAGGCCGCTCGCGAAGCCGCACAAAAACTGATGCGTGACGAGATGTACCTGGGTGTTATGTTGGTCAAGATGGGTGTCGCAGATGGTATGGTCGCCGGCGCATGCCACAGTACTTCCGATACGCTGAGACCTTCTCTGCAAATACTGAAAACGGCGCCGGGCACCAAGCTGGTTTCCGGTTTTTTCATGATGGTTGTGCCGGATTGTGAATTCGGTGCAGACGGCGTATTCCTTTTCGCGGACTCAGGATTGGTCGAGAATCCGGATGCTGACGCACTCTCCGAAATTGCGATTTCTTCTTCGAAGTCTTTTGCCCAGTTGACCGGCAAGGATCCGATTGTTGCGATGCTTTCGTATTCGACATACGGTTCTGCTCATTCGGTACTGACCGATAAAGTGGTCGAGGCAACGCGTCTGGCCAAAGAAAAAGCTCCGGATGTCTTGCTTGACGGTGAACTCCAGTTGGATGCCGCGATTGTGCCTTCGGTAGGCAGCAGCAAGGCCAAGGGCAGTCCGGTTGCCGGCAAGGCCAATGTTCTTGTTTTCCCGGATTTGAACGCCGGCAATATTGGTTACAAGCTGGTTCAGCGATTGGCGAAGGCCGAGGCTTACGGACCGATTACGCAAGGCATTGCAAAACCGGTCAATGATCTTTCCAGAGGCTGCAGCGCAGATGATATCGTCGGTGTTGCTGCGATTACGGCGGTTCAAGCCATTTGACGTTCATACAAGATGATAATCGGACAATGTGAAGACATAAAGGAGCAATATCATGAAGGTTTTGGTTATTAATGCGGGAAGTTCTTCCCTCAAATACCAGTTTTTCGAATCAGAGACCGGCGCCGTGCTGGCCAAGGGCGGAGCGGAGCGTATAGGTCTGGATGATTCCTTGATTACGCATACGCGTAATGGAGACGAGAAGGTGGTCCTTGAGACCGATCTTCCGGATCACAAGGAAGCGATGGAGCAAGTATTATCCTTGCTGACAAGTCCCAATTACGGTGTCATCCAATCGATGATGGAGATTGACGCGGTAGGGCATCGTGTCGTGCACGGCGGCGAAAAATTTTCGGCATCCGCACTAATTACCCCATCGGTAAAAGCAGCTATCCGTGTATGTTTTGATTTAGCACCACTTCACAATCCGCCGAACATGACCGGTATTGAGGCATGCGAAGCGGCTATGCCGGGCGTACCTCAAGTCGCCGTTTTTGATACGGCTTTCCATCAGTCCATGCCGGCGGCAGCTTATATGTATGCCTTGCCATATGAGATGTATGATGAGTATCGCGTTCGACGTTACGGTTTTCACGGTACCAGTCATCGGTTCGTGGCGCAGCGTTGCGCTGAATTAATGGATAAGCCTTTTGACAGTTTGAGAATTATCACCTGTCACCTGGGCAACGGATCATCCATCGCTGCCGTGGATCATGGTGTCTGTATCGATACCTCGATGGGATTAACTCCGTTGGCCGGTGTCTGCATGGGCACAAGATGCGGCGATATCGATCCCGCGATCGTCACTTTCCTGATGCAAAAGGAGGGCCTCGACCACAAGGGTATTGATTCCCTAATGAATAAAAAGTCCGGTGTACTCGGCGTATCCGGGGTATCTTCCGATTTCCGCGATTTGGAAGAGGCGGCTAATAACGGCAACAAGCGTGCGCGGTTAGCATTGGATATGTTCGTGTATCACTGCAAAAAATACGTCGGCTCATATTCGGCAGCGATGGGCGGTGTCGATGCACTGGTCTTTACCGCAGGCATAGGTGAAAACAATTACCTTGTTCGTGAAAGCATTGCTTCCGGGCTCGGCTATATGGGTTTGCAGCTCGACGAGCAGAAGAATCACGGCGTGCGAGGTGTCGAAAAGGATTTGTCGGTGGACGGTTCTCAGGCTAAGATATTCGTCATCCCAACCAATGAAGAACTGGCGATCGCAAGAGAAACAGAAATTGTTGTCCGTTCGGCGATGGCGCGATAAGCACTCTTTGTCCATAATCGTTCATAACCAAGAGGCTGTCTCAACTGACTTGCAAATAAGTCGGAAGAGGCAGCCTTTTTATTTGCGGATATCCATAGCATCCACAACAATAACTGCCTCCGTGCTTTCACGGCTGCCGGAGTCGGAACGCGCCTAATTATCTACAGCTTCCAAGCCTCTGCCAAACTACTGACGCCTCTGGATATCTGCTCGTTATCGAGCGCCGCGTATCCGAGTAGAACCGTCGAGGCCGGCGGTGTCACGCCATCTTGCTCAAAGTAAAAAGATGAAATGCCGTATACTTTGACGCCGTTTTCCAGCGCTCGCTCAAGCAGCTGTTGTTCGGAATAGGCTCGGCGTATTTTGCATATGATGTGATGCCCGGCGTCGGTGCCGCGAATCTCTATATCGTCTCGAAAAGGCTGAAGCGCTTTGAGCAGGTGGTCGCGTTTGCGGCGATAGAGTGTCCGCATCCGGTTGATATGCCGCTCGTATATGCCGCTGTCTATTAATGAAGATAAGAACAATTGATCGTGCATGGATACGGTGTTGTTGAAATAATCCATGCGGTTGTGACAAATATAGGCCAGGTGAGGCGGAAGCACGAGATAGCTGACGCGCATGGCCGGAGACAACGATTTGGAAAATGTTCCGAGGTATAGTACGCGTTGATTGCCGGTCACGGAGAGCGGCGGCACCGGTCTGCCGGTATATCTGAATTCGCTGTCATAATCATCTTCGACGATGTATCGGTCCGGCGCGCGAGCCGCCCAATCCAGGATCTCGGCTCGTCGGCCGGCGCTCATGACCGTACCGAGCGGGAATTGATGAGCCGGTGTGACGTATACGATGTTGGATGTTGAGCGTTCAAGTGCTTCGATATCGGGGCCGTTGCGGTCGACGGCGATCAGATCGACCGGTTTGCCGAGTGCCGAAAATATCTGAAAGGCTTTGCTGTAGAGCGGATTTTCCATTGCGATGCCGTTGACGGATACAGCGAGGTCGAGAAGATGAACCAAGTATTGCAATATGAAGTCGGTTCCGGCGCCGATGACAATCTGATCCGGCGAACAGTTCAGTCCTCTTGATCGGGACAGATAGCGCGAGATAGACTGGCGCAGCGCCGAGGTCCCGGTCGGCGGAGAAGGCGCGAAAAATATTTCCGGCGGTAAGGAGAACACATCGCGCATCAGTTTTTTGAAATCCGCAGAGGGAAGAGAAGTAAGGTCGACGCCGGAAGGAGAAAAATCGACGATCGGCTCGAGGGATACCGACGGCAAGAGTTCTTCGTCTAAGCGCATCAGAAAAGGACCCTGGTGAGGGCTCTCGAGAGTAGATAGCTTCGGAGCGGAAGGCATGGGCAACTCGCGGCCGGCATATAACTTGCGGACTATAAAGCCGCTGCGGGGCACTGACTCAATATAGCCCTCGGATACTAATTGCTGGTAAGCACTGTCTACGGTGTTGACCGAAATACGGAGCTCTCTTGCTAATTTGCGGCGAGAAGGCAATTTGTCGCCGGCGAGCAATCGTCCGCTCAAGCAATCATCGGCAATGGCTTGATAGAGTTGTAAGAATAAGGGTTTATCAGTATCACTGATGATCGGCAAATACATACTTATTCTCCGGGAAACGAATCGTAAAGGCATTCGCCGCCGTTAAAGTAGAGTGCGCGCGATGGATGTGTTTGTTCTTGATTTAAGGTTAGCAGACTCCGTAGATCGACGCAATATCATCTCAAAAAGCACTCTCATCACGCAACAGTTTTTCGAAAAGATTACGAATTATATACAATTTTATTTTTCGCTTCAGTATTATAAAAAAAGCGATATCATAAAATTGATTGATAATATTGAAAATTTGCGAAACCAGTGTTTAGATAGTATGGAGTCAATTTAATTCACAGATTGATGGAGAGATAATAGTGAATTCAAAAACAATAGTCGAATCTGATGAAGCCGCCGCTATTCGAAAAATCAGCTCATTGCGTCAAGGTATGGTTCAAATTCTCGCCTATGTTGCGGATGCGATCGGCGTCATTATAGCTTACGCATTCTCCTTGATTCTTCGATTCGGGGCAAGAATCCCGATGGACAGTTTACCCAAATTTGTAACGGCAACGATGGTCATGCTAGCTACCGTCATATTAATCTTCTCCCTTCTGGGCTTATATCGCACCGTGTGGCGTACGACCGGAATAGATGAACTGCTGCGCATCGCTTTAGCGTCGCTGGTTGCCACCGGGCTCGGCGCGGTCATCACCGTACTGATGGAGTGGAGACTTCCGATTACCGTTTACTTTTCGGGGGCGATCTTAGTGTTCTTATTCTCTGGCGCTATTCGTGTGGCCTATCGTGTATTGCGACGAATGCAAGCCGGATTGGCGTTTTCGGGTTCATGGCGAAGAACGCTGGTGGTCGGTGCCGGCGAGACCGGGTCCATGTTGATTCGTCAGATCAGCGAGAACCCGGATCTCAGAATGCGTGCCATCATTGTTGTCGATGATGATCCGACGAAAGTAGGCAAAACGGTGCGAGGTATTCGAGTTGCAGGCGATCGGCACCGAATTCCGGAACTCGTGGAGACGCACAAGATTGATTTGATTGTGTTGTGTATACCGAGCGCAAGTGAGGCAGATCGTCACCAAATCATTCGGCTTTGCACGCAGACGAGCGCCGCCATCAAGACGGTGCCGAGCTTCAAAGAGATTGTGGACGAGCGACAAGTTTCGGATGTTAAGGACATCGACATCACGGATTTACTGACGCGAGCGCCAAATGAGATTTATACTAATGAGATTCGCGAATATTTGGCGAACCGAGTCGTTATGGTGACCGGCGGCGGCGGTTCCATCGGCTCAGAATTATGTCGCCAAATCGTCAAGTATACGCCGCAAAAATTGGTCATTTTTGAGATATACGAGAACTCTGCATATGATTTACAGCAAGAGCTCGTACGCAATGGATGCCACGTACCGGTGGTGGTCGAAATCGGATCGGTTCGCGACATCGAGCGCCTCGATCAAGTATTTGAAATGCATCGCCCGGAGGTCGTCTACCACGCTGCGGCGCACAAACACGTCCCACTGATGGAAAACAGCCCGGCAGAAGCGGTTAAGAATAACGTCTTCGGCACCTATAATGTCGGTATGGCCGCCATCACTCACGACACGAAAAAATTCATATTGATATCGACGGATAAAGCGGTCAATCCCACGAGCGTCATGGGCGCGTCGAAGCGTTTGGCCGAGCATGTCGTACAATATCTGAATAGCAAAGGCAAGACGAAATTTGCCGCCGTTCGCTTTGGCAACGTGCTGGGTTCAAACGGATCGGCCATTCCGCTCTTCCAGCGTCAAATTGCTTCGGGTGGTCCGGTCACGGTGACCGACAAGCGAATCACAAGATATTTCATGACGATTCCTGAAGCTTCACGACTGGTCCTGACCGCCGGACATATTGCCGAAAAGGGCGAAATATTCATCTTGGATATGGGTGAACCGGTCAATATTGACGATATCGCTCGCACGCTGATTCGCCTGTCGGGTTATCGTCCGGACATCGACATTAAGATTGAATATACCGGCCTCAGACCGGGTGAAAAGCTATACGAAGAACTTTTTCTCGACGAGGAGAAACCGGACGAGACGCGTTATCGCGGCATCTATATCGGTCGTGTGAAGAGCCCTGAGCCGGAAATTATTGAGAAGAATCTCGAATGGCTGCGCAAACAAGTCGAGCTGGGAGAAGATATGCGCACGTGTTTCACGGCGCTTATCAGCACATATCGGCCCGAAAACAAATGCTTGCGCGATCCGGAGCTTTGCGAAGATCAATGACGACGTATCAATCCCGGAGGATTATTTGGTATAGTATATAGGTAGTTTCGAACAATGTGGAACAGTAGATGTGTGAGGTATAGGAATGGTTGAGGATATCAGCATACTCCAGTTATTGGGCATATTATATCGTAGGCTCCCGCTGATCATCACCGGCATGCTTTTGGCCGGTATTCTTGGAGGCGTTTTTTCATATTATGCGATGGATAATGTCTTCCAGGCCACATCCACTATTATCGTCAGTAATCAGGCGGCCGGTTCGACGCAGGACCCGCTGACTTACAATGATTATAATTTGAACGTCAAGCTCGTTGACTCTTACAGCGTCTTATCCAAGACCAACCGCGTCTTGGATCAGGTGATCGAGGCGTTGGGCCTTCCGATTACGACCAAGGCATTGGCATCCAAGATATCGATTTCTGCGGCCCAAAATACCGAAATAATCCATATATCGGTGACGGATAAGAGTCCTTATGTAGCCCAAAATATTGCAAACGCTTTGACGCGCGTTTTTCAACAAGAGGTCATAGAGATTATGAAGATGGATAATGTGCAGATCATTGATGAAGCGCCGCTTCCGACGGTGCCGATTTCGCCTAATCGCCCACTCAATATTACCATCGCTTGTGTTATAGGTTTGGTTTTCGCAGCGATGATCGCATTCCTAATAGAATTTTTGGATCGGACGGTCAAGACAACAGAGCAGGCGGAAGCCTTGTTGGAGGTTCCGGTCTTAGCGAGTATTCCCAGAATTCAAAACGATTAGGTGGTCGCCATTTCAGACTGAATCATTTCGTCGATGAAGAGGAAGATATATGAAAGAAAAATCTAATAAGAAACTTGTCCAACAAAGAGATGCCGTGTTTGCATCCGTCTTCGGAAGACTTAAGAGCAATATTGACTTTTCGTTTGTCGAGAGTCGACCTTATACCGTCTTATTTACTTCATCGCTTCCCGATGAAGGCAAGACGACCATCGCGGTCAATACCGCGGTGGCCATGGCAGCATCCGATGCCAAGACGCTCATTATCGATGTCGATAT
>Ga0209612_1001909_pt1 | contig 15938 bp, 10 predicted proteins | sample BioC12SIPDNA_FD_185746 | JGI IMG/M metagenome (GOLD analysis project Ga0209612, IMG submission 185746) | Anaerobic biogas reactor microbial communites from Washington, USA - Biogas_R1_B C12 SIP DNA (SPAdes) (version 2) | ecosystem: Engineered > Bioreactor > Anaerobic > Unclassified | place...
GAACCGGGAGGGAATAGGCGTTGTGGAGGCCCCCAGGGGAACCCTCATCCACCACTACGAAGTGGACGAGAAGGGAGCCATCGAGCGGGTGAACCTCATCGTGGCCACCGGGCACAACAACTACGCCATGAACAGGGGTGTGGAACAGGTGGCCAGGGACTATATCACCGGGCACGATGTGAAAGAGGGGGCTCTGAACCGCATGGAGCACGTGATACGCTGCTACGATCCGTGCCTCTCCTGCTCGACCCACGCCGTTGGAAAGATGCCCCTGAAGCTCGAGGTGCGGAACAGCCGCGGCGACATGGTAAAGACGGTCATCAAGGAGTGAAGGCACTCGTCTGCGGCTACGGCAACCCTTTCCGCACCGACGACGGTGTGGGGCACGTTCTCGCCCCTGCCGCGGCGGAGATGATCTCCTCTCTGGGAGGAGAAGCGGAGGTCCGCCTGGAACACCAGCTTCTGCCCGAGATGGCGGAGGAGTTCGGCGAGTACGACCTGCTGGTTTTCGCCGACGCCCGGGTACCGGGCACAGGGAGCGGGAACGGATACGACATCCGTGAAATATCCCCGGATCCTGCCCTCGAGGGGCTGAACATCCACTCCGTGGGTCCCGAATGGGTCCTGGCTTTGGCTGCGGCCATCGGAGGTTACGTTCCCCCGGCAGTGCTGGTCAGCGTGGAGGGGGCTTCATTCGATTTCGGCGAAGGCCTGACGGCGGCTTGCATGAAACGGATGGAAAACGCCCTTTCCGCTTTCGAAGAATGGCTGAGAGACAGAAATCTGAAATAGCAGACAGCGTACAGCCCCCGGCGGAAGCCGGGGGCTTTTTTACTTTTCGGGGGGATACTCCGTCGGCCGAATATCGGAATATAATGAATCAAAAGATATTTATCCCCCTGCGCAAAGCGAGGGGAAGAAAAGCCGGACGGGCAGGCAGACGGCGCGAAAGGCGGCGAAAAACGTGGAGAATGTGCGGAAGGGTTTTGCGGTGATCATATTTCTGGTGTTTGTACTGTGGGGGGAGCCTTTCCGGCCGGCTTCGGCGGACGGCGGGGGCATGAGCCTTTTGGAGGAGATCGGGGCAAGGATCAGTCATATCAACGGCCTTCCTGCAGGAGAGCGGCTCGGCATGAAGGGAGCTGAGGAAACAAAAGGGAGCCCGGAAGGGCAGAAACAATCCCCGCAGGAAGAGTTTTTTGCCTCTCTGGAACTCGAGAAGGTCGTCCTCGGAGAGGACGGCCTCCGGGAGATCGATGAATACCGGGAGGCCATGAAGAATGCAGGGCTTGGAGCCGAACAGATCGAGGAGGCCGTGAAAGGGTTCGAGCTCGCGAAGAAGATGAGCGCACTGGGGCCTGCGGTCATTATGCAGGCCGGCAGCACCGCCGCGAAGAAGCAGGATTCGAAGACGGAAACCCGGGAAACCGCTGCCATCGGCGACGCGCCCCTGCCGCCGGCGGCGGAGGGATACAGCGGTTCGGACGAACAGGAAAAAGCCCGGTGGGCCCTCGGCCTGGCGGACTCCATGGCGGTGGCGACCTTCTACGATATCGCCGACGCGGGCATGATCAGGGCGGCAGGACTCGCCGTCTCCGCCTACCCTCACCCCCTGCTCCTGAACAACTACGCGGGCATGATCGGGGAGGTATCACCCGATGACGCCCTCTTCTTCTATTTTTCCGCCCTCGCCCTGGAGCCCCGGAACCCCGTCATCCTGACCAACATCGCCATGTCCTTCCTCGACCGTGAGGACTTCGGGGCGGCGCGGAACTACGCGGCCCAGGCCCTTTCCGAGAATCCCGAGTTCGGCCCCGCTTTCCAGGTGCTGACGATCTGCCATCTTCGGGACGGCAACAGCGTTCTTGCCGCCGAGACGCTCATGAAGTCGGCGAGGGACTGTTTCGACGACCTGTCCGTCCGGCTGTTCGACGATTACCTGGAGGAAGTGGGCAACCTCGACGTGACTCAGGGGGAGAAATATCCCCTGCAGGAGGATCAGCTTGAGATCCTCTACCAGATCGCGAAGAAGTACGGTGATCCGGAGCGGGAGAACGGCGCTGACACCCCGGGAGCCCAGATCCGGATCAACCCCTTCCCTGTCTTCGGGAGCGCGGACCACTACCTGAATTCCGGGGATTTTCTCCTCGGAGACGCCGAACGGAGAACGGCAAAACTCAAAAAGATTTCCGCCGAGCTGTCCCGCCTGGAAAAGGCCGTTTTCGGCAGACAGGGGAGCCGGGGAGCCCTGCCGGTGGTGAAGAACATGCGCCAGTACTACGCCTACCTGGTGCTGGAGTCGTACTATTACTTCAAAATGAGGGAACTCAACTGGAAGCTCCAGGAGGAGGATCCCACGGATGATCTCCTGGAAGACTATGTGGATGCCTACATGACCCAGTGCATGCCCTTCCGGAAGCAGGAGGACGACTTTCACCATGCATTTCTGAAGCAGCCGAAGGGGACTCCGAAGGAGGAGGCGGAGTGGTACCGGAAGGGGATCCGTTTCTATTCTGCGTGTCTCGACCACCAGAAGATCCTCCTGGACATCACCCGGCGGTATACCGTCGAGTACCTGAAGATCCCCAAGAACAAATATGACGAACGAAAGCCCCTGGTGGAGGAGTTCTGGCTGAAGGCGGGCGGACTGATGAAATACATGACGGACAGGGATGCGTACGACCTCACCGACAACAGGCGGGAGATGTTCGCCGTGGACTGGATGGATATCTGGCCTACAGCGGGGTACCCTGTCCCCAATGCGGGAGATTCCGTGTTCGTCAGGGCTGTGGACGAAGCTCCACTGGGCATGTCGTCGCCTTTCTGCTCCATCTCCCCACCGGCCCTCCAGGGAGCCCTGGAGAGGATGCAGCGGTACCAGGAAGAGCTGGCGAAACTTAGCAAAGGCCTCAACAAGCTGACCCCGCCCCCGAAGATCCTGCCGAAATACGCCTTCGACGTCGACCCCGTGGAGATCGAGAGGACGGCCATTCCTCTGTTCAAGGAAGCAGGGGACCTGCCCCTCATCGGCTTCGAGGGGACCCTGCCCTTCTCCGACAAGCACACGGCCTACACCGACGGGGGAAAAAGCACCTGGGTCATCACCGGCGAAGGGGGCGCGAGGGGGTCGGTCTACGACGACACCTCCGGGAGCATGACCACCTTCAGCGCCGCGTCGAAGCCTGCCGGTTCGGCGTCGGTCTTCGACGTGGGGGCGAAGCTGACTGACCTCCAGGAGCTGGGGGACCGTCTGGACAAGGCCACCGAGTTCGTCCGGGAAAAAGTCTTCAGGCAGAAGGGCGGGAAGGAGAGCAAAGGGTCCGGTCCCTTCGGAGGGCCCTTCAAGGCCGCGGACATGCTGAAGAAGGGGCAGGAGACCATCGGGTTCCTCCAGGCGGCGGGGAACGTCAGGGGGGCCGGTTCGAAGATGTACGGCGAATACGTCACCCGTGACAGGGATCACCGGGTCATCGACCACGGGCTCGTCTACATCCGCCAGGTGGGAGGTGCTCTGCCCATTGAAAACTCCCCGGAGCTTGGGAGGGAGGTTCTGGTGATGAAGTCCCGGATCACGGGAGTCTCCACGAAGCAGGAATTCACCCAGTACAAGTTCAAGTTCGCCACGGTCAGGACTCGGTAAGCTGCGGGGGAAGAACGCGATTCCAAGGATGATTTACATTGTTCTGATTTTTCCATATACTCAAGCCCGGATATTCGCGGAGAAGGGGTCTTCTGCGCTCCCGGCACCCGGGGGCCTGCAGGAACGGAATTCTGGATAGCGAAAGGAACCTACAGGCCTACGGCGGACCCGAACAACAGGGATGCCGCCTTCGTCCTGAAGAACGGGGTGGCCCTGTACGGCGGCTTTGCAGGAAACGAAAACCTGAGAAAGGAGCGGGACTGGGACGCCAACCCCACCACTTTCTCGGGAGAGATCCAGGACGACGGAGTATTCTCCAACCTGCACCCTCTTCCTCCGGGGGAGGGTGTTCAGCGACAGGGAGTACCGATTCCATCGTCCTTCTGCTCATCCTGCCTGTTCTGCTTCTGATGCGTCCATAGGCTGAAAGGGAGACGACGATTTATGCTGAGACAAGAAAGGGGGAGGTGCAGCCACCTCCCCCTTTCTCTGCGGTATTTTTTTCCTGTTCTGTTGCGGTTTTCTGTCCTCCCCGTCCGCTTACAGCCCCGCTGATGTGACCCGAAAGTATTCCGGATTCAGTGCCGGACCTGTTTTTTTGTGTTCCACAGGGTGATATACAAAACACATTTTTACCAATATACTCTAAAAATAGAAAATAATGGGGTGATTCTGCTGAGGGTATTCATTACCTCAGCGACTTGAGAGAGAAAAAAGGGGTGATCATCGTGAAACGGTCCGGAACGGTAATGTGCGGAATTCTTTTCTTTCTTGCGCTCTTTGCGGTTTTCTGCGTGCATGTCATACCGTCGGAGGCTGCAGAGGTGTTCTTCGTTACACAGGACGGAGCCGGTTCCAAGAGCGGCAAGACGTGGGGCGAAGCCATGGGGAAGTTCCAGTTTATCCAGTCTCTTGCCGCCGTCCAGCCGAATCCGGATGTTGAGTACTGGGTGGCCGCCGGGACATACATTCCCACCGGTGACCCCACGGCAAGGGATGCTTCTTTCGTTCTGAAAAACGGGGTCGCGCTGTACGGCGGATTTGCGGGCACGGAGTCCTCCGTGAATGAACGGGACTGGAAAGCGAACGAGACCATACTCTCCGGCGAGATCCAGGGAGACGGTACAGCAACAAACAACAGCTGCCGTGTGGTGTATGCCGACGATACAACTGAAGGTTCCGCGGTGCTTGACGGTTTTGTAGTCACGGGGGGCTATGCCGACTGTACAAAGCCTTTCGGCGGAGGAATGTACAGCAGCGGCAGTCCGAAGGTTGCCAACTGCACCTTCAGAGGCAACAGGGCCGTGGAATCCGGAGGAGGGTTTGCCGGATTCGGCGGCAGCCCCGTAGTTTCGGACTGTGTGTTTCACGGGAACTTTGTTCTTGGCAGCGGGTTTGGTGGGGGAGGAATGTTCAGTGAGGAAAGCGCTCCTTCGGTGACAGGCTGCACCTTCTCGGAAAACCGCGCTTCTGTAGGAGGAGGGATGGGCAACAATAAAAGCGACGCGGTCGTGACAAACTGCATCTTTCTCAACAACCGCGGCGAATTCGGAGGAGGGGGCATGGCCAACATTGAAAGCAGCCCTGCTGTATCCCGCTGTACTTTCTCCGGCAACAGGGCACAGTCTGCCGGGCTGCCAATGGCAGGATACGGAGGAGGGGGTATGTTCAATTTAAACGAAAGCAGTCCGACGGTGACCGACTGCACCTTCACGGGCAATGTTTCAGATACCTACGGGGGCGGAATATGCAGCCTGGGCAAGAGTGAACCTTCGGTCAATGCGTGCACGTTCTCGGAAAACCTGGCAGTTTTCGGAGGAGGCGGCATGGCCAACGGAAATGGCATCCCCAGGGTCACCAACTGCACGTTTTACGGGAACAAGGCGGGAGATCCTTCGTTGGCCGGCGCCGGCATAGGCGCTGCAATGCTCAACATTGGGGAAAGCTTTCCTGTTATCACCAACTGCACCTTTTTCAAAAACGAGCCCACGGTGACGGGGGCCGGACTCGCCAACCTCGACAAGAGCGGACCTGCGGTAAGCAATTGTATTTTCTGGGGGTCGCCGGCCGATCAGATTTTCGACCGGCCGGGAGCTTCACCTATTGTTGAAAGCTGCGTCGTCGAAGGGGGATATGCCGGCGGAACGTTTATCATCACCGGGGATCCCCTGCTTGAGGATCCTGCAGACAACGGAGGCCCTACGCTCACGTGCGCTGTCCTGTCCGGAAGTTCGGCTATCGATGCGGGAACGGCTTTCGGTGCCCCCGCGGTTGACCAGCGTGGAGAGCCCCGCCCCCAGGGGACGGGAGTTGATATCGGGGCGTACGAATCTCCCTTTTCTGCCCCCCAGCCGCCCAATCCGACCCCTCCACCATCTACGGGCGGAGGGTGCTCGGCTGCAGGGGGCTCCATGCAGCTCGCCCTCCTGCTCTTCCTGCCTGTTCTGCTCCTGATGCGTCCATAGGCTGAAAGGGAAGACGAGGGGTTTTGCTGAAAGAGGGTTTATGCTGAAAAAAGAGGGGTGAGGTGTTTCGCCTCCCCCTCTTGTATACCGTGTTTTCCCTGTCCTGTTGCGGTTTTTCTTCTCCCCTACGGTTACGGAACTGTTGAAGGCCCCAGGTAGGAAGCAGGATCCACCGTTTTCCCTTTCCGGAGCAGGTGAAAGGTCAGCCCCGGCCCGGAACCCTCACCTACCAGGCCGATCTTCGTCTCCGCTGTCACGGATTGCCCCGGTTTCACATAGATGATCCCGAGACCCCCGCAGAAGGTTGCGAACTCTTCCCCGTGGCGGATGAAGACGGCGTTGCCGTACTCCTTCATCCATCCGCCGTGGAGCACAGTTCCGGAAGCAGGTGCGAAGACTGCAGTTCCCGGTGCTGCCGGTTCGAAAAGCCCCGCGCCCCTGGAAATGCGTTTTTCTTTCCCTGTTCCGCCGCGAAGGGGCCAGATGAAGGGAGAGGAACCGCCGCCGAAGACAGGGACCTCGATTTTCTGTTCCTCCGATTTCTTCTCTTTGGTGGGTCGTGCCGCCGGCCCGGAAAGGACGAGGACGTCCCCCGGGCGGATCACGGAATCCGCGGTCAGGCCGTTGGCCTTCAGCAGGTCTGCCAGAGGGATCCCGGTGTTCTTCCCGATGCGGTAGAGCGTGTCGCCCGCTTTCACCGTGTAGGTGGATCCCGACGCCGGTCCGGTTTCAGCAGGTACAGGCATGCCTGCTTCCTGCCCGGCCGGGACCGAACGCTGCGATCCCGATCCTGTCCTTTTCGGTGACGGGGCAGCGGGCAGCGCTGAGAGCGGCGCAAGGAATTCGCCGGGATAGCGGGGTTGCGGCCAGGCTCCGAGCCCTCTCCGCTTCGCCTCGTAGAGGGTGGAGAGCACGTGCTCCGGAGATCCGGGGATGAGCATCACCGTTCCGGGAGGAGGCAGTCTCTCCCCGTCGGCAAGACCATTGGCCGACGCGATATCACCCTGTGCGGCGCCGTACCTTCCTGCGATGGCCGAAAGGGTTTCCCCCTCCGCCAGGGTGTGGACGGAAAAAGGCTGTCCCTCTCCCCATGCCGGGGAGCCGAAAAAAAGAAAACATATGAAAAAAACGAGTTTCATGGCTTTCCCTCCCGGGGATTTTTCTTCATTATACCCTTCAAGGGCCGACCTGGGCCCGTGCACGGCGGAGAAATCAGGCTTTATGCATTATAATATCCTGAAATAAAAAGAAATTCCTGAATGGAAAGCCAGAGAAAAGAGTGGATCGAAGGAAAGGAGAGTGTGACATGAGCATTGTGCTTTCAGCCGTGGACGTGTTCAGCGCCGCAATCCTTCTGGAGGAGCGCGGCGCAAGGTTTTATTCGGAATCCGCCGCCCGGTTCCGGGGAGAGGAAAAAAAGCTTCTGTCCGGCCTTGCGTCCATGGAGCGGACTCACGCGGAACGGTTCCGCGGCATCCTCGACGGGCTGTCCCGGTCCACCGGGGAAGAGGCGGACGCAGAAAGTCAGGCTTACCTGAAAGCCCTCACGGAGGACCGCATCTTTACAGAGGCGGTGACCCCCGATGAAGGGGACACGTTCCCCGGGATACTGGAAAAGGCCATTACAGTAGAAAAAAACTCCGTCTTTTTCTACACGGCGGTGAAGGATACCCTTGCGTCCAAAATGGACGGAGCCGACATCGACCGCCTGATCCGCGAGGAGATCGGCCATTTCCAGTCCCTCACCGACACGCTCCAGAGACGGCGGGAGCGGGAAGGGAAGGCCTAGGCCATGCCCTCCTTCACATTTTCCGGGGAAGCGTTTGCGTCCGCATTCGCCTCCCTGGGGGAAAAGTATGCCGTATGGGGGCCGAAACGGCTCAAGGGGAGGGGGCGGTTCTTCGGAACCGATCTCATCACCTATGCTCCCCTGCAGACCTTCGATGAACTTGAGAAGGATGAGAAAAGTGCCATGTCCCCGAAATCCGTCGTATTCCCTCCGGACGAGACACTCTTTCACTTTACCGGCGACCAGTTCTCCGAACCGCCCCTTGAGGACGGGCGGGAGACGATCGTCTTTCTCAGGCCGTGCGACATCAACGGCTTCCGGCGGCTTGACGCCATGTTTCTCGAAAACGGAGGCACACCCGACCCCTTCTATCGTCGCAGAAGGGAAAAGCTTCACTTCTTTATGATCGAATGCCGCGAGTCATTCGAGAACTGCTTCTGCGTCTCCATGGGCAGCAATGCGACGGACAACTATGCCGCCGCCTTCCGGTTCGGAGAGGACTCCGTAGAGGTGGAAGTAAAGGATCCGCGGTTCGCACAGGATTTCTCCTCAGGCGCCCCGTCCGACTTTGCGACGGAATTCGTGAAGGAGAACTTCAAAAAAGTGACCGTCCCAGAGGTGGAGGAGATGCCCCCCGAACTCTTTTCATCCCCTCTCTGGGACGAGTACGAGAGCCGGTGCATCTCGTGCGGCCGGTGCAACACCTCGTGCGTCACCTGCACCTGCTTTTCCTCCCTCGACCTGTTCTACTCCGACAGCCGCTCCTGCGGCGAGCGCCGGAGGGTCTGGGACGGATGCCATCTCGACGGCTTCACCGATATGGCGGGAGGCCATTCCTTCCGGAAGAAAAAGAGTGAGCGCATGAGGTTCAAGACCTTCCACAAGATCTATGATTTCCGGAAGAGATTCGGCTTCCACATGTGTGTGGGATGCGGCCGGTGCGACGATGTCTGCCCCGAGTACATCTCCTTTTCGGAGTGCATCAATCGGGTTTCGGAAACCCTGAAGGGAGGAGATGCGAAATGAAGGACAATCCCTACCGGCCGTTCCCGGCGAAGATAACCGCCATCACACCCGAGACGGACCTGGAGTTCACCCTTACGGTGGAAGCCTCGGCGGATATGACGCCGGGACAGTTCTTCCAGGTCTCCCTGCCCAGGATAGGCGAGGCCCCTCTCTCTATCAGCGCTTTTGGCCCCGACTGGATCCAGTTCACCGTCCGGGCCGTGGGCCGCCTGACGAACGCCCTGCAGGACCTGCGGAAGGGAGAGAATCTCTTCATCCGGGGACCCTACGGCGTGGGATTCCCGCTGGACGTTCTGCAGGATTCCAACCTCGTCATCGTGGCGGGCGGCTCCGGAACGGCTCCTGTCCGCCCCCTCATCCGGAAGGCCCTGGACGGCGGGCTCCCCCTCCGTTCCCTCCGGGTCATCGCCGGGTTCAAAAACCGGGAGAGCATCCTCTTTTCCGGCGAGGTGGAGGAGTGGCGGAAGCGGGGGGATGTGCTCGTCACCATCGACAAGCCCCAGGAGGGGTGGAACGGTCCCGTGGGGCTGGTCACGGAGCACATACGGAAACTTGTCCTTCCCGACCCGGGAGACGTGCAGTTCGTGGTGGTGGGCCCTCCCGTGATGATGAAGTTCGCCGCGGCGGAGGTCCGTCTCCTGGGCGTCCCGGAAGAGAACATCTGGGTCTCCTTCGAGCGGCTCATGTCCTGTGGCCTCGGCAAGTGCGGCCACTGCAAGATCGACTCGACCTACATCTGTCTGGACGGCCCGGTGCTCAACTACACGAAGGCCTCCCGGCTCATCGACTGAGAGGTGAACGCCATGTCCCTCGACCTCAACAGAAAAAAAGTCACGAAGAACGCCTTCCGCATCACGAAAATGCGGAACTCCACCGCTGTCCGGATCCGTGTCCCCGGAGGGCACCTTGGTGCCGAAGAGATGCGTATCATTGCGGACATCGCGGAGAAGTTCGGCGACGGAAGCCTCCACATCACCATACGGCAGGGCTTCGAGATCCCCAATATCCCCTTCGAACGCATGCCCGAGGTGAATGCGGCCCTCGTTCCTCTTATTGAAAAGCTGGAGCTGCCGTACGGGGTGAAGATAGAGGACCCCGGGGCAGGCTATCCGGCTGCCGGGATGAGGAACATTTCCGCCTGCGTGGGGGCGTGGTTCTGCCCCTTCGCCAACGGGGATACCACGGCCCTCGCCGGGAAACTGGAGGCGCTGGTCTACCCCAACGATTTCCACACGAAGATCGCCGTAACAGGATGCCCCAACGACTGCATAAAGGCTCACATGCAGGATTTCGGCATCATCACCATCTGCCGGCCCGAGTACGACTACAGCCGGTGCATCGGATGCGAGGCGTGCGTGAAGGCCTGCACCCAAAAGGTCACCGGGGCGCTGAAGATGAAGGACGGCAAGGTGGTGAAGGATGACCGGAGGTGCATCGGCTGCGGCGAGTGCGTCCTCGCCTGCCCCACCGGCGCATGGACCCGCCGTCCCGGGAGCCTTTACCGGCTGCTCATCATGGGCCGCACCGGGAAGAAAAACCCGAGGCTCGCCATGCCCTTCCTGGACCGCGTGACCGAGGACGTGGTCCTCAAGGTGATCCGGAACACCCTGGATTATGTAGACAGACATATCCTCCGGAACCTTGTCAAGGAGCACATCGGCTACATCGTGGACCGTACCGGGTACCCCGCCTTCCGGGACGCGGTGCTCGAGGGGGTGACCCTCAACCCCGAGGCGAGGGTCGCGAAGACAATGAGCTGGCCGGGGTACCATACCCTTGACGACGGAAACCTGAAAGACATCGAATAATATTCGCTGAGGAAAGAGATGATCCCATGTTCGAAGCGTCCTATTCCATTCCCTACGCCGGTATAGGCCCTAACGGCCGGATGAAGCTCCCGGTGCTGCTCGATATCCTTCAGGACATGGCGGACCGGGACGCCCGCAGGATGTCCATGACCGTGTCGGACCTGCTCCCGAAAGGGATCAGCTGGGTGCTCAGAAGGTACAAGGTCTCCGTGGAGCGGTACCCTGAGTACGAAAGCACCCTCACGGTGAAGACCTGGCACGGTCCCCGCAGGAACCTTCATTCCATAAGGGCGTTCTCAGTGCGGGATGAAAAGGGGCCTGTGGCATCGGCGGACACGAGCTGGATCCTCATCGACCTGGAGCGGGGGCGCCCACTCCGGCTGGACCGTCACACCACAGACCTCTACGTTAAGGAATCCTGCCCCATGGACGGGGATTTCCCCGACATCCCCGTCGTCCCGGATCTGGCGGATGAACGGCCCTTCTCTGTGCGCCGGTGGGACCTGGACAGGAACAATCACGTGAACAACGCCGTCTACATCTCCTGGGCCGCCGAGGCGGTTCCCGAAGAGACAGCCCTGACATGTTCTCTCGTCCGTGTCGACGGCGAGTATCTCCGCCCCACCGAGGGCAGGGGAGATATACGGGTCCGGACCTCATGGCAGGATGACCGGGATGGCTATGCCCGTTTCCTTCACTCCATCGTCGGCCCGGAGGGGGACGAAAAGGCCCGTTTCATTACGTGCTGGAAACGAGGGATGTGATCTGCTGTTCGGGGCGACAGCATAATTGTCATCCTGAGGGCTGTTCCATCGCCCGAAGAATCTGGGGTAAACGGTCTGTCATCCTGAGCAACGCGAAGGATCTGTTTGTGATCCTCTCACAACCAACATCAGGTCCTTCGCTGACGCTCAGAACGAGAACCGGGCCCTGTCATCCTGAGGCCGGCTTTTTGACCGAAGGATCTGGCGTGGGTTTTCAGGACCCTGGAACCAGGTCCTTCTCTTCGCTCAGGACGACAAACAAAAGGCTGTCATCCTGAGCAACGCGAAGGATCTGAGGTGGGTTTTCAGGGCCCTGGAACCAGGTCCTTCACTGCGTTCAGGACGACAAGCAGAACCAGGTCCTCGCTGGGGCTCAGGACGACAAGCAGAACCAGGTCCTCGCTGGGGCTCAGGACGACAACCAGAACCAGGTCCTTCGCTTACGATCAGGACGACATCAAAGACTTTCATCCCGGTACTGTTTGATAACCGAATAAATATTGACCTTGACTTCTTCCCGATAATCGGTATATTTGAGGTATAGTAAATAATTTTCAGTTTGTTTCTGTTTTTATCCCCCGAGACACTACAGAAAGGAGATTGAAAATGGCGAACCTCGAAAAAGTTGAAGGCATCGGACAGGTATACGCAAAGAAGCTCCAGGACGCAGGGATCAAAAACACGGATATGCTCCTCGAAATGGGTTCCACGAAAAAAGGGCGGGAGGAACTCGCGAAGAAATCGGACGTTCCGGCGCACCTTCTCCTCGAGTGGGTGAACCACGTCGATCTTTTCCGGGTGAAGGGAGTTGGAGGCCAGTACGCCGACCTTCTCGAGGCCGCAGGTGTGGATACGGTTCCCGAGCTCTCAAAGCGGAAGGCGGACAACCTGCACAAGAAGATAACGGAGGTCAACGCGGAAAAAAAGCTCGTCCGCCAGCTCCCCTCGGAAAAACAGGTCAAGGGGTGGATCGAGCAGGCCAAGGCGCTCCCGAGAATGATCAAGTACTGACAGGAAACGGAAACCGGAAAAAAGAAGAGGGGGACAGGAATTTTCTGTCCCCCTCTTCTTTTTCCGGGCAGGCGGTTCAAAAACTGCCGGTGCTACTGCATCCTCTGGTAGGTGACCGAAATTCCGGTGTACGGGTCAGTGAGATTGAAAACCATTCCAGAGGGATCCACGTAGAGATATCGTGAAAAAACCTCTCCTGTAGTTGTCTGCCCCTGCAGAATATTTCCCTGGACCTGGAAATACCCCGCCTCGAAGAGCATGCCGTTCATCCATGCCTGGTACTGGTTGCCGTAGATCTGCATGATCACGGGCTGTCCATTCATGTATGTCCCCCAGACACCCGTGAGGTTCACCTGATATTGAGGCTGGGGCATAGGCTGGGGCATGGGCTGTGGCATGGGCTGGGGCATGGGCTGTGGCATGGGCTGGGGCATGGGCTGCGGCATGGGTTGGGGCATGGGTTGGGGCATAGGCTGGGGTGTCGGCTGGGGGGAGGGCACGGATGTCCGGCTGTAGATCACTGCCGTCTCAGTGTCCAGAAACGTTGCGACCATGGCGTCTGACTGCTGGTTGAATCCGAAGAACAGCGACACGGGTGTTCCTGACCGGGGTGTTATTGTGAGCATGTTATCCCTGACGGAAGGGTTTCCCTGCATCCTGGCGCCTTTTTCTGAAATATAGACAGCACTCCCCCTGCCCAGTTCCAGAGAACTGCCGTCGTTGCCCTTCCAGGACCCTTCCATGAAGGCAGGCGGGAAGTTCAGGTCATCGAGAGGCATCATCAGCGTTTTGCTCATAGTGTAGGCATCGAAGGTCGTCCAGAGGTAACTGTTCCCCTCGGTCTGGACAACAGCGAACCTCCGCTCCGAAGGAACGTATTCCCCGCTTTTTTCATCCTTTCCATAAGCCGTGAGGATGGGCAGGCCTCTCGGTTCCCAGAGGAGGACGAATTCGACCGCCTGCTGGTCTCCGAGCCGGGAACGTACGGGGAATACGTTTTTGCCCATTTTTCCCGGCTGGCCTATTTCAAGCACATTTCCCGCAGGCGCGAGTATTGGCCCCTGCCCGTTCCTCTGCGCGACCGATCCGAAGGTCGCGTATTTGCCCGGGAGCCTGCCTGCCCCGGTTCTGCGGGTCTCCTCGAGCCGGGGGGTTATCTCGGGATTTTCGGCTATGGTCATGGGAGGGCTGACGAGAGTCGCACCGGCTCGGCCTATGGACTCGGCCTGGCCAAGGATGCGGAGTGTTTTCCCGGCCGGCATCATCTCCAGGATCACGTCGAGACCTTCACCCCACTGGATCCCCTCGCCGGATACGACCCTCAGGTTTCCGTCGCTGCCGAATTTCAGCAGCGAGGGGCGGAATATCCCTTCCGGCCTGGGCGAAATGTCCGAAATGGCCATTCCGTTTTCGGTGGCAACGAAGGACGTCATGGCGACGATGCTGTAGGATTGGGTGTCGACTATAAGTTCGACGGGGACTTCTCCCCGTGTCTGCGGATCGGAATAGGTTCCGTCGATGGTGAAATGCATCAGGTCGGAGACGTCCCTGAAGCGGGCGGTGATCAGGATGCTTTTCTGTCCGTTGGAAAGGAGGTGGATCAGCGCCCCCACCTGGTAGAGGAGCTCGTTTCTTCCGTCACGGAAAACGGGGGTCATGGCGTCGGAGATATCGGCAGCTTCTTCCCATTTTTTCTGGCTGCCCTCGGGATCGAGTCTCTCGTCGAGCAGGACCGCGTCTGAAACTATTGTGTACTCTCCCTGGGGACCGTCGGCGTAGGCGAATCCCGCGTATCCCCAAAGGATGGCCCTGCCCTCGAAGATCAATTTCACGTAGCTGCTCCGTGGAAGGTTTGCTGAAAGGGGGGTGACCTCGTTCAGCGGAAGAAGGTCGTAATCTGCGCCTGTTTTGGGCAGGGCAACGCCGGCGCGGACTTTCGGAGTTCCGAAATCGATGGAAACCACCCGGGGAGGGACCATTCCCTCTTCCTTCTGTTTTCCGTAGAGGGCGGAGAGCGTTGAGATCCACCCTGTCCTCCGGTTGAATTCGAGGCCCGCATATTCGCTTCTCATATTGTTCTCCCTCAGGGGGACATAGATGGAGATACCCCTGCTGAAGGTGAGCATCGGGCATTTTTCGGCAGCTATTATAAGGCTTCCGAGCGCCTTTTCGAGTTTCTCTATCTCTGCGGACGGAGGCGATTTCATGATTTTGCGGAGCCTTGAGAGCCAGTCCCTGAGATCGATACTGGAAAGGGAATTCTTCTCGCGAAGATAATCGCCCCTTCCTCCGTAATTCTGGGAGTAAAAGATAGTCCGGGTGATGTTTGCCCATTCGGAGGGGACTTTCTCAGCCAGTTTATTGGAAAAAACGGAAAACGCCGTGAGAAATTCGTCCGTCTTCGAGAGGTTGAAGGCTGTATATGCCCCGTCCTTTCTGCCGTTCTCCCCGAATCCCCTGACCCCTGTGCGGACGAGCTCGGCGGCAATGTCCGCTGTGGAGCTGTTTCCGCGGAAAAGGGGAAGGGCTTTGGCGTAATCCATTCCCACGCCGGGTATGGTCGGAGGCGCCCCCACCATGTACTTTGCATAGGGAGCGCATGCGGTGACTGTTTCCGCCTGTCCCATGAGGCACATGTCGAAGAATACGAGGTCGAGTTGCCCCCCCGGAAGAAGCGGGGCAGTGCTTTTCAGGGCCGCGGTAAACTCGTCGAGGGTAATTTCATCGGTCGTACGCTGCGTTCCCGGAGCGTCGTCGTCGTTGGCCATATTGATCCATCCCGAGCCGTGGTCCCACATGAAGAGAGCGGTCTTTTTCGCGGGATACTTTCTGAGCGTTTCGCGGAGAAATGCCTCCAGTACGGCTCCGTCGCCAAGGTTCAGTTCCCCGAAATCAAAAAGCAGTTCTGAGTTGATGGTTTCCTCCCCCGCAGATTTTTTCAGCCGGTAGGCCCGGGTGCCCGTCCAGTCGCCAATGGCCTTGCTGTAGTCCTTTGCCCGGTCGAGAAGGGCGATAACCTCGACCATAGGTCCCGGATATCCGGACTCCATCTCCTTCAGGTCGCTGAGAGCGAAATTCTCCAGATTGTTGTCGCCGTCAATGTAGGCGATGATGGTCCACTCCCTGCCGCCGTCCGGTACGGGATCGCCCCAGTTCCACATATCCCCGCCGGGAGGCTGCTGCAGCTCAGGGAGTGACTGCACATCCCCTGAAACAGGTGAAGCTGCTCCCTCCTGAGGAAAAATAAGAAAGCAGGACAGAAATACCAGGAGCATGGCCGCCATTGCCCGTACACATTGCCGTACATTCATAATGCTCACCTCTCTTTGTTCATTTTTTCAAGGAATGGATACAAGGATGGCTTTCACAGATGAAATGGTATTGAATAATGGAATTCTTGCATAAAGTACATCAAAAATCAAGAGGTAAATTGCA
>Ga0209612_1001922_pt1 | contig 15872 bp, 18 predicted proteins | sample BioC12SIPDNA_FD_185746 | JGI IMG/M metagenome (GOLD analysis project Ga0209612, IMG submission 185746) | Anaerobic biogas reactor microbial communites from Washington, USA - Biogas_R1_B C12 SIP DNA (SPAdes) (version 2) | ecosystem: Engineered > Bioreactor > Anaerobic > Unclassified | place...
CCATCCGGGGGTCTGGTGTCGTGCTGCATTTTTGTTCTCTCCTGCACCGGGACTCATCTCCGGCGCATACATCATTCTCTGGCGCCGTTGCTTAAAAGGTTGAGCCAATGGTCCCGGAATTTCAAACAAGCCCTATATAAGCGTTACTTTATCGGAAGATCTCAAATCCCGAAAAGAATGCCGGAATGTTCAATCCCCGGCTGATACCAAGAGATCGCAAACTCAGGCTCAGTCCGGAGATCCGGGGTTTCAGTCCGGAGAACTGTAAGTTCAGTCCGGCGATCTGCAGATCCCGGCCACCGTGTCGGGGTCGTAACGGAGCCGGATCTCCCGCCCCCGGCCCTGTCCGGGCACGAGGTCGACGATCCCGGTCTTTACAAGGCGGTCCAGGTGCTCGTGGTAGGTCGACTTTCCGATCGGGAGGTACTCCCGGGCCGCCTCAAAGACCGCCCCGGAAGTCATATCGGCCCTCTCCCGGGACTGCTCCGCGATCCGGCAGAGAAGTGTGCGTTCCCCCGGTGAGAGCCCTGCTATCCGGGTCCGGAGTAACGGCGCGATGACCGTCCGGGCCGCGGTCGCCACATCCCCGGCGTCGACCCGCCGGCGGCCATCCGCCTCCGCCTGCATGACCGCCATCCCGATCAGGTCGAGTCCGACCCGGATGTCCTGTTCATCGGCGGCGATGCCGGCGATGCGGTCGAGGAGGGGCGCCGGCATCACCCCGGGGTAGAGCCCCTGCCTGACGCGGTCGGCGAGGATCTCCCGGATCTCGGCCTTCATGTAGGGGGAGAAGATGACCTCGGTGGGATGGAAGACCGACTGCACCGGTCTGTCCGCCTCGGCGTAGAGATTTATCGCGAGATCGCTCGTGACCGCAAAGACCCCGGCGCACCGGACGCCGTCCCACCCCTCGTAGAGCCGGAGGAGCTGGTAGAGGAGGAGGTTGTAGGTCCCTGCGGCGACGAGGTAGTTTGCATCGTCGAGGCAGACGAGGAGGCATGCATTCTTCTCCTTGAGGCGGGCGACGATCGCCGCCCTGATGTCGTCGAGGTGGCGCCCGGTCGCCGGCGGCGCGTAGCCGAAGATCTCCTCGAATATGCACCGGTAGACCGCCGCCGACGACTGGTTTTGCCGGCAGTTGACGTAAGCGGGGAGGACCTGCCCGGTCTCCTCGGCGATCAGGGCAAATATATGGCGGGCCGTGGTGGTCTTCCCGGTCCCCGGGGGGCCGCGGAGGATGGCGTTTCGCGGGCTGCCGCCCTGGAGGGCGGGCCTGACGAGGAAGGCAAGTTCCCTGACATGGGCATCGCGGTGGTGAAGGTGCTCGGGGACGAACGTGGGGTTGAAGACCTCGGGATCGCGAAAGAGGGTCTGGTCGTGGCGAAGGATGTCTTTCTGCCTCATACATATGCGATCAGGGAGCGGAAGCATATGAGCCCGCGCCGTGCGGGGTGAAAGTGAAAGTGGGGGGTTCAGGCGCGCTGCCGGGGATGGAGTAAGAGAAGATCCGGCAGCTATGAATGTGTGGTCCCCTGGAGCCTTGAGCCCGGGCGGGCGTAGACTGGTCGTTTACCCCGTTTTCCTGTCCGCTTTTGAGAAAACAGCTGCCGCACCGCCAGAGGCCCCGCGCCTCCCGGGTACGACATGGATATTGTCAAAGCCTCCCGATTACCCGAACCGGGGAGGGGGTCTTTGTGGCCGGCAGCGCCATATCTCTCATGCGCGGGCCGGCGGGGTCGTCGGCGGTGATTGTGAAGGTGCCCGAGAGGATAGGAGGACTGAAAAGAGGGCCTGGGGAGGGACTTGCTTTGTCTGGCACCCTTACTCCTCCATCCACGCAAGGATCTCCCCTCTCCTCTGCCGCTCCAGGCGGTCAAGATCTTTGCCGGCACCAACAAACCTGACACCGACGATCCTCATCCGACCGCCGGCCGAGATCTCGCTTGTAAGGAGATAGGAGATCGGGAAGAACTCGCGCACCTTTGCATCGATCTTGTGGCCCGAGCATATCATCTGGACATTATTGCGGTCGAGGATCGACCAGATCTTCTCCCAGAGATAGTATGATCCGGTGGAACCAAAGGGATTGTCAACAAAGAGCACTTTCGCGGTGTTCCGATCATGCCTGCCAACGACAATCGCTCTGATTGTTGATATGAGGACAACCAGAAGGATGATGTGCATTGTGTTCTCCTGCCCTTCAGAAGCCTTGATCTTCTCCCAGAGCTGGAACGGGTAGGTATCGATATCAATCTTGCGTATTTTTACGCGGATCCTGCCCATATCCATCACTCTACCCACCAGTTGGCCCGGTGCGAGCGCCTTCTCAAGTTCCCCCCGGCTGAGGGTGCCGTCCTCGATATGAGCAGTAAGGTCCTGGATATAGCGGTGCATCTCACCCCGGGCTACCTCGTCACGATAGGTGCAATCTTCAAAGTTGATCTGCAGCATCTCACGGGAATTGCCATCGATCTCGATCTTCGAGAGTCTGGGAACCGTCATGAGGTGGTCCCGGTAGGTAATCGCCATCCCCAGGGCCTGATCGATGATCTTCGTCTCGACCTCAAGAAGCCCCTCCACCTGTGCCTGCACCGCCTTTGCCCATCCGGTGACCGTGGTAGCATATCCCTCCAGGCTTTGCTGTATGGAGGTTGCCTCGCCCACACTCTCCGCTATGCGGATCTTCCCCCTGACCGTCTCGATAAAGTAGTGAGGAACATTAATTTCATCGATGTTCCGGAAGAACTGGTCCTTTACGGCACTGAAACGCTCTTTCTGCTTTGACGTACTCCCGGTGGCAGCCCCAAGTTCTTCCTGGAAGTAGCGGTAGCCTCTAAGCTCCGATGCCGGGACGGCACCTTTCTGGACAAAATGGTGAGTGCTGTCAAGTACTTCGTAGCCATTGCGTTCGGAAATAAGGCCTTCGAGCATTTTTTCACCTTCCCGACGCATAGCATCGAGGTGTGCCAGTTCCGCCTTGAGGGTGAGACTTTCTGCCCCTAACCTCTTTTGATCGGCCTTCAACGGCTCCGGATCGATGAGATCCGGATCCCGGGTATACGCTTCCGGGGCATGAGCGTTAAATTTCCTCTCTGCCTCCTCCATCTCCAGGGAGAGAAGGTGGTGTTTTCCACGCACATCCTCATAACGGCCAACGGCTTCTTTGAGGAGGCGCTCCGCATCCTCAAAACTCCGGTTAACCTCCTGGATATACTCAGAGGAATACCGTTCCTCCGGGTCTCCTGCTTCGATCTCCTCGATAGAGATCCGGTAGCTGCTGATATCGTTCCAGTCGTCCTCAATCTGCTTTCTGTCACGGACATTATCTCTTTCGTAACTCTCGCGGTCCTTCACAACCCTCTCGACCACCTGCCGGGCACTTCGGTACTCACTCCTGAGGCGGTCGATATCCGCATCCGGCAGGGTTGGAACATCCTCGCTTGCGTACGGCCTGTACTCGGAGATCTCCTGCTCTACTTTCCGGAGGCGCTCCTTCATCTGGTTGTTGATCTCCTCCAGTCTCTTGAATTCAGAGTCGCACCGGCTGATCGCCACCTCGATCTGTCGTTGCAGCGCCGTAGTTTCTTCGGCGTTCCGGTGCTCCTGTTGCAGGTTGCTGAGAGTCTTCTCCCTCTTCTCCGTGACTTTGACGAGATCGGTGAGCAGAACGAGCTTCTTCTCAAAGAGGCCAATTGCCTTTTCCTGCTCTGCCAGATTGGTCCGGGCGCGAGGGAGGGCGGAGCGGTCCTCCTGAAGCTGGTTTCGCAGTGCTGCAAGCCTTGCCGCATCCTCGTCCTTCCGCTGCAGGTGCTCCCGGAGATCGGCCACCCTTTCCGGCTCAAATGGTGATGGATACCGGTCGATGAAGCGGCGAACGATGTCGAAGTCGCGAGTTATCGCTACTAACGTCTCATCGCCCCTCTGCATCTCCTCGTTGATTGCGCGGATCTCTTTCCGGAGGTGCTCGGCTGCACGGTCGCTGGCAAGCGCTTCAAGCGACTGCTCGGGCATACGAGAGGAGATATAGACATCTCCAAGTGAGAGCGGCCTTCTCTCCCGGAGATGGTCGATACTGGTGATAACGATTGCAGCGTCCTGGACCTGTGCCGGAAGGGCCATCGGGTTGCGGATAACCGCCCCGAAATCCCCCTTGAGGAGGAGGACCGCCTTCGGGAGCCAGGGTGCGTTGGCCAGACACTCCCTCCGTTCATCTTCGGAGATCCCCTTCAGGTGTTCGGCGCCGCTTATCGCAGTCGGGTATTTTTCCTGTAATCGTTCGAGAGCAGCCAGGTACTCACCGCTCAAGGTGACGCCGTACTTCTCTGCGCTCTCCAGATCCCGGACAAAGCCCTCACGACGGCTCCTGTAGCCTGCCAGCATCTCACGTAACTCTTCCCTCCTGTCTTTGAGGTATGCTGCGCAGGCTTCAATATCGTCAAGCTCGTAGATCTCGGCGATCTCTCGTGCAGAATCTTTTTCGGCCGTAAAATTGGCGATCTCCCGCCGAAGGGTTTTAATTGCCCGATCCAGATCTGCCGTCCCCTTTTCCAGCTCCGGCTCAAGCGCCTGGTTCGTGGAGAGCCGCCGTTCGATCTCGCGGATCTCGCTTACGAGCCTGCTGCAAGTCTCCCTTTCGGCAGCAAGCCGCTCTTCTGTGGCCTCGATCTGGTCGGAGCGAGAGAACCAGAAGGGAACTTTCGGGCACCGTTCATGCCTCTGCACGAGTTCTTTCTCCTGAACCTCCAGTTCGACGGACTGTCGCTCGAGTTCAGTGATCCGCCTCCGGATACCCTCTGCCTGCTTTCTGGCGCCTCCAAGGTCTCGCTGGAGGCCCATGTTCTCGGCATGGGTCTCCTTCGCCCGGCTCTGCCCCGCCAGAAGTGCCTCGCCGACTCGCTCTTTCTCTGCGGCAACCAGGGTATGGAGGGTCTTTCCCAGGGGGCGAAGCCGGGCGAACAGTTCCTGGTGCTCCTCCTCCATCTTCCGCATGATCTCCTCCCGCTCCCGGATCTCTGCTTCATGCTCCCTGATCGAGAGGTACTTGTTCACCGCACGGGCAAAGTCGGCCCGATGCTTCAGCGTATTGACCGTCTGTTCATGCTCCGCCTTCTCCGTTTCCGCCCGTTTGAGCCTCTGCCCGGAGAGGTTCAGGCGTACATTCTGGAGCTTGAGCCCGGTTCTTTCGATCTCAGTATGCACACCCTCGCAAGCCGCTCGTTTTCCGAGAATCTGCTCCTGCAGTTGCCGGTTCTCTTCCTCTGTCCGGACGATTGCCGCGACGTGCGCGACGTGCTGCGATGCCGCCCGCCGCTTTGCCTCCTCGTATGCCTGGTACGATCTGAGGAGGTGATCGTTTGCCGTCTGGAGGATGGAGATCTCGTTGTGGAGGTGCTCGTACTCGTGCAGGCGTGCCTGCTCCTCCTGCAGTTTCCTGAGATCCTCCTGGGATTGATACAGTGAGTCGGCGAGCGCTCTCTCGACGGGATCTTCGTCTCCACCGTGAAATTTGAGCCGTCGCCTGTCCTGGAGGCACCGGTCTATCATCTTGATCAGCAGGTTCTCGACGAATGCCCTTGAATCCCTGAAACTGTGAAAATGGGTCTTTAAGAAACTCTCCTGCCGGTTGATAAGTTTAATGAGTTCCCACTCCGACTCGATGAGATAGTAGTCCTTGAGACGCTCCAGGTACTGCTGCCGGGTCTCGGCTATCCAGATGTCATACCCTGCTTTTGCTTTTTCCCGGAGCATCTTTTTGGTTTCTGAATAGTCCTGGGTGAAGAAGTCTGCTCCCTCTTCCCTGCAGAGGGGAATCTTATCGATATCGAGGTCGTTTGGCTCACCGTACAGGTGCAGGTAGGAGAAATACTTGATCTCGTCGCTCTCGCCTTCGTCTTCCTGATCGGACTTTCGTTTTGCGCAGAACCCCGTCAGGAGGTATCTTCTCCCGTCCACGACCTCGTCGAGTTCCCATTCTGCCAGGACATGGGTCGTACGGTTGCGATCGCCTCCGGCGAACATATACTTAAAGGGCTTATTCGGGTCAGGAGCTGCGTTCGGGAGGACGCACTGGAGGATGAGCATCAAAAGGACCGATTTTCCCATACCGTTGCCCAGTTCATAGGTGCCGTTCCGACCATAGAACGGCATGCGGAAGTCCTGATATAACCCCTTTCCCTCGTTGAACTGGGCGTTTACTACCCGCACCGACCGCAGTTTAGGCATCTCCATCACCCCCCTGATGGCCAAGCCCATCGATGAAGAGCGTGATGGCATCCTGCACTTCGCGGTTGCTGTAGACCTCGCGGATGATCGCCTTGCAGCGAGGAGTAAGGTAGACGGCATCGTCGTGCTCTTTCGCGAGCTGGTTCTTCTCCAGGAAGGCGATCGTCTCGTTGATCAGGGTAACCTTTGAGCTGACGCCCCACTGTTTCTTCTCGTCCGGATCGTCTTTCTTGAACTCTACCGCCGGGAGGCTGCTCCACAGATCGTAGATGACCTTGAAGTTGAACTGGTATTCCTCGCTTGTCTTCTCAAGGTCTTGAAGCGCACCCATTGCCTGCATCTTCCTCTCGACGGCTGCAAGGAGGTTTGCCTTCGTTACCTTCTCCACGTAGGCATCGTACGCGGACTCATGGTAGAACTCGGTGATCAGAACGTGTATGATGAAGAAGACGGTGTACATCCCGGGGTTGTTGAACCCTCTCCCGAGGCTGCTCCGGATCTCGGCGTTTGAGAGGCCAAAGACCCGGTTCTGTACACCGGGGCTCAGGTACAGGGCATCGTTGTACCTGCAGACGAGCAGGTTGTGCTTCTCCGCACAGAACTCCAGCGCCTCCCTCACCTCAGCCTCCTGATCGTAGCGCAGGAACTCCTTTGGGTGATCTTTGCGTGCAATCGAGCCTTCCGCCAGCATGCAGTGGAGCATCTCCAGGGCGGTCCCAAGGTTCTCCCGGTCAAACTTCATGCAATCGCTCCCCGATAAACGTAAGATACGAGAGATACACGTCCTCTTCTTCCCCGATCAACACCCGCCGCTCCGGCCGGGAGATCACCCGGATCCGATGGAACTTGCCCCCGCTCCGGGCTGCGGCAGAAAGCAGGGCCTCTACCGCAGGCTCATTCCGGTCTTGCGACGGATGAAGGTCAAAGATGGCTTCGTATGCCTCACCGTTCCGGGTGCCTTTGTTCAGCTCGATCAGGAAGGGGATCAGGTCGATGTGGTCTATCCCCTCGTCTCCCAGGTGTGTGCGGATCGCGCTCAGGTAAGCCGGCAGATCCACTGTTTCACTCTCCGCCAGCGCATCAAGCAGCAACTGCGCATAGATCCTGAAGTTCTCATCCTGCCGCCCCTCCACGATCTTCTCGATGGACTTCCTATCGCCCCATTTCTCGCTCGTCTTCACCTCGGTGATCTCCGGCTTTCTCCCGACGATCCTCTGCGACTCAAAGATCGAGCAGAGGCCAAACGTCCGAAAAACGTTCGGGAGGAGGAGAGGGTGCATCTCCACGATATGCACCTCGTTCGGTACGTTTCCGCGGATGTGGTTCTCCATCGCTTCCTGGAACTGGTACCTCCGGTCAAAGAGCGATTTCATGCGGACCTGGCAGATCCACTCGTACTGGGATGGGAGGTCGGTGTAGTCTTTCAAGAGGGTGTTGTGGAGGGTATACCCGTACTCAAGTTCGGTCGCAAGCTTCTGGATGGCGATGAAGTCCTCCTCCTTCCCGAACGATTCGGGGGCGTGGGCGATTCGTTCCTGATCTTTCGAGAGATCCCGGAGCGTCGCCTGGACCTGGGTGAAGAGTTCCTGCTCCTGCCTGATCTGAGAGATCACCTCTTGCGTGTAGGTGGTAATGCCTTCGGCCACATCGGGGTCGCCGTATCTCATCCTGTCAAGCAGTGCCTGTTTCTTTCCTTTCTTGCGGAGTACTTCGAGGTTGAGGTTCCGCACCGTCTCCAGGGCGTTTCTAAACGAACCGCTCTCAATCTGCTTCTTAAAGAGAATGAGGGCAACCGTGATCCTGGACTCTTCGGGGAGCTCCTTGATGCTGATCATGAACTCGAGGCCTTCATCGGTGATCCGGTAGCCGTCTTCGGTCACGTCATACTCGACCAGGTGAACGTAGTGGTTCACGGGTCTTTTTCTGACCGGGTCCTGGTACCGGAAGCAGTAGAGCTCATTCCGGGTGTTTGTCTCAAGGAAGCCGATAACGGTTCGCGTCACTTCCCGGCAGTCGAACTCGCGGTCGGGATGAATCGCTTTCATCGTCGCTTCGATGTGCGCCCGGATCTCATCGGACTTGAGAACGCGGCCCTGGAGCCTGCCCTTCTCGATGAGGAGGGTCAGCACGTCCAGCGCGATGTAGGGGGCATCGTAGTCCAGGCCTTGCATTGGACGCGAGGTATAGGCCTCGAAGAACGGGTAGAAGCATTTGAGGTGCTCCATCCGCTCGTTGATCTCCTTAAAGCGCCGAAGTGAGTCCGTCATCTCCAAACCTCGATAGATCTGTGGCGTTGAGGACCTCCTGCGGGAGGTACTGTTCTGCTGTGACGATCTGCCGGATTGCGTCTTTGGTCTCTGCATCGAAGAAGTCAATGAAGGGGGAGAGGGGGCCGGCCCGTTGCGGCCGCCGCAGGGGGCGTGCTCCTGCGGGTCCGGCCTTCTGCAGGATCAAGGCATAGAGGGCGGTAGCCGGCCGGATGTCGTACTCCGGGTAGCGTGCGCGGAGCCGGTTGTAGATGGAGATCCCCTCGCTGTCGATATCGCCGAAGTAGCGGTAGCGGTCATCCGGCACTCCGCCGACAGTCGCGATGTACTCAAACTTCTTCAGGATTGCATTCCCCTCCCCGTAGGCGACCAGGTGAACGCCGGCGAGCACACCGTCCGTCATTGCCTGCTGCAGCGTCCAGAAGGTGTCTTTGTTCTCGACGATCAGGACGGTTCGCTCCGCCTTCCCCTGCAGGTCCGAGAAGTCCTTCTTCTGGATCGAGAAGAAGGGTTCAAAGACCTGTTTCGCCCGGATATCCTCGAGGGTAAGGCGCAGGTTCCTGAGGATAAGGGCACCTTTGACCGAAGCCTCATCCGGCATGGCGATCGCTTTTTCGTCGCCGAAGAGTTCGTATGAACGCTCGTTGACGGTCAGGACCTCGCACTCCTCGCGTCGAAGAATAAGATCGTCGATCCTCAGGATATGGTCGCGATCTCTGAGATACTGGTCGCCGTGGGCCACATAGTAGTCGATATTGATCGGCGGGGAGAGGGAGATGAGTTCGTTCCGGTGCTCCGGCGAGAGGGAAGCGCCGACACCGGCGATCACGTCCCGGTGGATGGTATATTTATCGGGGAGCCGGCCATACTGCTGGAGCGGCCGTGCGCCTTTCAGGGGCTCCAGGATGCCGCGTGCGATGAAGGTCTCGACTGTTTTGATGAATCTGTGCTGCTTCGATGGGTCGGCGAAGAGGTTGATTCCGCGCTCTTTAAGAGCGCTCTCTATATCGGTGAGATGGATGCGCTTGTTTTTGTGCTCGAGCACGATGGTTCTGATCAGCCGGTCCATGGATCTATCCGGGACATTACATCTGGCTTTATATAATCCATTCGATCAGGTGTTCAGGCCGGCAATTACGCAATTCTGAAGTCTTTCCCGGGGCAGGGGGATTTTCTATATCCGGGTTTGAAAGCCGCAGTATTCTCTGAGCGTCAGCATGAGACAACATTGACGCGAGAGGAGTGCGCTTATTGAGCCGGCATTGTGTACGATGAGGCTGCCGGTGGCGATGGCCGGCGATGCTCGTGAGCCAACTCAAAAAAGGCTGTATGAAGAGATCACAGATATTAGAGGCAAATTATTTGTTTTTAGATAACCGTTGCGGATACAGGCGAGCCCATTAACGATCCCTTCAAACTTAAGGAGTAGGGTTCGTCTAACTATGTCCTGGAGGGGTGTTACGATCCCATCGCAGTGCACCTATAATCTTCTGCTGCCCATCCCTCGTTGCACGCTAAAAACCGCCGGCGGGTTCGAGCGGCCCGGAACGCCGGCCCATCCACGACCGCAATCTCCTCCGCCGGGAGCGTGTACACGATCCGGTCGATCTCCCGGTCGGCCCCCATCCGCGAGCGCTCTTCCGGCGGGAGATCCCGGTAGAAAGACGGAACAGGAGGTTACGTCGCCTGCAGGATCTCGATGATCCGATTGACGACCGACGTGACGGCCGGGTCATTGAGATGGCCGGCTCGATAGAGAATCAGGTTGTTACTGGCGGAGAAGAGTCGGTTTGGTCGGACATTGCTCGGTTTCTGGAGTGTCCCCTCCGAAAAATCCATCTCGGTGATACCGACGGCGTAGCGATCCCGGACCTGCCGGCTCGTGATCTGACAGAGAATAGCATCGTCCCCACCGGGAGTCGCAATAACGAGGGCGGGCCGCCGTTTCACCGTCGACAGGTCCGAGAAAGGGAACGGTACAACGACGACATCGCCCTTTACAGGTCGCTCCACGCCTCATCCTCCTCGGGCCGGAGCCAATCTTTCCGGAGCACGGGTTCGCTTGCAAGGGCGGTGTCCGGGACGGCTTTTTGGCGCCGGGCCTTGAGGAACCGGATGAAATCAAGCACTTCGCCATAGGTCCGGGGCGGGAGGTCTTCAAGCTCGCTGATGATCTCCTCTTTTACCTGGCTCATAGATGGTTCACCTCTGCTAGTACAGGATCCTCTGGTGCTTCAATCTACATATCTCTGTCTGAAGAAGGTTTACCGGGGCGATCTATTCCCTGGCACTGAAGAAGTTGGGTGGGGGGCTTTTGGGACATACCGAACACTCCGGAGGATATGCGGTGCGAGAGCCGGTTTTATGGCGTCGCGATCGACGAGGTCGACTCTCCTTCCGAAGAGATCTTCGAGGAAGAACTTGAGGTCCATGTAGGTGTCAAAGGAGCGGCCTCCTTCCTCGAACTCGATGAGGATATCGATATCGCTCTCTTCGCGCTCTTCACCCCGGGCAAACGACCCGAAGATCCCGATCCGTCTGACGCCAAGGCTCCTGATCCGTTCGCGGTGTTGTGCAAGCGTCCCGAGGATGCCGTCAGCCGTAAGCATGGTGTATCATACTCCTGTTATCCGCCCATCTGGATAACGTTTTTCCCCCGGGGTTGCCGGCCGGAGCGTTGTGCCGGCAGGCTCCCCTCACGGCTCACTGTTGAGCAGGTAACTGTCCATCTGCGGAGCGGTGGTCAACCTCAAGGAGGCCATGGAGTTGTACCCGGGAATAGCCCCGGACTTCCGGCGTGAGGCTCGTACACCCGTCACCGGACGCACTGATTTCCTGCTGGAAGACGGAAAAAGGCTGATTATCACGACGTTTGAGGTGTCCGGGGTTGCCCGGGCTTAAACCCGCATTAAGCGAGGCGGTGATAAACATAATGGTGTATATGGTGACAACGGAGTATGTTGTCATCGATAACATCGCTGCAGTCAGGCATATGAACGATCTGTCCTGGCTTGAAGAGACATTCCGCGATCTGAAAGTCCTCCCGGCCGAATCCCTGATCTTTAACATCGCATCGAAAGGATTAATCCCGATACGGGAGGTGAATCAGAAACTGCAAAAACTGATGCGCGTGAACCCCTGATATCTGTAGCCGGCACAGACCGGACCGAAAGGATCTTTCTTCACTCAGAGCCGGAACAAGGTGGCGATTTTTGCATTGACCTCGGCCCGAAGATCACCGTCAAGTTCTCCAAGTTCGCCGACCATCAGGTCTTTTAAGACCGTTGCAATCTTGTCGAGCTGGATAACCGAATCGACTTTGAGACCGCTTTTCCAAAAACCTGCGTGGGAAGTCGTCACCATAACCCCTGCCGACTCCGCTCCGGCATGGGTCTTTGACGAGATGAAGGCAAGAATAATGTCACGGTCGCCCTCATAGGGGACAAGTGCAGGGCGGAGTTTGGTTGCGGTGAGATCGAGGATCAGGGAATGGTACCAGAACAACCGTTCCTTTCATCAATACACGATCCTGGCATCTCTGATGGTATAGAGGTCGGGTTCATCGGAGAGGAAGGCCGAGAGTGACTGTTCGGAGAGTTTCATCATCGCCATGCTCTCACGCTCATCAAGGAGGAGATCGATCTTCTCGGTGAGCTCCCTGATGCTCTCCTTGATCTCCCTGACGTCTGCTTCGATACCGGTCATAAGCATCCTCACTGGTGGTATACAGGTGATCGATGGGATGTCCTATCAATCTTTGCGTCTGGAGATCGTCGATACAATCGCGGGGCCGGGCACCGGTCATCCCCCGGGGTTCTTCTCCGTATGTGGAGTTACTCCCGGGACAGAGCGAACACTCCGGAGGATGCTCATTCCACCCATAATGCTACATCCTCAGACGGGTTGCTCAATGTACTGCTCTATCAGGGGGAGGAGACGAGGCTCGATAACATGTGTGAACCAATGGGAAAAGTCACGAACATACGAACAAACTTGAACAGGAGAAGTTTTATGATTTCCACACCCATATTGCAACAGAGCGCTACCTGACCGCGGGTTGGAGTGAGGACGGCGTCTGGACGCTGACGGATGAGGGGCATACCCTCATGCACCTGACTTACTCGATCGATGCAAAGGGGTTCGAGCGGGGAACTCACCAGAAAGCGATCGCGAGCGCGCTGTCCCGGTTCGGACTGGAGAACAATCGGGGTGAGCTCGCTATTCGCATCACGGACGACCGGTTCGGGGATGCCCTCTGGAGTTTCATTCAGGCGCTGATCCGGATATCGGATCTTACGTATTTGTCGAGATCGCGTGTTTACTCCACGTTTCTGGAGGATCTCCGTGGCCTCATCGAGGAGGCTGTCCCGGAGGAGCGTAGAGTATTTGACTGGCATGACCCCGAGCACGACCCGGAAGGGAAATACTCCGTTGACTGCAGGATCAACGGCATGCAGAAGCCGATCTACATCTTTGCTCTCACGAACGACGACCGGGCCCGTGACGCGACGATAAACATACTGCAGTTCGAGAAGTGGGGGCGGCCCTTCGTCTCGGTCGGCATATTCGAAGACCAGGAAGAGGTCAACCGTAAGGCCCTCGCGAAGTTCAGCGATGTCTGCGATAAACAGTTCTCAAACCTGCCGGGGAACAAAGACCGGATTCTGCAGCGCCTCCGGGATATGGCCGGGACGGTTTCCGGCTGAGGGTGCGCCCCGGGGGAGGAATCCCCCGTTGCGGGATAAAGACTGCCAGCGGGTTCGGGCGGCCTGGAATGCCGGCCCACCCACGACCGCGAGCCCCTCCGCGAGCCCGTACAACTCATACACGATCCGGTTGATCTCCCGGTCGGTCGTGGCGGGCGACGCCAGCGGGGTGCAAAACGGCGTAACTAACGGTCGGTTTCGTTAAGAACCAACTGGATTTCCCGCTTGAGGACTGGAAGATCATCGCGCAAAGTCAGAAACACCGCTTCGTAATCCACGCCAAAGTAATGATGGACGATCCTGTCCCGCATCCCCGCAGCCTCTCTCCAGGGGATCTCCGGGTGCTCGGCGCGTAACTCCAACGATACCATCTTTGCCGCCTCGCCGATGATGGTCAGCATGCGCTCGATCCCGGCGCGCTCCAGCCGGCGGTTCCGGAGATCCTCCGCCGATTCGATGCCTTCGGAAAACTCCTCGATGCTCAGTATGGCATCAAGGATGTGGTGGAGATAAGCGGGGTCCTCCGGCATCATAGATCATCACGGCATCACGGTAGATTGCATCGGCAAGGTAGGGGCTCACGGCGTTCTCGGTGACGAGGTCCACCTTCATGCACAAAGCCCGGGCAAGTTCGTCCTCGATCCGGACGAGCTGAAAGAGGCTTTTTTTGCGGGAGAACCTGACCAGGATATCGATATCACTCGTCGGGTCGGCGGATCTCCGCGCATAGGAGCCGAAGATTGCGATCCACTCGGCATCGTTTCTGGTGAGTATCGCGACGATAGTCTCCCGTGCCGTCCTGGTTAATGTGCATCCTGCCATTCTGCCCGCCAGTATCTATACTGGTTAGTATGACGCTCACCCCGTATCAGTCTTTTGAGGGTGAAGGGGGTCTCTCCGGAATCTTCCAGATACGGATACCCATCACTACAACTCTTCAAGATCATTCTCAGCTAACTTCAGGATGTATTCCTCGGGAGCATAGAGTTTTATCCTTTTTCCAGGGTGTTCCCTCAACCTGACCACCACTCTCTCTTCCCCGGGTTTCAGGGGTCGGTCGAACTGGATTGTCATGTCATCGATCAGTCTTCCGCTGATTTCTATCGGCATTGCCCCCACCCCATGGAACATTATTCCTGTCGAGAAAATTAAAGGTTCTTCGCTCCCGTGTGCGGGGATCTGATACTCAAGACTTGATAGACACCACTCGTAATGCTCCCCTCGATCTTGATCCGTTCCACCGCACGGATCTGCCGGTCATTCAACTCCATCTCCCGAAGATAATTCTCGTTCAGCGTATCCATCCGCATCGTCAGGGTGAACCCGAGCGGGGTGCTCGCGAACGTGGGGGCCGGCATACTGGCATCACGGAAGGCCGTGATGATCCGCTCAATCCCGGATCCGTAGCGCTCGATGAGCCCGGCGCGGTAGAAGATATCGGCGATCTTCGGATTGCGGTGATGAGAGTAATGCTCCCGTATGATCATCTCGACGGTGACGCCTTCGGGAAGATGGCCGGGATTGTGGAAGCGGATATGGTCATCGAAGATCCTGACCTGTGTCTGGACTGTGTTGTTGAAGTAGTCGCGGTGGATAAGGGCATTGAGGAGCGCCTCCCGGATTGCCGGAAGCGGATAATCCCAGATCTCTCTCCTCCGGAAGGACTCCCGCATCGCCTCCTCCGATATGTCATACCTGACGCCCAGGTACTGCTTGATGACCCGCTCGCCCTCCTCGAACTGCTGGAAGAGATTTCCCCTGATCTCGTGGTCGCCGATGATGATATCCGCCCGCTTGAATCGCCCGATCCTGAGGATGCAGTTCTGGAAGTACTGTTGCGGATCCCTGCCGAAGAGGGCAATGGCCCCGTTGCTGATCCCCCCGTTCCGGGAAAGCCCGAGGCGAGAAAGAACCGCCGCGACCGATTCGGCGGAATCGACGGAAGTGAGTCGACCTGCCGCGTTTGCCCGTGCGAGGAAACGTTTCACCGCCTCCTCATCGATCTCGTCGAACGAGTACGGCCCGGTGACACTGTCCCACTCAATGCTCTGCTGGAAGTACTCCCTGAGCTCGTCGGGGAGCATCTCGCGGGTCGTGTCGCCGATGCGGGTGTAGTATCGCCCGTCAAAAGCGACCGGAACACGGTTCCGTTCGACTGCGACGGTGACGATGGATTTCCCCTCGAGCTCATGGATCTCGATGACTGGATGGATGCCGAGCCGGGAGGTTATGCTATCCGCGAGTTTCTTGACCGTATTATTCCTCAGGTCAAGCCCGACGACGACATGATCCTGATCCCGAACACCGATGACGGCAACACCGCCGGCGGTATTGGCAAATGCAGACAGGAGCCGGTAAAGGCTCGTGCTCACCTCCTCCTTGAAGTCGATTCGTCGCCCTTCAAAACGGGTGAGCAGGGAAGAGAGTTCACCTGTATGGTTCATTCGCTCCCCTCCGCCCGGTCAAGAAGTACCTCAAGGTCCAGGTTCACGCCCATCACTGCCCGGTCTGGCTCGCGGGCGGGCCCTTCGTACCCCTCATCGTTCATCAGCATCACCGCGAGCATGAACTTCTCCGCCAGGTCGAGCTCGTAGAGGGTCTTGTTGTGCGAGACCCCGATCGTTGTCCGGCCTTTCCGCGCCCGGTTTCTGTGAGGGAGAGATCACCGGGGCGAAAG
>Ga0209612_1001957_pt1 | contig 15642 bp, 13 predicted proteins | sample BioC12SIPDNA_FD_185746 | JGI IMG/M metagenome (GOLD analysis project Ga0209612, IMG submission 185746) | Anaerobic biogas reactor microbial communites from Washington, USA - Biogas_R1_B C12 SIP DNA (SPAdes) (version 2) | ecosystem: Engineered > Bioreactor > Anaerobic > Unclassified | place...
TTCGTTTTTGCTTGGTTTGTTTTGTCACTAATAAATTCGGCAAAAATGGGGGTGAAGTCCTTCTTTTACTCTCTGAAAATGCCATTATTTCTAAGCTAATTAATTTGCAAAAGTCTCACTTTTATGGATTATATTATACTTCATGTACCTCATGCTTCTTTGCACATTCCTGAGGATATCAAATCAAGAATACTTCTTAACGATACAGACCTTGAAAAAGAGCTTTTAGCTTTAACAGATCGGTATACGGATGAGCTTTTTGCAGTACAGGGAGTCAAGATGATCAAAAGTGAAGTGAGCCGTCTGGTAGTAGATATGGAACGGTTTAGATATGACGAGAATGAAGTAATGTCCAAAGTAGGTATGGGGGCCGTATATGAACTGACGGTAGATGGTAGAAAACTACAATATACGGACGAAACTTTGCGAGAAATATTGCTTGCCAAATATTATGATCCGTACCATAACTTTTTTAATAATCAGGTAGAAGAATGTCTGTCTCAGTATGGCCGATGCCTGATAATCGATTGCCATTCCTTTCCCTCCAAACCACTACCTTATGTGCTAAATCAAGATCCAAAAAGACCAGATATATGCATAGGGACATGTGAGTTCCATACACCGAAACGACTAATTGATTACGCCCTGGAATGGGCTTCACCATACTCAGTATATCTTAATCGGCCATTTTCCGGAACTTTTGTTCCTTCTGAATATTACCTACAGGATAAAAGAGTAAGCTCTATAATGGTAGAAGTAAATCGAAGCCTCTATATGGATGAATTAAATGGACCTAAAACTGAAGGATTTAATAAAACAAAAAGCTTGCTATCGAATTTTATAAACCGGAGCTTCAGATTTATAGGCTAATTAAAAAGGTGGTTATTAAAATATTGCTATTCATCCATCTCCCGATGCCCTACAGCCTCCTCGTCTACCCAGTCCTCCTCTTCGTATACCATTCCTTTTCTGCCTTCAACCTTCCTTGTCGGCCCCGCTTTATAAAACTTGCAGGATAAGGGACCGTAACAGAAGGTTTCAAATCGGTATTTGCGATGGTCAGGATTCCAGTGATCGACAATAATCTCCACCGGCATCCGGCACCCCCAAATGCAGGTGCTACATTTACTGTCATATGTCCGGGTAGCCAATCGCCGGTGTCCCCTTTCTCTATAGACTTCCAGCTCTGGCGGAACGGTTTGCCATGGCGGAGGGGTGGTCGGATGGTCAACACGGCCGGTCTTTTTTAATTTCGAAACTTTGTAAAACTCCACCGGCTCCAGTCTTTCATCGGCAACCGGTAAACATTCGCCGGTTATCTCATCTCCGACACAGAAATCATGCTTCTTTTGGGCAGCCTTACCGATACCTATTGAGAATTCCCGCTCATCATCATCAACCAATCCTCTTATGACCAGTGCATACCCCAGATAGTTATGGGACCGCTCATCGAATGAACGTATCAGCCTTATTCTGGGTTGAACTGATACAATTACCCCCTGGAATGATACCTTACCATCACTCATAATCGCTCACCTCAATAGATATTCTTAAAATCGACGGATAACAAACGTTTATTAAACTTCGGTAACACAAAAATAATTTCCTGCCAATTAAATCTATTTTCTTTGCGGTGCAAATCAATAATAGAAAGATTCCGTATTATTTGTTTTGCTCAAAATGTGCTATTTCTACGGCAAGTATTAATTCTCTTTCTGTTTCTAATTATTAAAAAGCCAGCCTTTAGAAATCCGAAATGGCGAATAGAAGTGCGGTATTTATTAAATATTTGCATTATGTATTGAAAATATATAATGCAAGTATTGACTTATTCCTGCGGAGTATTTATTATTAGATTATAAAGAAACAAACAAAAAGGAGGTGAGGAAATGCAAGTAATTTTATCACAGCACGCTAAACAAAGATGTTCAACAAGGGCCATAAAAAACAAACATATAGAATTAGCTCTCCAGTATGGAACTATAAAGCGGAGTCAAGGTAAAAAGGTTTACGCATTACTACAAAAAGATATGATTGAGCTGATGGGCGACAATGCTGTCAATCATCAAGAATTGAAAAAGCTGAATAGCTTTGTGGTTGTTTGTGACAATAATGACGTAATAACTGCTTACAATGCCCGCACCAAGAAGATAAAGAAATTGTTACGTTCAAACCCCAGGGGATTGAACCAGTAAATAAACGGGAGGATTGAGAAATGCCCAAATTTGATGAGATGTATAATTTTTTATCTAATGGATTGCAGTTTTTGGATAAGAAGCATGACGAGAAAAAGCGTATGCTATTAATCATGCAGCTTCTGTACCTGAAATTATTGAATGATAATAAGACCAGTGTTTATCCGGAAACAGTCAACGGTTTTTCTTTAAAAGAGCTATCCATTGGTGATGTTAACAAAAACCTTAAGAGCTGTTTTTCACAATTACACGGTAGCCAGGAACATGGTCTGCTTTTTTCTAACCATAGTTATCAGGAAATAAGCAAAAATGAAATTAGAGCTTTACTGCAGCATCTGGAAAGATACTCATTTGCTATCAGTCCCAAAGACGACAAAGATATGTTAAACAGTGTACTGGCCAGAGCTATCGAAAAGTTGCTAAAAGATTTTGTCGAGCTATACATTAACCGCAAAAGCATATATTTTATTGACCCCCTGGCCACCAAAATGATGAGCAGTTTGCTTTTCAGCCAGGCCAATACCGATATAGACAATCCCTCGGTCTACGATCCCAGTGCCGTCATTGGGTTCAACCTTTTGTATGCTGCCCGGGAAATGGCAAAAAGATTTGATTCGAAACTAGATGGTTGCCATTTTTACGGTCAGGAAGAAGACCCCTGGTTGGCAGAAATCTGCCTCTTGAATCTATTGATGCACGGTATAAAAAATGTTCATATAGCCAGCGGCGATCCCATAAGTGCACCAGCATTTTTAGATAAGGGACATTTAAAGCAATTTTCTTATGTAATGATGAATACTCCACCATTGCGGAAGTGGAGTCACGAATATGCACAAGCAGATCCTTATGCCCGATTTTACCTGGGGGTACCAGGAAAGGCTTATGGAGATCAAGCAATCTTTATGCATGCCCTGGCTTCAATAGCCCAAGGGGGAAGAGCGGCAATCGTTGTCAATCCAGGCATACTCATGCGTGACGGTGTGGAAAAACAGGTAAGAACAATGTTAGCAGAGAGTAAACGTCTGCAAAAAGTAATTGCTTTACCACTTGTATCTTATAAGGCGGGTAATTCCCTACAATCTAATCTGCTGTATATTGAAAATACGGACAATAACTCCAGCCATATACTGCTAGCCGATTTAGAGGCCATCAAATCGCAAAACAACCGCTTGTATGAAGAAATACTGACCACCGATGATTGGGTAGAAATTTTGGAGGAATTAGCCCGGACAAACCAGAGAATATTTGCAGTTAATATAGCCAATCAAACTAAATATTTGCCTGCCAAAATACTAAAAGCTGATCTTGTATCTCCTGCGTTTCCGGAAGCAGCCGGAAATTTTATCAGTGCTGGCATAGTCTGTGGACCAGATGTAGAATATAACCGCGGTCTCCATTTAAGCCCATATACTCTTATTACCGGAAAAGGAGCCACCGATGAAGACTGGCTCTGGGAAATAGACCAGGATAAAATTGCGGATTATCTTGTGGTCAAAGAATATAACAAACTAATCCCTATGCAGCATTTAGTATATTCGTATCAAGATCGGTATCTGGGGACAGTAAGCCTCGATGTTCAGGCATATGAAAAAGGAAACCTGTTGCCCCTGAAAGATATTGCCGAAGTATTTCGGGGAGTAATGGTAGGAGACGAAAACGTAAGCAGTGAAGCCCATTACACCCATCTTATGCTCAATTTATCTGATGTACAGGACGGGATTATTAATTTTAGTACCATGGGTAAATACGACTTTAGTGATAATTATAAAAAATACGAAAAGTATGAACTCCAGGAAGGCGACCTCCTTGTATCCTGTCGCGGGACCCAGATAAAAATAGCCATTTTCCCTCCCCATAAAGACAAGGTCATCCTTTCGCAAAACTTTATTGCTCTTCGTCTGAAAAGCAACTACTTTCCTGAATATGTGCGATTAATGCTGGAAAGCCCGGTAGGACAATACTATTTCAATTCCTTGCAGGCTGGTGCAGCTACTTATAATTTCAGTGTAAAGGATATAGAAGAGATTCAAATACCGAATAAAGGCTATATCGAACAATCCTTGCTGGTGTGCAAAATGAAAGGTCTGGAACTGCTTCACGAACATGAACAATATATTCAGAAACTATATTACCTGAAAAATAAAATCGGTTTGCTCAAAGGTAGCGGTTTGGCCGAGTATATGAAGATTACAGAAGAATTAAAATCGGCAGATCTACTTAATATTTATGCTTCGTATAATAATTATTACTCGGCTAAAAATTTACTGGAAAATGGTGCTAACCCTAATCAGCCTGATGATATGGGCTTTACACCTTTAATGGTCGCTGCCTATCGGGATAATCGCAAAGTAGCCCGGTTACTTTTAGACCACGGTGCTGATCCTAATGCCCTTGGTCCGTTTGGTCGCACCGCACTATTTTTCAGCCAGCTTGAGCCAAATACGGTTGGAGATATGCTGATAGACGCCGGTGCCAATACTGAAATACAGGATGATTGGGGCAGTACTGTTTTGCATTATGCGACTATAAATAATGATGTAGATTACCACCTTTTTAATCATCTTGGCATTATCGGACCCGAGAATATGACCAGGCAAGACAAATTGGGGCGTACACCGCTTTTCCACCTTATAGCAAACCATGATTTTGAGACTATTAGTAGTTATTTGGAGTTTGAATATTCCAATTGGGATGATCGCTATAGTTTTTTAACTGAACAAAGCAAAATCAAGGATATTGAAGGAAATGCTCTCGGTCATATCCTGGCACTCAGCAATACTATTGACGAAGATTTATCTATCCATGATTGGCTCAGCGAATTGATCAGTAATGTCCAAAATAAGGACGGCGACACCCCGTTACATTTACTAGTTAAACTTCATGACTCCTCAACGATAAGACAATTATCTTATGAGGGCATTGATAAAGATCAACTAAACGCTCCCAATAATGATGGTTACACCCCACTGCAGTTGGCCGAGTTAAGCGGAGACATGGAGATATTGGAGCTTCTTACCAGGTAGTTTTAGCGCGGCATCCTCAACAATTATTAATCTCAGGAAAGGAGGGAAGTGTATATGGAAATAAAAAAACAGGTACCCAACATAACTGTAAATATTAGAGTTCCTTCTCCGGTATTCGAAAAACTAGAACAGGCGATTAGGGTAAGGAAAGATAACGGTATGAGAATATCCAAGAATTCTTTGTATGTTGATGCATTGGAAAAATACCTGGACCATCTTGAACAAAATGAACCGATTCAACCAGGCATAAAAAACGAATTCTAGCAATCAGTAATCAGATAAACTATATGCAGGTCTGGGACGCTGGATAAGATTGCAAACAGCCTCAATAGGCAACGGGTTATCTGGTGAAACGTTCACCAGAAGAAAGGGGGTTATAATGTGAACCGGGAAGAAAAAAGGTATGCTCCACCACGGATTTGGCCGGGTATACTGGAGATGGAAAAACAACAGCCTGGATTAGAGGATTATCCCTTTCCTTATTTGATTAAGTCCGGGGGTAAATTGCTGGGTTTATTCTTTGGATTGGACGATGGCGGAGTTAGGCAAATAGCCGACTTATTGCAAACTAACCCGGATTTATATTGCAAACTGATAATAGGACTCTATCCAACCTGTATCAGCGGAGATCAGGAACTAGAGGGAATGCTGGCTTTGCAAAATAGTTTTCCGGATCAGGTGGAGTTCCGTCTTTACACCATTAATAACCTCAGAAGTGGAGCCAGCAGTTCACTGATGTTCATAGACGAATCTGGTGAGAATACGGTTTTAGTCACCGGTTCCCTGCTCGGGTTTAATTCTCTTCCATTAAAATCTAATAGATCCAGCTTTGTCTTTCGCCCTGAAACAACCCTCATACGGGATTGGATATACTGGTTTAATTATATTTGGGTCAAATATGCTATTCCCCTGAATTCTTTTACAGCCAGAATTCCTCCCCTAGTACCAATAGAAGCTACTGAAGAAGCAATTAAAATGTGGGAAGATTATTTACAAACATGCCAGCAAAGCCTGGAATATCAAGTTGTTAAGGTGGAGATAGATCCAGAAACCGGTGAAATGGTAGTTATAAATGAAGACGGGGAAGAATTAGCTCTACCTTCAACAGAACTGAACATACCACAAATAAGCCCACTGGCAGATAGACTTTCCCGCTTATATTCAGCCGGCAAACTGGTTTCTTTTAACAAATTATCGCGGATTCCTCCCATCGATTGCCCGGCTCAAGCTGAGTGGTTCGGGTTGGACAGTTTACGAACAGTGGGGACGGTTACAAGGGAAGTGAAATACCGAATATCGGCTCTTGAGCCTGAAGCTTTAAGAAAGTTTAACAATTTTAAAACAAATGGGGCCACCTTGCTACGCCGTTTGGGTTTTTCCCTAGGTGATGGCTTGCACTGGATGCCGGATGCTATGATTGTTTTATTGCAAAACGAGTTAAATCGTATTACTGATGATGCTCTGGCATTAATATATAATTCTATGGGAATTAGAACCAGGCATATTCCGGGGACTGACCGAAGAAAGGAAATGATTCGGGTTTTTATAAAACAACGGCAAGAAAAAATCGTTGGCGATGCCAACAGAATATATGAGGAATTCTTTCCCGGGGAAAAAATGGAGCAACAGGTAATTGATATTATTACTGGTGAACTGGAATTTCGATTGGAAAAGGTGTTAACCGGCAAGGTTTTTCCTGATGTGCTGCAGAATAGCATTGCATTTTCTTTCAGCCCTGGTGCAGACCAATCGGTATTATTTGATCAACCATTTCTGCTATTAAAAGACCTGGCTTTATTCCCAAGAATGATTTTAAGTGAAGATTACTATTTTCTAAGAGGCATTAGGATAGATTCAGATGAATTGTTGGAGGCAGTTGATGTCTGCAATGATCAAATTATCGCCGCAGCTGGACAACCTGATGTGAAAAATAGGGCCCACAAGGAATTATCGCTGCTTAAAGAAATCATTAATGCAGAAGTTTATAGCGAGGTTAAATGCCGTGCAATTTTCGCTGTGATGGACGGTGTGCCGGAAGATAAAGTAAAGGAAATTATTAATGAGGGATTAGTATCAGGTTGAATGCAGGTGTTCGTTTTTCCCCCTCAAAGGAACTATTTCAAGGGTTGGATGCCGAGTGCTGATATTGAAAACACCCATATATTTCTCCTACCTCCAGGAACACAGGTACTTCTCCGCGATATCTATGGCGATAAACAAGCAGAATCCCATTAAGCTAAGAACCACGATACCGGCATACATATCCAGGTAATTCACCCGCAGCCAGGCATCCATAATGAAATAGCCCATGCCATATTCGGTACCGTAGGTTTCGGTAAAAAATAAAACGGATACGGCTGTTCCCAGAGCCAGGCGAATGGAAGTTAATACTTCGGCCAATGAAGCTGGGAGTATGATTTGACTAAGCATTTGCAGTTTACTGGCGCCCAGGGAGTTGAGCGAACGGAAAATCTCCGGGGGGATGTCTTTAACCGCATCCCGGGCGGTAATTATGATTTGAAAAACTATAATTATCACTATCATTATGAGTTTAGAAGTTTCGCCTAAACCGAACAATAGCATTACTATAGGGAGCAACGCCAATTTAGGAACCGGGTAGGTGAAATAAACCAGAGGGGACAGGAGTTTATCCACTTTTTCAAAATAGCCCATCAAAAAACCTAAAGGTAGTCCCAGCAGAATGGCTATAGCAATGCCGGCCAAAACCCTTCCGGTGCTGTATAGCACATGTATTTCCATTTTGGCAGCAAATGGTAACCAGGGGGACGGTTCTTGCGGTTAGATTACGGTTATGCGGCTTTAAAATAATACTTCTGCTAATTCCCGTTAGCCTGGCCAACTGTCTAGCTGACAGCCCTTTTTCTTTTAATGCCTTCAAATGTCTATCCTTTTTGTCTCTTTCCAATTTTTGAACATCTGAACACTGTTGATTGCATGTTGTTTTAGTGATACTAATAGCCTCCTCATCCAATATTCTTCTTCTGACATTCATATCGAGGCATGTGTCACCTCTGGCTCATAATAAATAGCAATTACATTAACTCATGCAACCGCAAGAACCGTCCCCCTGGTTAGATGTTGGATATCGATTTTATACATCATCATGCACTGGAGGATGCTGAGGCCTGTGCCCGCATCGCGATGCATATACTGGATCAGAATAATTCCCGTACCATTGATGAATTATCCGCGACCCTTGAATTATCCATAGGTAGTTTATATCCGGGTGGTTATAGACCCTGTAGGACTTTCAGAAGAAAGAAAAGGCGATTATGACATTCCGAGACCACTGAAAAAGTACCAGATTTGTTCATCCTGACCAGCCTGAGAAAGGCATTTCGGCGATGATCTGTTCCATCTGCGCATTGTTATATATCTGAGAGTTTTGCATATTGATTAGCCTAGAAATATCCACACTTTTCGAGGGCAGAAAAAGGACTTCACCCCCCATTTTGTCGAATTAATAAGTGACAAAACAAACAATCCGAAGGAGGCGAAGTCACTTATGAATATTCGACAAGGCTATGTTTTTTCCTTTGAGGATGCAATAAATTTGCAGCCCCGGTCACGTTTAGAGATAATTCTAGCCACCCTCGATTTTGATGACGTTATTACTGTTCTTTCTAAGAATAATGAAAAACATCGAGGGCCTACTGGTTACTTGGTTGAGCACAAACTTAAAGCATTAATTGCGATGCGAGTTTACAATATGGCTACATTTACTGAGTTAGTGGAGCGTCTTACCCATGACCCAGTGCTTAGATACAACTGCGGCTTTGATGTTTTTGGTAAAGTGCCTAGTATTGCTACCTTTAGTCGTTTCTATGAACAGTTAAGTCAATCAGAAGTACTTAGTGAACTGTTCAATGAACAGGTGAAAACAGCAGAATCCATGGGGCTTCTTGATACCAGCTCCATTGCCATAGATGCTTCCAAAGTAGATGCCAATGAGAAGTCAGTTCCACGTAAAAATATTAATGACGATGGCCAATCCGCTAACTGGGGCAGTAAGCTAGATACCAATGGTAATCAGATAACCTGGTTTGGCTACAAGTTGCATATAGCTACTGACGTTAAATCTGAATTACCAGTAGCATTGAGCATAACCCCAGCTAGTATCCACGATGGTATAGTGGCCGAAAGCATCCTTGAAGAATGCAATAGTAACTTGAACAGTAAACCCCAGTATTATCTCATGGATGCCGGTTATGATCAAAAGTCAATATATGAACTAATCCGCAAGAACTACAAAGCACAGGCAATAATACCACTAAACCACCGGGGGGCAAAGGAACCTCCAGAAGGTCTGGATTGGGATGCAACTCCCATATGTTCAGCAGGATACCGCATGACTTATTGGGGCGGTAGCAATGGGGTTAACAAATTCCGATGCCCTCATGTTATGGGCAAATGTGACTGTCCTTTTGGTTCCTCCTGGTGCTCAGCCAGCAATTATGGAATGGTTGTTAAAACCAGAGCCAGACAAGATTCCAGATTGTTCACAGTGCCTCATCGAGGAACTTCAAACTGGAAACTGCTATACAACAAGAGAACCGGTGTAGAGCGGTGTTTTGGGCGATTAAAGGAGCATCTGGGACTTGAAACTGGACTCAATGTGCGAGGCATTAAAAAGGTCAAAACTCATGCCTACCTGAGTGTTATTACCATGATTGCATCAGTTGTCGCCATAAACAAAGACAAATCTTCTGCAGATATAGCTGCCTAAAGCAAGCAGGAATTAAGGTTTTTGAAAGAAAGGGGGTTAACCTGCTCATTTTTAGATAAATCCAGTAACCTTGTTGATGTTAAAGGCAGTATTAACCAAAATTTAACTGGTTAGTATGCTCTGCTACTATATTGTAGTTTCAAAGAACCCGATTTTTGCTATTATGCAAAAGTCTCATCTAATACGGTTTAATCCTCTCTTCCTCATTTTTCATATATTGGAGCGAAAACAAAAGAGGCCCGAAGGCCTCTTTATCTATGATAATCATTATAGGGTCTTTAGCTGCCTTTCCCCGTGGGGAACCAACGTCTAAGCGGTTTTCACGCCCAGCTTGGTTTTCAGTTTCTTCAGTAGCTGTTTAAATTCTTCCTCTTCATGAAGCGGCGCGAACGCTGGATTTGCTTCGAGGGTCATGATGAAATTGTTTTTGACGGTCATGTCATCGATGGGGGCATTGGAGCCGATGGTAACATTGTCCTCCAGCCACTGATCCACCTGATCGAAATATTTATTCCCTTTCAGTTTCAGCGGATACGTAAGCCCGCTGACGATGTTCACATATTCCTCTAATGCCTGTAATGCCTTTTCCGGCTGCTGCTGCAGCAAATACCCCTGGGCGGCAGCGATATGGATGCCGTAGACCGCATTAGTCAAAATATCCTGCATCTGAAAAGCCTCGATCAGCTGTTTTCCCTGGTTATAGATCTGCTCAAACCGTTCCGGTTCGGTCATGTGCAGGGAAAGATAATTGGTCAGCAGGGTCAGCGTTTCGATCACATTCTGAAATAGCATGACCTGATTAGCTTTATAGGCTTCCTCATTTTCTCCCAGCATTTGATGGGCCATGATAAGCATGACATCATCGCCGCTATAAGGGATCAATTGATCATCCAGCAAACGGATCACTTCCGGGATGTTTCCCAATGCCATCTGGGCCATGGCTTCCATGGAATTAGCACTCTTGGCGTCGCGGATGCTGTCTGATTCTTCTTTCACTCTCTGACTCAGGGCAATACTTTGCAGCAGCATGGCTTGCTTGGTTCCCGCCTCAGATGTTAAGACTGCGTGATTTAAAAACAACTGGATCATGGCCAGCAGCAGAGGAAAACAGGAGTAGTATTTCTTGATGATCTGCTCGCACTGCTCCCGCACTTCTTCAAAGGGCTTGACGGCAAAATCATGGGAAAGCTGGTTGTATAGTTTTTTGATATCTTGGCTGGTCAGTTGGGGCGAATATCCTAAGAGTTCATCTACTGAAACATTAAAATAGGTGGCCAGCTCCGGCAGCATTAAAATATCGGGATAACTGAGTCCAGACTCCCATTTGGAAACGGATGCTTTGGTGACGCCCAGATATTCTGCCAGTTTTTCCTGGGTTATTCCTTTCTCTCTTCGCTTCTGGACGATGCATTTACTGATATTGAGTTTGTACATTTCTCTCACCTCCACCATTATTGTACCCAGAGCGATATTTCCTGACGATGGATTTGTAGTTGATTTTGGTTGAAAAAGTTTACTCGCAGGAAACTCGTAATTCCCTCTGCAGCTTATCTGCTATAATGAAAAACGGTGAGAAATGACAGCAGGTGAAACCAGGCAGAGATGATCGCCGACATGACTGCTTCTATGGGGGGGTACAGCATGATCATTGATAAGATCGGTCATATAAAAAACAATTTTTATTATCTGGGGTTTATAGAATGTCCCATCTTCCTCTTGGATGGGCCGGAACCGGTAATATTTGATGCGGGGGTCACCTGCGCGGGGAATATCTATGTGGAAGCCATCCGTTCTATTCTGGGCCAAAGGCAGCCGGCCTGGCTTTGCATCACCCATGTCCATTGGGATCATTGCGGAGCTGCCTCCTACTTGCAAAAAGCCTTCCCGAAGATGAAGATCGCTGCCACATCCATGGCGGCAAATATCTTACAGCGACCCAATGCGCTTTCTTTAATCAACAGACTAAACCAGGGCATCCTGGAGCAGATGCTGTCGAACCCCGGGCTGGATCCTTCCCGGCTGAATATGGAGCCTTTTGCGCCTTTTAAGATCGATAGGGAACTGGCAGACGGGCTGACGATTGAAATCGGGAGCACCACCTTGCAGGTGCTGGCGACCCCTGGCCATACCCAGGATCACCACAGTTTTTACCTGCCCCATGAGAAAATTCTCATTGCCGGAGAAGCGGCCGGGGTTTTCTATAGTCATAACGTGGTTTCTCCAGAATTTACTTCTGACTACGATGCTTATTTGACTTCCTTAAGACGCCTTGCCTCGCTGCCGGTAGAGATATTAGCCCAGGGCCACTATTATATTCTGGCTGGTGAGGAAGAAATCCGCACCTTTTTTGCCAACTCCATCAAAGAGACTATCAGTTTCAAAGATCGGGTCATGGAACTCCTTGATGAAGAGACCGGTAACCTGGAAAGGGTCATACACACGATGAAAGCGGAACGCTATGATGCGGTGCCGGATCTCAAGCAGCCGGAAGTCACTTATCTCATCAATTTACGAGCCAAGGTCGCCCACCTGGCCGGAAAGCGGCAGCTGCAAACCGGATAGCTATAGGTTTTTTCTCTTTCATTGATTTTTACCTTCACAAGTTTCTCACCTTTCCTAAGCGCAAATATGGTACTTTATTTTAATTTGAAGTGCCAAAACAAGCTCATATAAGCAGTTATAATAAAAATGGGTTAAATAAGTTTTAATCTGATTTTAATGTAGGACTAATTTCCCTTTAAGGTTTGGCCGTTAGTATTTATACATAGTCAAATGTTATCAAGACTCACTAAACAACTGTTGATAATACTGACAAAAATAAGGAGGAATTAGTATGACAACCTTAGAAAATGTGGAGAAAATCTGTGCCATGGCTAATATCAGCTATGAAGAAGCCAAGGCTGTTTTAGATGCGGCTAATGGAGACTTACTGGAAGCTGTTATTAGTCTGGAGAAACAGGGCCAGATCCAGGCTCCCAACGGAGGCGGTTATTTCAACAGCGAAAAGACTGCCGATTCCAAAGAAGTTCCGCCCCATGCAAATGCCAACGAAAATCATCATAACAACAATAAATCGGAAAACTCTTTCGGGGCTTCCGTTAAAAAGGCTGGGCAGTTTTTACTGAAAGTTATTCACAAAGGCAACATCAATTCTTTTGAAGTCTATAATGGTAGGGAAGTCAAAGCTTCTTTTCCGGTAACCGTACTGGCACTACTGACAATATTTGCCTTTTGGGTGACAATACCGCTGATCATTATCGGATTGTTTTTTAATTTACGTTATCGTTTTATGGGCCCTGATTTCACCAGCAATACCATAAATAATGCTATGAATAGCGCGGCAGATGCTGCTGATAACCTGAAAAAGTCGATCAATGATATATAAATATAAATGGGCAGGTTGCTATGAGCTTGAAAATACTGATTATTGAAGATGAAGAGAAAATCGCCCGCTTTATTGAACTGGAACTTGGCTACGAAGGTTATTCAACCACCAAAGCTTTTGATGGCAGAACTGGTCTCGAACTCGCTGAAACAGGCGAGTTCGACCTTATTTTGCTGGATGTCATGCTGCCCCAGATGAGCGGTATGGAAGTACTGCGCAGGATTCGCCGTGTTTCTTCTGTCCCAGTTATTCTGCTGACCGCCCGTGACAGTGTGATAGATAAGGTTTCCGGCTTAGACAGCGGGGCTAATGATTACATCACCAAACCTTTTGCCATTGAAGAACTCCTGGCTCGCATCCGCACTACTTTGAGGCTCGCCAATAAATCAGAACAATCCGAGCTACTGTCGGCATCCGGGCTGCAGTTGGATACCAGCCGCCACACCGTTAATTATAGGGATACCGCCATTGACCTCACTAAACGCGAATTCGACCTGCTTTACTTTCTGTTGAAAAACAAAGATTTGGTAGTTTCACGGGAAACCCTGCTGGAGAATGTTTGGGGTTATGACTATGCCGGAGATACCAATGTGGTTGATGTCTATGTACGCTTTTTGCGGGGAAAAATCGATGAGGTATTTAGTATTAAACTGATTCATACCGTCAGAGGAGTAGGATATGTGATCAAAGATGACTAACAACCATGCTGCTGACAACAATCATATCCGGTTCAGTGACAGGATAAGGTTCTCTATAGTATGGAAGCTCAATTTCAAATTGTTTTTCCGTATGTTGGGCGTTTTTCTTGCCCTGGATTTAATGCTGATACTGCTTTTGCTGGCGGGATTAATGGTACGGGCGGAACAAACGGCAGCTACATCAGCTGAAATCTTTAATCAGACCAGCCCGTATTCTGCTGAAGCTGAAAACTGGCTGGCATTAACTGAATATAGTATAGCACCACATGCCGAATTAGAAGGGCAATTCCAAATACCCAAAGTCCTGCAAAAGCACTTCCCTCCCCCAACTGCTGGAAACCCCAGAAGTTTTCAAATATCCTCTTCTGGGGATATGAGCACCCAGGATTTTTTGGAAAACATTTCCTATAATATAACAGTTACAGCTGACCCTAATCTTTTCGTGCTTTCTTACCACCCGCAGAAAACCCTACAGATCTTCTTATTAACATTGGCTGTCCTGTTGGTTATTCAACTATTGATGCTGTTAAAAAACATCTCCTCCGGTGCCCAATTGATACGCCATACCTTAAGACCAATCCAGGAATTGACAGAAGCAGCCCAAAACCTGAGCACGGATGCTGCCTTTTCACCGGAACAGCTTAAAGCGCTGGCTGGCAAACTCGATAATATAAATGCCGCGAAGCTGGATACCCGTATTTCAGTCGGTGAAACCCAAAGTGAATTGCAGAGCCTGGCTGCAGCAATTAACGCCATGCTGGATCGCATCAATGAATCCTACCGTTCCCAGGTTCGGTTTGTTTCCGATGCCTCCCATGAACTCCGGACACCGATTTCTGTTATTCAGGGATATGCCAATCTGCTGGATCGCTGGGGTAAAAAGGACGAAAAAGCCTTGCAGGAATCAATTGATGCCATAAAAGATGAAACCGCTAATATGAAAGAAATGGTGGAGCAGCTTTTATTCCTGGCCCGTGGTGATAATAATACTATGGCTCTTAACATGGAACGCTTTGACCTAGCTTCCCTGGCTGAAGAAGTACTGCGGGAAGCCCAGATGATTGACAGCGGACATGAATACACGGATAATTTGCATGCGGTTCTTATTGATGCCGATAAGAGCCTGATTAAGCAAGCCCTGCGAATATTGGTTGACAATGCTGTAAAATACACTCCTCCCAGCCAAGGGATAACCATTTCCGTTTCCTCGACCCAAGGATATGCTTGCCTTACTGTACAGGATGAAGGTATAGGAATTGCTCCCGAATCGGTGCCTCGGGTATTGGATCGCTTCTACCGGGCTGATGAATCCCGGGCCCGGGCCACTGGCGGAACCGGTCTGGGATTGTCTATCGCCAAATGGATTACCGAACGGCATGACGGTCATATTGAGATTTTAAGCCGGGAGAATATAGGTACCAGAATTACTCTCCGGCTACCTGCCGCGCCGGGAGAAGAGTGACGGTGGGAGAAAATACTTCCTTGGGTGTAGGGGAGGCTTTCGTAGGGGGCGACGACTCTGTCGCCCCGTGCGGAAAACGGGCAAACAGGGTCGTTTGCCCCTACCGTACACGACATGCTATATCGTAGGGAG
>Ga0209612_1001959_pt1 | contig 15626 bp, 12 predicted proteins | sample BioC12SIPDNA_FD_185746 | JGI IMG/M metagenome (GOLD analysis project Ga0209612, IMG submission 185746) | Anaerobic biogas reactor microbial communites from Washington, USA - Biogas_R1_B C12 SIP DNA (SPAdes) (version 2) | ecosystem: Engineered > Bioreactor > Anaerobic > Unclassified | place...
AATGATCTGAGGCATCTGAGCTGGTGATATATGATCGTTTAATCTGTAGTGAGGAATTAGTGAAAATATAATCGATGCGTGCCATCGGCTTATGGGATGAAAAGGTGTTGAGAAGGTTTCCAGAATTGTAATGGAAACTATCGGTCAAATAGTGGGTGATCAGTTCAATTTCGGGTTGACTGCTGGTAGCGTTAAAATCGCCGGCCAATATGACCGCTCCAGGAAAACTAAGCACTGCAGGTAGGACCTGCTGCTCAAGATGCTGCATCCTCAGCTGATGATCGAGGCCCAGGTGCACCGCGAAAAATCCCAGAACATCCTGGCCCACCTGAATATTTACCTGTAGACAACAGCGATCTTCTTGCGGATCGGGCAACGGTATAGTGTTATAACCCGCTATAGATAGTCTACTTAAAACTGCATTCCCATAGGATCCTCTTCCATAGTGCATGGCTGCACCGAATACGTAGCCCATATTTAGCCGGCGGGCTAATTCGGCGGCTTGTTTTTGCCGGCCACTGCGGGGAAGATTCATATCAACCTCTTGCAGGGCAATGATATCGGCATCAAGATCGGCCAGCACAGCAGTGATGCGATCCAAACTGGGAGTGTCCTGGTAATCGGCACCATGATGAATATTGTAGGTGACCACACGCAAAGCCTGAGACATTATCAATACCTCGCCAGGGCTCTATTATGAATATGCAGACAGAACCAAACTTAACTAAAACCATCTAATATTTATGAAGATCAGGCCTGGATCCCTTCCTCGGCTAATAATCGCCGGATCTCATCAGGTTCAGGCATTTGGTTAGGATTGACACTTAAATAGGGTATGTCAGCTGCCTGCAAGGCTTGGCGGATGAACCTTTCTCCCCGGTACTTACGCTTACCGTCTGCAGAAGGAGGTTCGATCTGCACTACCATTACTGGAGTCAGGTCATTCATGCGACATACCAGAAGATCCACACTTCTTTCTTTGACTCGTTCGGCATGTTCTTGTCGGTTGGTAGCATCAGCTGACAACTGGATTATATCGGCCAGTCGAACCTTGGGATACACTACAAATGGTGAGCTGCCAATAATATTGTGAAGTGCATCATATACTATCATCTCGCGGGCAGTCAATAACTGATCTCTCTTGCGGTAAGGAAGATTATTGATATCCACCCAGTTATCGCTCAGATCAATAATATCTCCGCCTTTAGGTTTAGCGCGCTGATTATTTTTGATTTGATCCCGGATAATATCATAAATTAGTTTTGCAGCGATTATTAATATGATGGCCCCTACCAACTGTATCATCTACATCCTCCTAACAGGTCAGCTACTCTAACTTTCATCATTCATGATAAACTATGATAGTGGTCTTTTCAAAGCCCATCTTTTCTCACCGGACGGTTTTAGGTAGAATAGTAAGGTATATTATTGTTGATGACCGAAAAGGAGGTCAGACTGATGTTGTATCACAGCAGCCGGGGGCAAGCCAGCCCAGTTAGTGCTGCCCAAGCTATTACTATGGGGATAGCTACTGACGGTGGATTATTTGTCCCCGAGGATCTGCCTCATTTTAATGAAGAAGACTGGCAACAGTTGCAGAACAGTAATTATCAACAGAGAGCTGTGCAAATATTACAGCCATTTTTGACGGAGTTTACTGGGGCGGAGTTGGAAGAATGTGCGGTAGCAGCCTACCATCAGGAGCGTTTTGATAACCCCGCTATTGCACCACTAGTACATTTGCAGGGCAATACCTTTATCCAGGAACTGTGGCATGGGCCCACCTGTGCCTTTAAGGATATGGCTCTCCAGATGCTGCCCCACTTGCTTACCCGAAGTATGGGAAAAACAGATGAAACTGACGACATAGTGATCCTGGTGGCAACTTCTGGGGATACTGGCAAAGCGGCTTTGGAAGGCTTCAAGGATATTGACCGTACCCGCATTATTGTTTTTTACCCGCAAGAAGGAGTTAGTGAGGTACAAAAGCGGCAGATGATCACCCAGGAGGGCAGCAACGTGTATGTAGCGGCCGTAGCTGGTAATTTTGATGACGCCCAAAACGGGGTAAAGCAAATTTTTGGTGACCATGATCTGAAAAACCGCTTAGCCCAACAGGGATTAAAGTTGTCATCGGCTAACTCCATAAACTGGGGGCGATTGGTTCCGCAGATCGTTTATTACGTATCTGCCTATGTTGATCTATTAGGCCAGGGAGCAGTAGCAGATGGCCAACCAGTTAACTTTGTAGTTCCTACCGGTAACTTCGGTAATATCCTGGCTGGCTATTATGCCCGGCAGATGGGGGTGCCGGTAAACCGGCTCATATGTGCTTCCAACGCCAATAATGTACTGACTGACTTTATCCGCACTGGTATATATGACCGCAACCGCCCCTTTGAAAAAACCCTGTCACCTTCTATGGATATATTGATATCATCCAACCTGGAACGCCTTCTATTTGAAATGACCGAGCATGATGCAACCAGGATTTCCGGCTGGATGGAGCAGTTGAAAATTCAAGGCCGGTACGAACTGGATGCGACAACCCGTGAATTGGTGCAGGATATTTTTTGGGCTGATTACTGCGGTGATGTAGAAACCTTAATGACCATCCGGGCTACCTGGGAAGAGCAGCGCTATCTTTTGGATACTCATACTGCCGTAGCGGTACAGGTATACCATTCTTACCTTGAGGCTGAAGCGGATGACACTCCTACGGTAATAATGTCTACAGCCAGTCCTTTTAAGTTTGGTAGCAGTGTAGCTCAGGCCTTGTTCAGCCCAGAGCAAATTCAGGGTAAGGACGAGTTTACTCTGCTAAAAATGCTGTCGACCGCAACCGGGATCCCGATTCCGAAGGGGATTGCCGGTTTGGAAAACAGAGCTATCCGGCATACTACTTGTACCACCGGGGAAGCCATGGAGCAGACCGTATTAGATCTTTTGCAGCTGTAAGTAAATAAGGCAAGGGATCGGCCATTACCGATCCCTTTTAGTTTGATCAGCATGTTTGCTGAGCCGATGGGTTGAAAGAAACCCTATCACCTAACCAGCGGGGAGAAGACCCGAGGGCAAGGGCGTCACAGGTAACGGTGGGGTCTGAAGGAAGCCGCAGGGGGAATTCGGAACATAACGAAAGCGAACCGAGATTGGCTTGCAAGGCAGGCCCACTACTCAGTCTGGCCTTGCCTAACAGCTGGTTTGATGAAATGGGACTGATAAACTTGGAAACGTATAAGACCGGGATTTTGTCATTCTATTATGAAAGATAAGGTTTGCCAGGAGCCGTATACGAAGCCCGTACGTGCGGTTCTGGGAGAGGGATAATGCTGCAGCAAGCTACTGCAGCATTACCCTACTCGATTTTTCCGAAGTCTTATTTACCCCGAATAAAATACGGCATCAACTGATGACCATGAGCAATATATAATCCCTGCGTGGCCGAGGACTCATCGTATTTCTGGGATCCCTCCGAGCAGGGGTTTTGGCTGTCATAGAGCAGATAAGGAACCGGTTCACTGCTGTGGGTACGGATCCTCAAAGGAGTAGGGTGATCCGGCATGACCAGTACCCGGATATGCTCGAAACCAGCTAGTCCATCCAAAAGTACAGAGATCACTTCCTGATCGATTTGCTCGATGCTCCAGATTTTCGTTTCCAGGTTGCCTTGATGTCCTGCCTCATCAGGCGATTCGATGTGCAAATAGACAAAATCATCACCCTGGTGCAGACACTGCAAAGCCGCTTTTATCTTACCGGCAAAATTGGTAACAACGGCTCCAGTAGCGCCCTCAACCGTTACCGGTTTCAATCCCGCACAGATTCCCAAGCCTTTGACCAGGTCAACCGCCGCGACCACCGAGCCAGACAATCCGTATAATTCCTTAAAAGTCGGCAGAACTGGGCGAAGGCCCTCCCCCCACAGCCAAATGGAATTAGCTGGAGGATGGCCGCTGTTTTTAAGCTGCTGATTCACAGGATGATCACCCAGTATTAATTGACTTCTTTTCATCAGTTCCAGCAGAGCAGACCCATCCGCGCCTCCAGGTAAATGATTGGTTATGGGCTGGCCACTGATATCATGGGGAGGGGTCAGCTGCACATCACGACCGCGCCCGTTTTTCCAAACTAACAGATTACGATAGCTAATGCCGGCATGAAAGTGGAAACTATCTTCCCCCAGCTCATTGGCCACCGCTTGCATGAGTTCATGGGCATGGGCAGTGTTGATCTCGCCGGAACTATAATCGAGCATTATTTGCTTATCGTAGCTGTCTTCTTCTGATAGAGTAACCAGGTTGCAGCGCAGAGCCAGGTCATCATCGTTTAAATTTACTCCCATACTTACCGCTTCCAAAGGCGAGCGCCCGGTATAATACTTGACCGGATCATAGCCCATAACGCTTAGGTTGGCCACGTCACTGCCGGGAGCAAAGCCTTCGGGTATAGTTTTGACCTTACCAATAAAAGCAGTCCGTGCCAGCCGATCCAGATGCGGGGTTTTAGCCGCCTGCAAGGGAGTTAGACCATTGAGTTGAGCCTGCGGTTCATCAGACATACCATCCGTTAAGATCACCAAGTATTTCATATATTTGATTCACTCCTGTTATTTGGCAATTTTATATCAGTATACCATCAGGGAGATGAACCAACGTATTTTTATTGGTTCAGCTAGCGGCTTGTTCCGAAAAATAGCAGTAAATAGCTCTAAATGAGGTAATTTATAACGGCCTGGGGAAACGATTCACTGATTTCTTCTTTGAATAAGGCTTTCATTTCCGCCAGCTTATCGTTGGTGTATACGTATTTACCGTAGCCAAACTGGCCGTACTTGTACTGACGATCAATTTCTTCATCCATGGGTAGATCAGTTTGGGGGAAAACTTCCAGGATGTTGCTGCGCGCCCGACTGGTGAAACGGTGGGAGATAACCTCGAAGGTAAAATCCATACCCGGTTGGTAATCTATGTGCTCAGCCAGATCATCTAGAAGCGCTTTGTAATCCTGTTGCCAGCCTTCATTGAGTATCACCGGTGCGATAATCACCCCGCTGGGGTAACCAGATGCCACGATTTTGCTCAGGGCCTGGAGACGGTGCTGAAGGCGGGGAGTACGATGTTCGTAGCTACGGATAACCTGATCCGTGTTGACACTGAAGCGTATCCGGGTATGGTTATTATGCTTTAGTTTCAGCAGGGTATCTATACAGGTAAACTTGGTCACAAATCGCAAACGGCCCCATTCCTGTTCAGCGAAAAAACCAATTGCCCGAGCCAATGATCCTGAATAGGGTTCTACCGCCACTGGATCAGAAGTTGCCGCTGCTTCGAATAGAGTAATTTCAGGACGACGGTTCTCTATGAGAATCGCCGCCTGATGCAGAATATCCTCCACATTTACATAGATGCGAATATACGGCTTTTTTCCCAACTGGGTATTGAGATAGCAGTATTCGCAGATGCCTTCGCATCCAGTCACCAGGGGAAGCTGGTAGTGAGCTGACGGCTTGCAAGTAGCAAAATCCAAAGTCTTGCGTACGCCCACTACCAAGGTGCTTTTGCCCTGGAAAAAAGCCTCCCGGGGTGACTTGCCGGGAATGCCAGTTACCCGATTGTGGGACTGCAAAAATACGACCTCCTGGCCAGCATTCTGCATCTGCTGGTAGATTTGCCTGCCTAGGGGATAATCTAGTGCCTCTTTTTCGAAAAATACCCTCTTTAACTGACTCGATACCACCATTAGTATTCCTCCTCCTAGATGGCAACCATTCCAATTCTTCTGAAGATAGTATGGCTAAGATAACAGCCGTCCATGTTTTTCAAGAGAGTGGTTGACAAAAAAGAGGGACTCTGACTATTATATATTATATACCCAAAGGGGGTATGAGTATAAACTGATTAAGGAGGCTCACCAATGGCCATTACCCGAAGGACATTTCTGAAGCGGGCGGCTCTGTCCGGAATCACTGCTGCTGTGGTACTGAGCGGCACGGAGAAGGCGGCGGCCCAAATGTCTCCCCACCAGGAATACGCAACTATCATTGATTTGACCAAATGTGACGGCTGCTCACATCTGGATACCCCTGCATGTGTGTCAGCATGTCGCAGCAAAAACCAACCTAGGTTTCCTCAACCGGAAAAACCTATTGGAGATTATTGGCCACAACCGTTTCATGAAGATTGGTCAGACAAACAGCAAATCATTGATCGACTCACTCCTTATAACTGGACTTATGTGCAGCACCTAGAGGTTGAGCATCAGGGAAGGAAGGTAAGGGTTCATATCCCGAGGCGCTGTATGCACTGTGATAATCCACCTTGTTCAGGGCTGTGCCCTTTCGGCGTTATTGACAATACTCCGGAAGGAGCGGTGGTCATCGATACTGACATGTGCTTCGGAGGTGCCAAGTGCCGTGATGTCTGTCCCTGGGGAATTCCTCAGCGCCAAGCTGGGGTGGGTCTTTATAAAAAAGTTGCTCCCAAGTTTGCCGGAGGGGGTGTTATGTATAAGTGTGATATGTGTATTGATCTCATTCAGGAGGGAAAAGAGCCGGCTTGTGTTGCGGCCTGCCCTAATCAGGCGATAACCCTGGGAACCAAAGAGGAGATGAGAGCTTACGCACACAGATGGGCAGATGAGAATCAGGGTCATATATATGGCGACCTGGAAAACGGTGGTACGGCCACCTTTTACCTGTCTCAGATACCCTTTGAAAATATTGATCAAGCTATTAAGGAACAGGAAAATGACGGTAAACCCGGGCGACCCTCCATGGAAGTAGGTATTAATAATCCGTTAGATGAGCCGGGAAATATGGCCAAAGCTTTTGCAATCGCCCCGGTAGCTGGCGTATTAGCTGCCGGCCTAAGTGTATATAAAATCATGCAGGGGGAGGAACAACATGAAGATAGTGAGGCATAATCTGGCCATTCGCTTCGTTCACTGGGTCACTGCCTTATCGATTTTTGTTCTCATTTTTACTGGGTTCGGACAAATGCCTATGTATAAGCGTTACAATGTGGATCAAATACCTGGCCTGGGATGGTCCAGTGATTTTATGGTGACCTTAAATATTCATTATGTAGCTGCGGCTATTCTCATATTCATTAGTCTTTACTATATTACTTATCTGATTGGCACGCGCCGTTGGGATATACTGCCCAGGCGTGGTGATATCAAAGAATCGATCCAGATCTTTGCCTCCATGGTAGGTTTGGCCGAAGAACCCAAGAACCGCAAATACCTGGCTGAGCAGAGAGTGGCCTTTTTGATAACTGCTGTTTCTGTTGCCATGCTGATTGTAACCGGACTTATAAAGGTGTACAAGAATCTACCTGGTGTGGATGTATCCGCTAGTTTAGTATTTTGGATCGCTCAGATACACAACCTATTTACTGTTATTCTGCTTCTTTCAATAATCGTTCACTTGCTGGCCTTTTTGATAAAAGATAATCGTCCTTTAGTATCCAGTATGTTTACCGGCCAGATCGATCGAGCTTATGTAGAGCGCAGGCATGAGTTGTGGCTGGCCGAGTTGGCAGGGCCAGCCATAGCAACTGAGGAAAAGGCACTTATTGTGGAAGAAACTGAGATCCTAGAAAAAGTGGAAAATAAAGAAGAGAGTGCGACTGGAGAATCCAATGAGACTATAGGAGACTGTGAGGCAATCGAGGAAAATAAGGTTATTGAAAGAAATGAGATTACGGCAGACCTTAATACGGTATAATCATCAATAGAAAGCGCTCTTTTCGCAGAATATACTAGGGAAATCCTGAAAACCATCAGACTTGAGCAGCTCTGCAGTTTTTATACTCATGGCAGCAAAGAGAAGGGCATTAATGAAGGGAGGAACACGGTGGAGAAAATATACGATCTAGTTATACTGGGGTGCGGCCCGGCCGGTTTATCTGCAGCTATTAATGCCACTATTCGCAATAAAGAGGTTGTGGTCATGGGCACTGAAATCTGTAGTCCGCCACTGCATAAAGCCCAGGTAGTAGATAATTATTTAGGATTGCCGGCTATGAAGGGAAAAGATCTGTTAGACGCTTTCCAGGAGCATGCCGAAAAAATGGGCGTAAAAATAATGGCTCAGAAGGCAGAAACCATAACCGAGATGGATGGTTTGTATCTTATTCTCCTGGGTGAAGACGTAATAACATCCCGAACCATTGTCATAGCTACCGGGGTTCCCTACAAACCTACTCTACCCCAGGAGGATTTTTTCCTGGGCAAAGGGCTGGGTTACTGTGCCACCTGTGACGGGCCGATTTATAGAGGAAAAGATGTCTTGCTCATAGGACATAGTGATGAAGCCGAACACGAAGCCAATTTCATGGCTGAGATCTGCAATAAGGTCTACTATATACCTCTGTATAAAAAAGTTGGTTCCTTGGATTCCCGGGTACAGATCCTGGACAGTAGACCTGATTCCATAATTGGAACCGATTTTGTAGAAGGACTAAGGCTGAAGGATGGCCGGGAAATAGCTGTAGAAGGTTTATTTGTACTGGGCGGCGAAACTGCTCCGGATCGACTGATACCTGGTCTGAAGATAGAGAAAAACCATATTATAGTAAACCGCCAGCAGGAAACAAATTTACCAGGGGTTTATGCAGCTGGAGACTGCACCGGTCCTCCCTATCAGGTGGCCAAATCAGTCGGGGAAGGCCAGGTAGCCGGCCTCAATGCAGCCAAATATGCCTCCAAAAGATAAGCAAGGTTTCATTCCTGCTTATCTTCATCATCGGTTTTCTTAGGAGAAGGCCGGCTGACTAACCCAAACTCATAAAACAAATCGTTTATTGAACCAAATAGTGAATTAGCATAACTGCCGCTATGTTTACCTTTAGCTTGTCTCATGGCTATCGTTTCTTGAACGAGCCTGCCGATTCTGCTGTTAATAGGCATCGTTATCACCTCTGTCTAAGAATAGTATTCCTGGATAAGCAGGCTTTTATGATGGAAAGCTTGATAAAGATATAATTAATAGCCGTAAGCGGCCATATTTTTTATCCGAGATCCCTAAAGCCGGTTGACGAACCCTGGTGAGGATGCTATAATGAATTTCGTTGCGGAGCCGTGGTGTAGCGGTTAACATGTCGGCCTGTCACGCCGAAGATCGTGGGTTCAAATCCCATCGGCTTCGCCATATTTGCCTCGATAGCTCAGCTGGTAGAGCAGCGGACTGAAAATCCGCGTGTCGGTGGTTCAACTCCGCCTCGAGGCACCATATGGGCGGAAGTGGCTCAGTGGTAGAGCATCGCCTTGCCAAGGCGAGGGTCGCGAGTTCGAATCTCGTCTTCCGCTCCAGTAAGTCTATACAGCGTTACCCTCAGGTGACGCTTTTTATTTGCTAAAAAGCCGCGGACAGACAGCTTGCGGAAACAGGTTAAAACTGATATACTAATTTCTGCGCGATACGCGATTTTTGGGCGGATGGCGAAGTGGCTAACGCTGTGGTCTGCAAAACCACCATCCACCGGTTCGAATCCGGTTCCGCCCTCCATATCGTGCCCGGGTGGCGGAATAGGCAGACGCACGGGACTTAAAATCCCGCGAGGTTTACCCCTCGTGCCGGTTCGACCCCGGCCTCGGGCACCATCTTTAAGTTGAAAAACCGGCTTTGGTCCGGTTTTTTGTATTTTATAGCAAAGAATTCAAACCAAGCGATCAATATCATAGCAGGTAAACGCTAATCTTTATTCCATGTATTCGACTAGATATTCCTTGTTTTATATGGCATTGTTATAATATGATGTCTGGCAACCCGTCACATTAATGCAAATCTAATCTCAATAGGAGGTGGTTAGTATGACAAATGATCCCATGCAAAAGAACAGATTGGGCGAGTCTCTACCCAGCCGTAACGACGCTAGAGGACAACATCCTGGGATCACTCGTGAAAATGGTGCTCCGGTTATTAACAATCAGGATACTATGACCGCAGGCCCAAGAGGACCTCAAATCCTTCAGGACGCATGGCTGCTCGAAAAGCATGCGCACTTCAACCGTGAGGTAATCCCTGAGCGTCGTATGCACGCCAAAGGATCTGGTGCCTTCGGTGAGTTCGTGGTTACACATGACATAACAAAATACTCTAAAGCGAAGATATTTTCCGAGATAGGAAAGAAGACAAAAGTCTTCATACGCTTTTCTACAGTAGCCGGGGAGCGCGGCGCAGCCGATGCGGAGCGTGATATACGCGGATTTGCTATGAAATACTACACTGAAGAAGGTAACTGGGATCTGGTTGGCAACAACACCCCGGTTTTCTTTTTTCGGGATCCTAAGAAGTTTATCGACCTGAATCATGCGGTTAAGCGTGATCCTCGCACTAATATGCGAAGTCCCAATACTAACTGGGACTTCTGGACATCCCTACCGGAGTCATTGCTGCAGGTTACCATTACTATGAGTGATCGCGGTATTCCTTCTTCCTATCGCTATATGCATGGATTCTCAAGTCATACTTATAGTCTGATCAATGCAGCCAATGAGAGATTTTGGGTGAAATTCCACTTCCGCAGTCAGCAGGGTATCCAGAATCTGACCGATCAAGAATCTGAAATGGTGGTAGCCAAGGATCGGGAGAGTCATCAGCGAGATCTTTATACGGCCATTGAAAAAGGAATGTTCCCGAAATGGACTATGTTTATTCAGGTCATGACCGAAGAACAGGCCAGAAATATGCCCTATAACCCCTTTGATCTGACTAAAATGTGGTACAAGACAGATTTCCCTCTGATCGAAGTAGGCGAAATCGTATTGAACCAGAATCCGGACAATTATTTTGCTGATGTGGAGCAAGCGGCCTTCAACCCCGCCAACAATGTGCCAGGTATTGGCTATTCTCCTGACCGTATGCTTCAGACCAGATTGTTTTCTTATGGAGATGCCCAGCGTTATCGTTTAGGTGTAAACCATCACCAGATCCCTGTCAACAGTCCTCAAGGAGTTGCAGATCCGCACAGCTATCATCGTGATGGCATGATGAGAGTGGACGGAAACATGGGTAGTGAGCTCCATTATGAACCCAACAGCTATGGCAATTGGACCGACCATCCCGAAACCGCTGAGCCCATCCAAGAAGGTGGCGATGTTTATCAATATGACTTCCGTGAGGATGACCATGATTACTTCACCCAACCGGGGCTTCTCTTCCGTGCCATGAGCCGTGAACAGCAGTTGGTGCTTTTCGAGAATACCGCGCGCAACATGGGTGATGCGACCTTGCAGATCAAGCATAGGCATATCAATCATTGTTATATGGCCGATCCTGAGTATGGCAAGGGTGTAGCTGAAGCCCTGGGCATTTCTATTGACGATGTAGATCTTACTCCGAGGAAATCTGACAGTCATGCTGCCTGGCTAAAGGATAATGCACGTGGCGCAGATCTAAATGTGCCTAGCGCGCCAGCAGATCCTGTTACTGCCAGGGAGTTGCCCCGGAATGGCCGTGATACCAATGTTGCAGATCTGAAGAGTTTATTCAGTTGGGAGGATGACCCCCAGATGCTGTAATTCTATCAAGATGAGAACGATTGTGATTACTTTCAGTGGCAAAATGACAGAGGCAAAAACCAGGAGGAGCTATGATTATGCCAAGTGTGGAAGTAAACGCCCGGCATAGGCGCAGTCTAATTAAATAGGGGAAAAATAGATGCTGGGAGCAATCATTGATACCATTGCTGCAATTACCGGCGCTATTGCTGAGGCCTACTATGGTGTGCCAGAGGACATAGAAGCCAAAGCCCTTACTTAACTGGATGAGGAACTGCGGACAGTCTATGATGAATGGACTGCGTTCATGACACCCAGAGATGACCCGAAATAAGATATCTTCAATTTGAGCAGGTAGAAAGAGTGATGGGTATTTCAAGAGGATCATCGCTCAGGTTAGGTAGATTAGTTGATAAATTAAGGTAAGTCCACATTTGGCAGAGACGGAATTGGAGGATTCCCATGAGCATTGGTTATGCCTGCCTAACCGTTGGAGTTCCGGGAACAAAGTTAAGAAGCTGCACATTAAAAAACTCCGCTCCCGATGTTTTGACATATTTAATTCAATCAAACTTAACAGCATTAGATAAGATATTAGACTACAACATACAAAATGATATCAAATTGTTTCGTGTTAGCTCAGATATCATTCCTTTCGGTTCACATCTGGCAAACACCCTAAAATGGTGGGAAGAATTCAACCATCAGTTAAGGGAAGTCGGAAATAAGGCGCTTTTAAATGGTATACGCCTTTCAATGCACCCCGGGCAATATACTGTACTCAATTCAACGAATGAAACCGTGGTAGAGCGAGCAGTGACAGATTTGAAATACCATGCACGACTATTGGACGCCATGGGTTTAGGAGCAGAACACAAGATAGTTATACATATCGGTGGTACTTATGGCAATAAGACCGCCGCACTCCAACGCTTTGTTCAAAATTACCGATGTTTGGATGAAAATGTCCGCCTCCGACTGGTGATTGAAAACGATGACCGTCAGTATACCATAGCTGATGTTCTTTCTATTGGAGAAAGGGAAGGCATTCCCGTTGTGTTTGACAATCTTCATCATCAGGTCAACCCAGATAATACTTATTCGGAGAGGGACTGGATGGCTGCCTGCGCCAACACCTGGAAAAGGGCGGATGGCCCCCCAAAGCTGCATTATTCACAGCAAGATACCCACAAGCGGCCTGGTTCACATTCTGTCACCCTGGATGTTGAAGATTTTATCAAGTTTTATAAACGTATTCCCCAGAAGAATGTTGACATCATGGTGGAAGTAAAGGACAAGAATTTGTCGGCGCTAAAGTGTATAAATGCTATTGCTTCACCAAAAATCCAACGGCTGGAGAAGGAATGGGAGCGTTACAAGTACCTGGTTCTTGAGCATTGTCCAGCAGTCTACCAGGAAATAAGGCAACTATTGAAAAACAAGAGTTCCTATCCGGTGGTGGAATTTTACCGACTGATCGATGGGGCAAGGCTATCTCCAGTCGAACCCGGGAACGCCGTGAATGCTGCCCAGCACTTATGGGGACATTATTATAAAGATTCAACTGACGAGAATACCAAGCTAAGATTTGCAAAACACATTGATAAAATAAGTAAGGGAGGATCAACAATTCCTTTGAAGCGCTTGCTATGGAAGCTGGCTGAGGCAGACAAACAAAAACATTTGTTGGATTCTCTCTACTTTATGGAGTTGTTTTAATAAGGTGCGGAATTAGTAGCCATTTATAACCGGTAAGGGAGTTAAAAATGGGAGGTAGGCCCATTGGACACAACAAAAAAGGCCTGGGTCAACGGATTATTCTTAGTAGCTACTATAGGTATCAATGCTCTTGGGGCTTTGGGTTACATCAACGGCCTCACCCAAGAAGAAATCTCGAACAGGTTTGTTACCCTTATAACACCAAGCCCATTCACTTTCGGCATTTGGGGCGTTATCTACTCTCTGCTTATCATCTCAGTGATTATGATGATAGTAAAAAAGAATGATGCCTATTATCAGAGGGCTGTAGATCGAATCACTGTACCGTTCATGGTGTCCTGCATCCTGAATATGGCATGGATCATTGCTTTTTCATATGTACAGATTGAGTTGTCTGTGTTATTCATATTCGGGCTGGTGATCACACTGGCTTTGATCTGCCGAGAGCTCCTGAAGGGCAATGACGGGAAGCACTGGATGTTACCTTTAACTTTTGGTACCTATACTGGTTGGTTATTAATAGCAACGGTTGTAAACACAGCTGCCATGCTTGTAAAGCTGAATTGGAGCGGTTTTGGCATCCCCGCAGATATCTGGGCGATAATTGTCCTGGTCGCTGCAATTATTCTAGTCACCGCCTTACTCTTGAGAATTCGCATTGCTGTGTTTCCACTGCCGGTTGCCTGGGCATATTTCGGGATTTATAATTACTTAAGGGCACCGCATGGGTATAAGGGCGAGTTTGTTTTTCTACAGAACATAGCTCTAGCGGGAGTGGTTGTTCTACTGGCTTTGGCCGCGATCCAATTCTATCGAAACCATGTGTCGTTGATCCCCAAGTCTTAACCCATTTCCCTGTCTGTGAATATGATCCCTTTCGATAAGGCTTCTATCAACAGGCATAATTGTATCGGGAAATCGTTTTCACGGATACGCTTCCGAACTCGGGCACCATCTTCACGAAAATACCATGGGTTCTCAGTGAAATATCTGGGAACCTTTTTCTTTTTCTTCCTAATTAAGTAGCTAGGCTGAAATAGCAAGGCTTACATTATTGGAGAGCTTTTATGAAAGCGGTAATAGCAGGCGTTCGAACAAAAAAGGCATAATCCGAAGGAGTGCCTATCGTTCGAGGCTGGAGGTGACGAAAATAAAGAATCTATCTAAGCTGGTGGCTATTTACCCAGGTTTTCTCTAATTACTTAAACTTAGTGATGTTCTAGCATGAATTTTATGTTAACGTATCTTATAAGGGAAAGGTATCTTGCCGTTTAGTTAGTGTGGTTGCTTACATTTCTTGGATTTGGGATTGGTTCAAAGGAAAATGACTAATGACGGGCGAAAAACCGTCCAAGGGGGAAGAAGATGAAGGTTCTTTTTATAAACGGAAGCGGTAGCGATTCCAGCATAAACAGCTATGTTCGATCTGCCATAGATTCTCTTTCAGCAAATGGACATGACGCCAAAGAGCTGGTGCTCCGCGACATGAAATACTCTCCATGCAAGGGATGCTTCAACTGCTGGGTAAAGACCCCTGGTATCTGCGTATTCAAAGATGACGGTGACAATATCTGCAGAGAGTTTATAACCTCAGACATGGTGGTTCTCTCCTCACCAATAATCATGGGCTACCCATCTGCCCTGGCGAAAAACGCTCTGGACAGGATTATACCTCTCCTTCACCCATACCTTGAGGACTTCGACGGTGAGGTACACCACATGAAGCGTTACAAAAAATATCCGGAACTGGCACTCCTTCTGGAGAAGATGGAAGACACCGACAGCGAGGACCTCGAGATAATACATGACATATTCAGGAGGGCTGCACTGAACATCCAGGGCTCTTTGAAGTTCATGGATTTTACAGATACACCGGTAGAGGAGGTAGTCCATGCGATTATCAATAATTAATGGATCACCCAGAGGTAAATCAGGTAACACTCAAAAATTACTGGAACACTTCATCAACGGATTTCTCGAAACAGATGGGAACAGTGTTGAAGTTCTGCACTCTATAAAAGACAGACCGGATTTTACTCCCGAGAGGGAACTCTTTCAAAACGCCGAAAGACTGCTTATTGCCTTTCCTCTTTACGTTGACGCGATGCCCGGATCTGTGAAAGCGCTCTTTGAATCATTCGCTCCTCTGAAAGGAAAAAACCCCGGACTGAAGCTGATGTTCATGATTCAGTGCGGATTTCCTGAGACACACCACACCAGGTTTGTGGCACGCTACTGTGAAAAACTCGCCAGGAGGCTCGAATGTGAACCAGCCGGCTTAATATGCAAAGGCGGATGTGAAGGCCTCGCGGTTCAGCCACCTGCTCTGGTTGACAAGGTATTTAAAGGGTTTTACGAACTGGGGAAGGCCTATGGCGAAACAGGTGAGCTTGATGACAGAA
>Ga0209612_1001968_pt1 | contig 15529 bp, 6 predicted proteins | sample BioC12SIPDNA_FD_185746 | JGI IMG/M metagenome (GOLD analysis project Ga0209612, IMG submission 185746) | Anaerobic biogas reactor microbial communites from Washington, USA - Biogas_R1_B C12 SIP DNA (SPAdes) (version 2) | ecosystem: Engineered > Bioreactor > Anaerobic > Unclassified | place...
GGTGGAGAATGCAGTCCAGTTCTCATCGGTCCCGGACGGCCGCGACTCCCACGACCATGCGGTGGGGGAGTTGGACGAGGCGTCGGTGAAGGTGACGGAGAGCGGTGCAAGCCCGGTCAGCGGAGTTGCGGTGAATGCTGCAACGGGCGCCTCTCCTGAACCGCCGCTGGTGACCGTGATGTAGTCTGCCTTGACCTCGGAATCGCTGCCGTCGGCGTTTGTGACCGTGAGGTTGACGGTGTAGGTGCCGGCGGTGGTGTAGGTGTGGGTGGCGTTCTGCTCGGTCGAATCAATGATCCCGTCGTTCTCAAAGTCCCAGGCCCACGCGGTCGGCGAACCGGTCGAGGTGTCGGTGAACTGCACCGCGAGCGGGGCGTCGCCGCTCGTGACGTTCGCCGTGAAGTTCGCGACCGGGGCGGCGGTATCGTCGGCATACTCGATGATGAGGAAGGCATTGCTGGCGCACAGGTTGCTGGTGGACCCCTGCGTATCGGGTCCACCCTGGATAGCCGCCTCGTTGCTGGCGGCCTGCAGATAGTCGGAGACGTCGCGCCGGTCGACGGCAACCTGCGTGCCGCTGGTCTCGCCGGTCCCGCCGCTGCCGCCGTGGTCCCAGACCGTATACCAGGTCTGGTCGTTGAAGATCAGGGTGCCTTCGGGTCCTGCTGCCCAGGGTACGACGGTGATCAGGTCGGCGCTCTGCACCCGGTCGAGGTCGATCGTTGCGCCGGTGAACGGGGCGAAGGCCGTCGCTTCCTCGACCGAGACGTAGTAGAGAGCCTCATGTGCAAAGAGGTTGTCGAACTCCTCGTTCAGGAAGATCAGTCGCTCGGGTTCGGCCGGGTCCTCGTAGACGACCGCCAGAAGCAGTCCTGCGGTGGAGACCTGATGGTCGGCAACGGTCTTGTGCAGGGTGGCAACGTTGGCGGCATTCTCTGCAAACTGTTCCGTCACGTTATAGGTGAACATGCCGTACGGGAGGTCGTAGCCGCCCCAGCCTTTTCTGTCCGTGTAATGGGCGTCGTAGTCGAGCGGCACGCCGTTGAAGTCGAGGCTGAAGTTACCGGCCATGACGTTGTCTTTGTCCCAGCAGTACGGGACGTAGAGGCGTGCCTCCCTGATGTCGGCGCTGGCGGGAAGGGGATGGTCGGCGGCCGTCCAGTTCACGGTCCGCGCAGTCCAGGGCTCGTACCCGCTGTGATAGGCACTGTCGCCGAAGGAGTAGGTCAGGTTGCCGCGGAGAGCAAAGACACGCTTTGTGGTGAGGTCGCTCCCTTCGGTCCAGCGCTTGCCTTTGAATCCGTTGCCGATAACGCTCTTTGTGACCGTTACTTCATTGTTGCTCCGGTCGGAATCGAGGGTCGCATTTTCAGGGTCGATGACCGCCGTGATTGTCACGTTCTCTCCGATCGACCGGAGAGTTGGATCCTCAATTGAGGGAAGAGGATACGATACGCCGCTGCCGGCGGCGACCCCTTCGACCTGGATCGTGCCGTTGAAGCCGTCGCCGGTCACGATGCTGACATTGAAGGCACCGACATCGGCAGTGCCGGTGTTTTTGATGTTGACCGTGATCTTGTTTGGTTCGTGTGCGAAGACGTGGTTCCCGTTGGGGATCAGTGCCTGGAATCTGAGATCAGGGAGACCCTGAACAGCAACAGAGACGGTCGTGGAAAGTGCATTGTTGGTCGTGTTCGACTCGACGATCGCTCCTTCGGCGTCGACGACGGCGGTAAGGTTCACGGCGCCACTCATGGCAGGGGTCCACGTGATATCGACATCGCGGATGTACATCGATTTCAGGGACGGAACTGCCGCTTTGCCGGAGTATGTTCCATTGGCAAGGAGAGTGACGTTGAACGCACCGGCATCGGCATTGCCGGCGTTCCTGACCGTCACCGTGACAGTGGTGGCATTGCCGGCAGTCGGAGACCCGGCGCTGATGGCGGTCGGGACGAGGTCGGGAGCGACAAGGTCGGTCACCGAGACGGAGGCAGTCCCGGAGACAGAACCGTTCGTCGCGGTGACGGTCGTGCTCCCTGCCCCGACAGCGGTGAAGAGGCCGTTGCCGTCGATCGTGCCGACGGCCTCATTGCTGCTCGCCCAGACAAAAGAGAGGCCGCTCATCGGCGTGCCCAGGGCGTCTTTCCCTGTCGCCGTGAACTGTTGCGTCCCCCCGACCGTCAGGTCGGCCGTCGCGGGGAAGACCGTGATGGTGCTGAGCGTAAGCCCGTAATTGCCGAACGGCTCCATCAGCGGGGCGGTGTCGGACCCGAGGCTATCCGGAACGGTGAAGGCGGTGTCCCCGATGCCGTCGCCGTCGCCGTCGGCGCCGGTGTAGTCGCTGTCCCAGTAGTTGCCCATCACCTTCGAGTAGGCGGTGCCGTTGTAGGTGTAGGTGATGGGGGCAGGGGAGGTCCAGTAGGTGGCGGACGGGGCGGTGCCCTGCAGAATGATCTCCGTCGTGTTGTCCTCGAAGTTGTTGAGATAGATCCGGTTGTTTTCTCCTGCATCACGCAGCCGGATGCCGCCGTTATTGCCGATGAAGGTGTTTCTGGTGATGGTGTTGTTTGCGGCAGTGATCTTCCAGATGCGGATACCCTCGCCGGCGTTATTGAGGAATGTATTGTTGGAGACGACACAGTTCGTCACTTCGCGGAGGGTCAGACCTCTTGAACCGGTGCCATTGGCGATGGTATTATTCTCGATGAGATGCGAATGGCCCTGAATAGTCATCCCTGCATAAGCTCCGCTTGCGCCGGTGACAAGGTTGTCACGGACCGTGTTGAACGTGGCAGTATATCCAAGGTCCAATCCACCATTGACGTTGGTTGGGTTCTCAAAGACGTTGTTTTCAATGATGTTATATGAAGAAACAACTGTCACCTTAGAGATGCCCGAGAATGTGATGCCCTCCAGGTGCGTTCCATTCGCGCCCGTATTCAGATCGAAGGTTGAGGTACCGGAACTTGCATCTATTTTAATAATAACGGACTCGGCACTTTCACCCATAATATGGAGATTTGGCGTTTCGAGATTAACCGACGTAGGTAACATGTACGTCCCGTTTCTGATGAAGACGGTATCCCCCGGTGAAGCCGCATTGATTGCATCCGTGACCGACGAATAATCATCGGGTACGGTGATGGTCGCGGCCATCGCCGGCGCGGCGAGCGTGGTCATGCACAGCAGTGCAGCGATACTGAAAATCAGAAGCGTTCGTTGCATCTCGTACTCATCTCCTTCTTTCATCTCGTGGTGCCGTCGTACCGGCGCCCGTGAAGGGACGCGTGGTAAAACGGAATCATATGGGAGTGCTATTTGATCTTATATAAATGGAGATCATTCATACGCGATCGTAAATTTTTTTATCACCTTCGTCATCCAGTGCACATAATATGCAAATTCGTGCTACGAATGCGACATCCGTCCCGATGTCGCCGGAAACGGGTGAGACCGGCAGTCTGCCGGTTCCCCGCACCGGTCGAAAGAGAGACGGCGGTCGACCCGGGGGGCTGGCCGCCGGTTCTGCGTCCTCTGCCCCGTATCGGGGCAGACGCTCCGTCATGGCACCGTCGCCGCGGGGGTGCGCGCTCACTCCTCCGCCGTCGGCAGGGCGAGCGGGATCTTGAAGTGGCCGCTGTATGAACCGGAATCGGCCCCGTTCCGGTCGAACGTCATGAAACGGTCTCCGCCGGTGAAGTAGTCGGTGACGTTTCCAGCTCCGGTACCCGAAGTACGACCCCCTGCTACGGGTTGCTCCAGGGCAGGGTGTTGCCGTTAAAGATGCAGTTGCCGTTGCAGCTTGCCGGGTAGATGGTCGTGAGAGTTGCCTCGGCAGGCGTGATCCCGTTGTGTTGAAGGCGGTGTCCCCCGACGAGGCCGCATCGATTGCGGCCCGGATCGATGAATAGTCATCGGGTACGGTGAGGGTTCCTTTTGTTGCTCAATGGTATGCGAATGCCTTTTTTGATTAAAAGCCAGGAATCGCACGATTTCCGCGACGGGTAGCAAACGGATCGGAAAAAAGAGGATGAGCGGGATGATCAGACCTCGCGCACCACCTCCAGTTTGACGTAGTCGGTCTCGAGGGTCGATCCGACATTACTCTTCTGGACGACGAGCAGGATCACTTTCCCGTTGTCATCGATGTAGTTGCTCAGTCCGGTTGTCTTCGTGCCGGAAAGGGTCGTTTTGACATCGCTGGTGGTGTTACCAAGCTCTTCATATCCGGTGCCGCTCCAGAGATATAGGGTTTCTCCATTATCCTGCTCTTCGTCACTGGTACTACCTTTCCCAACCCACGTCGCCGTGAAGTTCGCCACGTCGCTGGCGGACTGGTTGATGGTGAACTCGAAGCGCTGGGCGGCGTAACCCGAATCTACCGTTGTCTGTTCGTACACGTTGTTGTCCGTTGCGATGTTCGAGTAGGACGTGATCTCGGTTGTGGGCACGCTGGTCGCCGCCGGAGGCTGCGCGCTGACGTTGCCCTTGTACGCCTTGAGCGTGGTGCCTGCCGTCCCGTAGGTGTTGGAGTTGTTGAAGTCGTAGGTGAACTTCCGGTTCTCCACCGTCAGGAGCGCGAGCGGTATCTTGAAGTAACCGGAGTAACTACCTGTTTGCGTCCCGTTTCTCGTGTACTTCAGGTCAGAATTGGAGCCCTGCGTCAGCTTGTCGGTGACGTTCCAGGAGGTCGATCCCCAGTAACTTCCCTGCTTCGGGTTGCTCCACGTCAGCTGGTTGCTGTTGTAGAGGTCCGAATTCTGGCCGTTAAATGTGTAATTCCCGTTGTAACTGGAAATATAGAGGGCTGAGAGGTTTGCAAGCCCGACGATGGGGACACTCGACGTGGAGAACGTCGTGCTCCCGATATGTTCGGGGTCGCTGGTATAGGCGGACACGTCGTGCCCCTGGTTCACCCAGTAGTAATACTCTTTTCCGGTAGTGTTATCGTCGTACGCGACGATTAACGTGATGGATTTCACCCGGCCGTCGTCCGGCTGGGTGCCGTCCGGCTTGGCGTTGGAGACGTATGCTGTGACATTCCGCGAGTCGATGTTGTCTGTCACATCATACCATGACACCAGGTCGCTGGAGACACGGTTGGCCTTGTTGTTATCAGGATCCCAGTTCACGGATTTATATCCCCACGAATAGGTGGAATTGCTGGTCGCGTTCGTGAGAGTAACGTTCCCGGATCCCCCATTGAATACTGTATGAGCTACAATGGGTTTATTGCTGGTGGAACTCCCGATATACGTGACGACTTCCAGGCGCGCCCACTCGACCTTGTCGGAGGTGCACGGCAACGTAAAGGTCTTTGTAATAGGACCCGGATAGCCATACTCGAATCCCGGATAGTAGTCATACCAGAGACCCCCGGTCACATGCCCCGACGTGCCGTTCGCAGTGGTCAGGAAGTCTCCGCAATACTCCGTAGCCGCAGCCGGGGCGGCAAACAACAGAACACTAAACAGCAACAGCGCGACCGGAAGCATCCAGTGCCTGCACGGTTTTGCCGCGCCGCAGGACAGACCCGAGAGCCTGCCAGGTTCTCTCGTTTCTTTACAGATCCTTTTCCTCATGCGTCTTTCCTTCTGTCCGCACTATGGTTACGGACAGGAGTGGATGGGGCGCACCGGTATTAATACTTATTTAAAATTAAGTAACATCCAATATTATCTTATTAATTAATTTAATGAATATTAAGCAACTAGGTTAATAAAAGTGTTACTAGGTGCAATGATGCTCACGAAAGATAGTATATGCCGGTACGTGCGAGTATGCAGCGCCGACCTCTGGTTATATCGAAAGGCTGGGTTCCCTGATGCGTGCCGTACCGCCCCCTTCAGCGAGCGTGCCTGAAAATGCCGTACCCGGAGATCGTCGTAGCAGGATGCGGAAACCTCCTCTTCGCCGATGACGGTTTTGGTCCCGCCGTGGCGCAGGAACTGCTGAAGTTTGCGCTCCCCGACAACGTGAAAGTGGTGGACGCAGGCATCTGCGCGACGCCTTTTGTATTTACGCTGCTTGATCCCGAAAGAACAAAAAAACTCATCGTCGTCGATATCGTGGACTTCGGTGCCGGGTCGGGAGCGATCGCCCGGCTGCGGATCGGCGACCTGTCGCCCGGCAGCATCCGCGATGCCCGTCCCGGGGGCATCGCCGGAGCGCTCCGGCGTATCGAAGACGGGATCGACGTCACGATCATCGGATGCCAGCCGAAACACCTTCCCGGTCCCGAGATGGAGATCGGGCTCTCCGAGGAGGTTCGAAAGGCCGTCCCCGGCGCAGTGCGCATCGTACTGGATATCATCGGGGCGCTCGATGACCAACCAGGGTCAGGTTGTAGCCGAGGTAATAGCCGTTGGTGATGGAGTAGGCCCAGGCGTAGTCCTTATCGACCAGGTCAGCCTTCCGGTAGCGTTTCTTGACGATGTTGAAGTCCAGAGTGACCGCCGTACTGTCGATGAGGCAGGTCCGCCGGGTGCGCCGACGGGATCCAGAGCAGCGCGGTGATCGGCGCAAGCGTACTGGTCCTCGGTGCTGCGGCTGAGGAACCGGTACACCGCGTCAGATGAAGGAAGGGGCGATGAACGGCGGTTTTGGGAGGGGCTAGTCATTAGAGTCTCATGCGAAGAACACGATGCCTTGACGGGGACTGTAACGCCCATCTACTGCTCTTCGCGGCAACGCAAGCGACCGGTGGCAGGTCCCCCTCCTGCTCAGGACCCAAAAATAAGATGACTTGATGCAGCAGTATGCACCCCGAAAACTCTGGATCCGGGACGGTTACCGCTTCTTCCGGTAGCACCATCCTGCCGCCAGGCCACCGGCGACCACAAGGGTTCCGGCCGCGATGAGCGCCCACGGGGTCTCTTTGGCGGACTGCTGCGGGCCGGGATCGGGCCGGGTTTCGTCCGGGGGCGTGGTGGCGGCCGGGGCGGTGGTCGTCTCTGCCGGGGGCGTGGGGGTCCACGCGAGGGCATAGATGCTGAAGTGCGAGATCGCCGCCGTCACCGTCCGCGTAGCCGGATCCACGGTTGCGGGCACCTCCTGCCACGCCTTCGACGCCGGGTTGTACCACAGCACCGAGAGCGTGGCCGGGTCGCCGATCTTCGCCCACTCCTCCGCGGAGAGGGTGTAGGTCAGGGAGACCGGCGGGTCGAAGGCGGCGCCCGCCGGGCCGCAGGTGAGCGCGATGGCAACCGTCGTTCCCGGGGGGGCCGCCGGAACCTCGGCGGCCCGGGCCACGGTCACCTCGCCGAGCGGGCCACCGTCAGCGGCGCGGGCAGTGGTGCCTTCGGGGATCTGCAGGGTGCCGGTACCGTCCGCCGCCCGGATCGTCGTCGATGCCGTCACCTCGCCCGCCGGTGTGGTGGGGAGGGATGCCTTGCCGACGTGGGTCGCCGGGGCGGCAGGACGCTCCGGGGTGGAAGAGCTCACGGGGGCTGCGGGAGAACCGCCGCTGCTGCCGCCACTATTACCGCTTCCACCACCGCCGCTGCTGCCGCCGCTCCCGCCGACAGTGAGGTCGAGGCGGGTCCTCTCCCCGGGAGTGTAGGTCACGGTCTCCTTTGCCGCCGTGCCGGCGACGAGGAAGGTGATCGTCTCCCCGGCCTGCTCCGCGCTGCCCCAGACCAGGAGGTTTGCCCCTTTGTGCCTGCTGGAGGAGCCGTACTCGCCGGGGACGGTCGTCGTGACCGACTCGCACTCCCTGCCGCCGATCACGCCGGTGATGACGGTCCCGGCGGGCGCGAGCACTCCGTCGATCGTCACGCTCCCATAGAACTCATGGGGGAAGGCGGGGGGTGCCCCCTCCCCGGCCGCCGCCGCACCGGCGACGAGGGCGAGGAGGAGGAGCAGTGTTATGCCCTGTCGCACCCTCTCACCCGCTGAGACTGCCGAGCGTCTCTGCCGTGTTCATATACAGCCAGTAGCCCTGCATGGGCTGCATCGGGCGCTCGTCGCCGTGGCGGCCGGTGGCGCCGCGGGCGATCGAGATCTCATACTCCTGGGCCCCTGCATCGAACCCGATCAGGGTGGACCAGTGGTCGCCGAGGGACTGCAGGGTGACCTTCGCCGATTCAGGGACGGTGTCGGAGAACCCGATCGCGTTCCAGCCTTTGCCGAGGTCCTTTGCAGGCGGGAGTTCGGGTGCACCGGCGGCGAAGGCGAGCGGGATGGTGTACGAGGTATTCGCGTAGATCCAGACCCCGTCCAGCGGCCGGAAAGCATCCTCCGAAGCCATCGTCTCCCACCGGCAGTTCAGCCCGTCGTAGAGCAGGATCGAGTGGCCGGCGGTCTCCACCGCGTCGAAGATGGCGATGGTGTTCGCCCCGTCAGCGAGCCGCTTCGGGGTCGAGATGAAGTTCCAGCCGGGGGCGAGGGTGATCACCGGAGCCTCGAGGGCGAAGGCAGCCTCCGCCGTCTCCCCGGCCGTAACCGTCACGGTCTTTGCCATCGCCTGATAGCCGTCGAGCTCCACCCGGACAACATGGTCGCCGGCAGGGACGGTCAGCGTGACGTTCGTGACCTCACCAGTCTCGGTGCCGTCGAGGAAGACCGCGGCGCCCTCGGGCGTCGAGGTGACCCGGATGCTACCGGTGACTTCGGTCAGCGCAAAGTGAACCGGGACGGTCTGGTCGTGCCCGACCGTGACGGTCGCCGAGGCGTCCGCATAGCCGGGCTTCGTCACGGTGACGGTGTGCTCCCCGGCGGGGACGGTCAGCGTGGCGTTCGTGACCTCCCCGGTCTCAGTGCCGTCGAGGAAGATCGCGGCACCCCCGGGCGCCGAGGTGACGGCGATGCTGCCGATAGCGCGGGCAAGATTGAGGTGGAGGGTCGCGGTCGCGTTGTACTCGATTGTAACCTCGGCCGTGGCGTCGACGTAACCGTCTTTCCTGAGGGTGACGGTGTGGGTGCCGACCGCGATCCCGTCGAGGGTGGCGTTCGTCACCGCTCCGGTATCGGCACCGTCGATGAGGATCGTAGCGCCCGCGGGCGTCGAGGTGATCGCGATGCTGCCGGTCGCGGTGGTCAGGGTGATATCGACGGTCGCGGTCTCGCCTTCGGTGACGGTGACCGGCGTCGAGGCGTCGGCGTAGCCGTCATGTTTCAGGGTGACGACGTGGTCGCCGGCCGGGACGTCCGGAAGTGTGCAGCCAGTTACCAGGCCAGTGTCGGTACCGTCGAGCCAGACCGCGGCGCCCTCGGGCGTCGAGGTGATCGCGATGCTCCCCGTCGGGATTGGGTACTCGACGACCAGGAAGGCCGCGGCGGCCTCCATCCAGTCCGCGTCGCTCCGGAACCCGGCAAGGTTCTCGCCGGCAAGGTATGCCGTCACGTCGCGGTCGTCAAGACCGATCTGGGTCGTGCCGGTGTAGTTCCAGACGTTCTCGAAGCGCTCATCGTTGAAGAGGAGGTCGCCCTCGGTCGGCCCGGCGCCGGGGGCGACGGTGACCAGCCGGGCGCCGACAGCGTCGCTTGGGTTCTCGAGGGTGAACGGCGCATACGCCGTCGCCTGTTCAGGGGTGGTTGACTGGGCCGCACCGCCGTAGAGGAGGTCGAAGCCCTCGTTCATGAGGATGGTGTGCGGGGCGGTGACCCCGTCGTCGTAGACGACCGCAAGCAGCATCCCGCGAACCGAGACGTTCCCGCCGCCCGGATAGGTGTTCGCGAGGACGGCGGTGTTGCCGCCGGTGCCGAAGGCCCCGGTGACGTCATAGACGGTCATGCCGTAGGGATACGAGGTGCCCCACATCTTCTCGTCTTCGTAGAAGGCGGCCTGGTCAACAGTCTCACCGTTGAAGGTCAGGGTGACGTTTGCCGGGAAGACCGGACCCTTGTCCCAGGTGTAGGGGACGTAGAGCCGGGCGGCGGTGATGGCAGCGCCCTCAGGAACCGCGAGGTCGCCGGCGGTCCAGGTCACGGTGTCGTCGGTCCAGCCGGTGCTGGCGGAGAGGTAGGTGCTGCTACCGGAGGAGTAGACGAGATCCCCACGGACGGTGTAGGTCGCGGCGGTCTCAAGGTCGTCGCCGCCGGTCCAGCGCTTGCCGCGGTAGCCGTTATTGACGACCGTTTTCTCGACGGTTCGGACGTTATTCTCCTCGTCGGCCTCGGCGATCGCACCATCCGCATCGGCGGTGACGGTGACCGTCACGGGGTCGCCGGCAGTCCGCACGGTCTCGTCGGTCCAGGCGACGGTGGTGTTCGCACCGGCGGCAAGCCCGTCGACCGTGACCGTGCCGGTGGCACCGGTGACGTTGAATTCGACGGTGAAGTTGCCCGCATCAGCGGTCCCGATGTTCGTGATCGTTGCGGTGTAGGTGTTCTCAGCGGCGGAGAAGACCTCCCCGTTGTTCGGGGTGAGGGTCGAGACCACGAGATCGGGGAGGGCGGCGTCGGCGTACTCAACGACCAGGAACGCCCGCTCTGCAACCATACAGGGCGTAGAGCCTTGCGTGCTCTGGATGGCGATGACATTTCCGGTGCCGTTCGGGTTGAGGTACGCGAGGACATCGCGGGTATCGACGGCAACCTGCGGGTCGTCGCTCTCGCCGACCATCCGCTCTCCATAGTTCCAGACATCATGCCCGAGCTGAATCCCGTTTACGAACAGATTACCTTCGCCCGGCTCTCCAACATTTTGCGCTGCCCCCCACGGGACGAAGGTGGTAAGCATGGCATTATCGGCATTGGCCATATCGATGGTCATACCGGTAAATTCCTGGTACGAGGTTGCCTGTTCCTCGGTAGTACCATACCCTCCAGGGTCCGCGCCGAGCAGGTCAAAGCCCTCGTTGATGAAGATCTGTTTGCGGGTTTCCAGCGGATCTTCATACACGACTGCGAGGGTTAAACCGGCAGGCGAGAGTTTTGCGTTTGAATTTATCCTTGAGACCACGGCTGTGTTCTCTTCATTTACAGCGAACCCGTCTGTTACGTTATACGTCATCAGGCCATACCAGTGGTTATCATAGGCACCAAAATTCGACTGGTCAACCTCCCAGGGGTCACGTTCAACAGGGATCACGGCACCGTTGAATGTGATGGTGACGTTGCGCGCTTCGTCGCTGTTGTCCCAGCAATAAGGTACATACAGGCGGGCTTCCCGGAGAGTGGCTCCATCCGGGATGGTCAGGTTCTCTGCCGTCCATCCTACCGCGTACTCGGTCCAGCCACTTCCGAAACTGCCTGACCGGTAGGAACTGTTGCCGAAGGAGTGAGTGATGTTCCCACGCAGGTCATAGGTCCTGTAGGTCTTGATCTCCTCCTTGCCGGTCCAGTACTGGGCGCCCATGTACCCATTGTACTTCAGGGGTTTGGGGAAACTGGATTTTTCGTTATTGCTCTCATTCGTCTCCGGGATCAGGTTGTCCGGGTCCAGAACCGCCCGGTAGGTCACTGTACCGCCCTCATGCTTACGGAGGGTGGGGTCCACCAGTTTGGTCATGAGTACCGTCTTTCCCCCGGCGATGGTTGGAATTGTCGTCGTCGCAACCGGAACAGTCGTGCTGATGGCATCATCATACACGGCGACTGTGATATTCTCCGCCGTATCGGTCCCAGCATTCTTGATGTTCCGGATGACGACTTCGTTTGGTACATTGCAGAAGACCGCGCTGGCAAAAACAGTGTTCACCATTCCGCCGATCGTCAGGTCAATATTCTTCCCTGCTCCCGTCACCATCACCGCCGCGGTGCCGGTCACGCTCTCCGCGGATGCGGTGACCGTGGTGCTCCCGGCGGCAAGGGCGGTGAAGAGCCCGGTCGCGTCCACTGTCCCGACCGTCTCGTTGCTGCTCGTCCAGGCGAACGTGACGTTGGTCATCCCGTTGCCGTTCTGGTCCTTCGCCGTCGCCGCAAACTGCCGCGTGGCGCCGACCGCAACGTCCGCCGTCTCAGGAGTGACCTCGATCGTCGTGAGCACCGGTTCTGTGGGTGCGCTGCCCTCATCTGTCACAACGAGGAAAGCGAGCGGAACTTTGTAGAATGCACTGGTCCCCGTACCCGTGAAATCACGGGAGTAGGCGAGCGTGACTTCGTCTTTGCCGGCGACCTTCCCGGTCACATCCCAGGAGATAACGCCCGAATATGGGCCCTGGATATCAGGGGTGCGGTCGAGTGCATCGGTGAACGTCCCCTCAATTGGGGGGGTGCCTCCGGTGTATGTGAAATCGTTCTCCGCGGTGGGGAACCCATAGTTGCCGTTATTACTCGCCATGTAGCTGACGGTCAGGCGGGCGGAGTCGAACTCAGGGAGGCCGCTGGTGTTGAACGCCGTGGTACCGAGAGCAGCCTCACCAAAATTGTCCTCCACATAATACGAGCAGACGTCATGCCCCTGATTCACCCAGTAGGTGGTCTCTGTGGTGGAGGATGGGTTGTCGTAGGCGACGACCAGGCTGATGACCTTGATCCGGCCGTCAAACGAGTCGCCCGTGTTGACGTTGACGTTGACCGTCTGGTTCTTGATCAGGCTGGTCACGTCATACCACATGAAGTAGTCGCTCGTGACCCGGTTCTCGTGATCATTGAGCATCTTGTACGGATCGTTGGGACCACCGCCGAGCGCGGTGTTGTCGTTTCCACCCTCCTCGATGTACTTGAATGCCGAACGTGCGGTCTCCGGCCACACACGCTCGTACTCGCCGTCACCGTCGCCGTCGAAGCGGTTGGTGATCGTGAACGCTCTGTTGTCCTGCATGTGTCCGCAGTATGCCGAGACATAGAGCCGGGCCCATGTGATCCGGCCTTCTTCCTCGACCGCAGCCGCGGGCAGCGTGAAGGTCTTGGTCACGTCCTTATCTCCCCAGTTCGGCGCCGGATCAACATCAAACCAGAGGTCGCCGGTCACGGTGCCGGTCTGCACCGTCTCAAGCGGGATGCCGCCCACCCACTCATCCGCCATAACCGGCGTGACAAAGAGGAGGAGCATCACCAGAGCAATTGTTACGGGAATATATCCCGACGTTAGCCGTCTAGACATCAATTTCACCTTTTCCTTCATACCGTTCGCTGACCCCTGATACACCGCGTGGAGGTGAGCGTAGCAGTAGTTATAATGACACTTTACCTCTCAATTAATAACACTTTTGAAAAAAATCATTCCATTTGATCGGACATAACACACCCCATTTATGAATAATAGCGCTTCCACCCGGATAGAGGCCCGCCGTCGCCCGGATCCCCAGCTCCCGCGATAGCGCATAGATTGTAAATCGGTGCAGGATGGGGAGGGGAATCCACCATCCCACAGGGGATGCATGGTTACGACACCCCGACCCGACCGGTCACGCAAATCCCCGGATCGCCTCGACCGGGTTCATCCGGGTCGCCTTCCTGGCAGGGTAGATCCCGGCTACAAGAGAGAAGACGACCGCGATCCCGAGCCCGGCAAGGAGCAGGCCCGGAGAGAGCCGCGCGATCTCACTCCCGAAGATGCTGGAGAACTCAGGGCCGAGCCGCGCGATGATGAACGGCCTGCCGACCGCGTTCATCACCGACGTGAACAGGACGCCAAAGATATCTCCCAGGATCCCCCCGACGACCCCGATCAGCAGGCACTCGTAGAGCACAAGCCGGATCACATCGTTCCCGGAAGCCCCGATGGCCATGGTGATCCCGATCTCCCTCGTCCGCTCGTAGACCGAGGTGGTCATGGTGGTGGTGATCATCATCCCCCCCACCACCAGCGCAAAGACGGCAAAGATCATAAAGACGATCATAACAGCGTCCATAAACTGGTTGACCGCCCGGATCTGCTCAAACGCACCCGTTGCTTCAAGCCCCTGGCTGGTGATACGGTCCACAACAGAAAAGACCCGGTCAGGATCATCAACCCTGACAAAGACCGTATCATAACCCTGTTCACTCCCCCGGATCGCCGCTGCGCTCTCCATGTCGATGAGCATCATCCGGTCAAACTTGTCATCCCGGCCTCCCAGGGTTCCCACGATCGCGAGCGGGACCTCTTTATCGCTGGGCATCCCCTGCTCATCATACTCCCGCACCATGGCGATGAACGGATCACCCATCCGGATCCCCTCGTTCCGCTGGAGCATCGTCCCGAGATCAGCACCCACAACCACCTCATTCGCCCCGGGAGAGAAGACCTCTCCGCTGGTGTACTTGAGACGGAGCACCTCATCGATCTCATCAGCCCTCACCGCCAGAACCTGGAGAAACGTCTGTTTCTTTGTGGCATACGAATCAGAGAAGACGGGCGCTGCAGCGGTCACGTGAGGGAGAGAACGGAGCTGATCCACACGCGCCTGGGTGATGAGCTGGGTCACCTCCCGGTCGGTCTGCGGGTAGACCTCGATGAGGGTGAGGTCTGACTGCGTCTTGACCGTCTCGATAGCCTGGTACCTGATCCCCTCGCCGAGCGCGACGACTCCGATGATCGCCGCCACACCGATCGCGATCCCGATGACCGTGAGTACCACGCGGAGGCGTTTACTGCGGAGTTGGCGTGCAGATAACCTCAGGAACTCAACCTCCCTGCCGATCATGCCACCACCGTCCCATCCCGGAGTTCAATGGTCCGATCGCAGTAGGATGCCAGTTCACGTTCATGGGTCACGACCAGGAAGGTGACCTGCTGTTCCTGGTTGATCGTGCGCATCAACCTGTAGATCTCGGCACTGTTCTTTGAATCAAGGTTTCCGGTCGGTTCATCGGCGAGGATGATGTGAGGGTCACCCACGAGTGCCCGTGCAATCGCCACCCTCTGCTGCTCCCCGCCCGAGAGTTCGTGCGGGAGGTGATCGGCCCGGTCTGCAAGGCCGACCAGGGTCAGCAGGCGCAGCGCCTGTTGCTCTCGCTCCTCCCAGGGTGTGTAGTTAAAGAGCAGAGGATATGCGACGTTCTCGATGGCGGTGATGGTCGGGATCAGGTTGAACTGCTGGAAGACAAACCCCACCTCTGTTCTCCGGAGATGGATCAGCCTCTTCCGGTCCATGTAATCGACCTCCTCATCATCAAAGTACACAGAACCCCCGGTGGGAGAATCAAGTCCCCCAAGGATATTCATGAGGGTGCTCTTTCCGCTCCCGCTCCTCCCGATGAGAGCCACAAACTCTCCGGGAGCGATCGCGATCGAGACATCGCGGAGTGCGGTGACTCCGTTCCCAAACTGTTTGGTCAGGGATTCAGTTCGGATACTTGCTGTCATCTGTCATCTCCTGCGACCTGGATTGCCAGAATCGCGTTTGTGAGTTGGAGGTAGTCGCCCTGGTCACGGACGACGACCTTGTTATTCTCCCTTCTGAGGTAGGGCTTAATCTCCCGCGTCTCAAACCCCATCTGGGTCTGGGAATCGAGAACGAAGACGTCGAACCATTCCTTACCTTGGTAGTTCGGAAAGAGCAGGGAGAAGATGGTGCGCATCAGGAGAGCGGTCTGCTCTTCATCAACCCGGTTAACGCGGAGACTGTTGATCTCGAAATCGCGATCCCGCGAATACCCTCCCGACGGGGCAACCAGAAAGAGTTCCGCCCCCTCGATCTCATCGGAGGGAAGCGTA
>Ga0209612_1001988_pt1 | contig 15449 bp, 9 predicted proteins | sample BioC12SIPDNA_FD_185746 | JGI IMG/M metagenome (GOLD analysis project Ga0209612, IMG submission 185746) | Anaerobic biogas reactor microbial communites from Washington, USA - Biogas_R1_B C12 SIP DNA (SPAdes) (version 2) | ecosystem: Engineered > Bioreactor > Anaerobic > Unclassified | place...
TGCCCGCCGGACAACTGGCTGGCATTGAAGAAATCTCCGCCTCGTTCAGAAGGGTCGCGAGCATTGCTCAGCCCGCTGTGGTCCACATCATCGCCCGCTCGGCCGGCCGCCAAAGCGAGTCATCCGGCGGAGAGTTGGATCCTCAGGATTTGCCCGAGGCCCTGCGCGAGTTCTTCAAGGATCGCGAGGATCTTCCGTTTTTCCGGCGGATGCCCTCGCCCGAACGCCCCACCCCCAGACCCCGGGTTGGTAGCGGTAGCGGCGTGATCATCAACGCCGACTCCGGACTGATCATCACCAATAACCACGTCGTTGAGCAGGCCGACGAGGAGAACACACGCGTCGATGTCTACCTGGCTGACGGCCGGCGACAGCCGGGTCGCATCGTGGGACGCGATCCAAGCACGGATCTGGCTCTCGTGCAGATCAAGGCGGATAACCTCAAGGCCCTGCCGCTGGGCGACAGCGAAGCGGCCGAGGTGGGGGACTGGGTGCTGGCCATCGGTGCGCCCTTCGGTCTTGCTCAGAGCGTCACTCAGGGGATCGTCTCCGCCAAAGGCCGTAATCCGCAGATTGTCACGGGCTACGAGGATTTCATCCAAACCGACGCGGCCATCAACCCGGGTAACAGCGGTGGCCCCTTGGTCAACATGCGGGGCGAGGTCATCGGAATCAACACCGCTATCGTGACCAACAGCCTCATGAGCGGCTACATGGGAGTCGGGTTCGCGGTTCCCAGCAACACCGTCCGGCGGATTCTGCCGTTCCTCGAAGAGGGCAAGCCCGTCATTCGGGGCTACCTGGGCGTCAACATTCGAGGTTTGGATACCTTTGAGCCCGGGTTCGGCAAGACTTTCGGGCTTGATGAAGACCGGGGCGTGTTGGTGGAGGGGTTCCACCCGGATAGCCCGGATACGCCGGCCCGGAAAGCCGGCCTCAGGATCGACGACGTCATCCTCGAGTTCGACGGGCGTAGGGTGGAGTCCAGCACCCAGTTGCAGGCCTTGGTGGCGGGGGTCGAGCCGGGCAAGACCATCAAGCTCAAGGTCTGGCGGGACAAGAAGGAGATGACCATTCCCGTGACCATCGAGCGGCAGCCGAGCGACTTCTTCGCGGCGGCCGGCCGAGGCGGAGACCGCGGTGGACGGGGCGGTCGGGGACCGGCTGAGACGGTTGAAACCGAGATTCCCGCTTTGGGCATGACCGTGCAGCGGTTGACCCCGGAATTGGCCAAGCAGTACGGCTGGGAGGAAGAGAAGAACCCGGAGCGTCTCGTGATCGTGACCGAAGTCGATCCGCTGGGCGAGGCCAACGCCGGGCTGGGGATCGAGGTCGGCGACCTCATTGTCAGTGTGCAAGGGGAGCCGGTGACCAGTGGGCAGGCTTTGCTGGAGGCGCTGAGTGATAAGGCCCTGAGCGAAGGGGTGCGACTGAGAATCCAATCCGCTCGCGGTCGGCAATCTCGGACGGTTTTCCTTCGTATCGACCGTTGAGGCCTCAGTTTCTGGCTTCTCTGCCGCAGCCGGGCTTGGCGGCTGAGTGGCAAAACCAAATGGCCCGGCCCCTATCAAGGGCCGGGCCATTTGTTTCTTTGGGTTTCTGTTGCACTCGCTGCGGCAAGCTCGCAAGCCACACGACCCAAGTATCACAAACATGGATCCTGCGAATTGAAGCCCCCGCCACCGGCCGACACCGCAACCACGCTGTGCCCCCCGTCTGGGTGGGCAGATGGCGGCGAATAAGCCACCGGCTGACACGGAGTCAGAGCTTCGTGCAACCCACTCCCCGCCCCAGCCCGAACCAGGCAATCAGCCGGTGCGGAATAGGATCTCGGAACGGGTTGTCCGCCTGACGTGATCGCCTTCAACTCCCCCGCGCGGCAAGTGGGGAGCAACCACTTCCGGACGACCACCGCATGCCCAAACCCGGTGTCAGTTCCCGCTTGGACCGGATAGAGCGAATGCTCTCTTTCGCCCGATCAGGCCTTGCCCTTCCCGCGGAGGAACGTGTCCAGGCGATCGAACATCTTGCTGCGGGCGTCGGGGCCACTTTCCAGGAAGTTGAGCATGGAGGCGGCGACTACCTTCTCCTTCACATAGCCGGACTTCGAGCTCTCTTTGTCGAACGCCGCCACCAGTTTGCCGGGCAGATAGTACGAGCGTTTGGGTTTCTCCATGACTTTGCTCTCCTTTTCTTGAGCTAGACGCGGCACCGTGAGCTTCGCACGGCGCCCAAAACACACACCATACGATTTCCCCAACTGTACGGCACATGGCCGTTTTTTCCGATGCAATCGGCCTTTGGCCGATGCTACGGGTGTCGTTTCTGCCGCGCCTTGCCCGACACCCGCCGGAGAACACTACGCATTATGCGCTCAATGCTTCTGCCTGTCCACACCTTTTTTCGTTGACTTGCCCCCCCGACATTCTATAATCCGACCCGAATCGTGTTCGCCGGCTTGGCTGGTGTCCTTTCCAGCCTGTCGCACCGGTCCGGTGGTCGGGCCGTAGCGGTCGGCTTGTCCTCGCATTCGAAGGGGTCGGACCCCTTGAGAAGCATGGCACCATCGGTTGGTCTGGGCCTCTCCGTGGCACTGCTTTGGTGTGCACCATTGCTTGCCCAGCCCCTGTCCTTGCTCCCGGTCGACGATCCTGATGCCACCGCGCCGCTGCTTCCCGCTGGCGTAAGCCGCTGTGCTCCCGTCCTTTGTGGCGATTATGCCCATGTTTGGGGAGAATCGGACGGAACCCAGGTCGTCCAGTTCTTTGGGGAATTTACCCTCCACCTGGGGGATCGGCGCCTACAGAGTCAGGAGTCGGTCATCTGGATCCAGCGGGCTCGCTGGCACGATTTAGCCTATTACCACTTTGAGGTGTGCCTGTCTCAGCAGGCTAAGGTGCGCGATTCGGCCGGCACGTTGACCAGCGGCCAGATGCTGTTCGTTACTTTCAATACCACTGAACCCCCGGTGGTCGAGGCCGATGCCACAACAGATGCTCCCGGAACCGATTCCTCGCTGTACCGGGCCGCTGTCGATGTTCGCGCATTGGTGCGGCAGGGAGAGGGTGCGGATGTGTCGCCGGCGGGTTTGGCTGTCTTGGAGCCCGGTGTGCCCCGTATACCTCCCCGGCCCGAGGCCAGGCCGGTAGTCCGTCACTGGGCCGATGACGTCGTCGTTGACCAGCATCGCCGGCTTATCACCGCGACGGGCAACGTGTACGTCTCGCAGGGGCTGATTGACAGCGGCGATTTCATGGAAATTCGCGCGGACGCGGCGGTGTTGTTTCTGGCGGAGCCGCCCCCGTCGCCCGCCAAGGGGTTAGCTCCTCCCAACGGCCCCGTCCCCGCCACCGAGCCCTTCCCCGAAGAGCGCCCGGTGGCCGAGAGCGGCCGGACCAGCGGGGAAGGTGTGGCGGGAATCGGCGATCTCGGCTCCGGTGTGAGTGATGCTGTCGCCGGTGTCTACTTGCGTGGCGACGTGGTGCTGACCCGCGGCGAGCGGATGATTCGTGCGGCCGAGCTTTACTACGACTTTGAGAATAACCGAGCCCTGATCCTTGACGCCGTGATGCGGGCCATGGCGCCGGGAAGGGATCTGCCCATCTACGTCCGGGCGGAGCAGGTCCGACAGCTCTCCTCGACTGAGTACGTTGCCCAGGGTGCCCTCGTGACGACCAGCGAGTTCTACACGCCGCACATCCACCTCGGGGCGGAGCGGGTGCATCTGACCGACCTGACTTCCCGTGACGAGTCCGGGCAAATCACAGGCCTGATGGCCGGCCGATACCGCATGCACGACGTGACTCTCAACCTGGAAGGTGTTCCCCTCGCCTACTGGCCTTACACGGCCGGGGATTTCCGACAGTCGGAAACCGCCATTCGTAGCATCCGCACCGCGTACCGCGAGAACGACGGCCTCGTTTTTCAGTCCAAGTGGTACCTGTTCAACCTTCTGGGCGTCGAGGATCCCAAGGGCGTCGACGGCGCCCTTCGACTGGATTACATGTCCAAACGCGGACCGGGAGTGGGTGTTGACGTAGATTACGAGCAGGAAACTTCTTACGGCTTGTTCCGCGGGTACTACATCCACGATACCGGCACCGACAACCTTGGCCCCTTCCGCGACGAGGAGCCGGATACGGAGAACCGTGGCCGCGTGACCTGGCGCCATCGTGAGCTTCTCGGCCAGGGCTGGGAACTGACCCTGGAAGGCTCCTGGATCAGCGATCCCAGTTTCCTCGAAGAGTACTTCGAGGGTGAGTTCGAGGAAGGCAAGGAGCAGGAGACCCTCGCCTATCTCAAGAAGCAGCAGGACAATTGGGCCCTCACCGCCCTGGTTCAGTACCGTATGCTCGATTTCCTGACCCAGACCGAGCACTGGCCCGACTTGGCCTTCCGGTGGGTCGGCGAGCCTTTGGCCGAGATCGCCAGCTTCTACCATGAGTCGCACTTCGGGTTCGCCCGCTACCTGCCGGATAACCGTCGCTTGTTCGACAAGCTGCGTATCCGCGACAACACCGGCCGCACCGACCTGACCATGCGGACCGACACACGCAACGAGATCGACCTGCCCATCAAGCTCGGCAGCGTCAATCTCGTCCCCTACGCCACCGGCAGGGCGGGCTACTGGGACGGCTCCGCGGACGATGGCTCTCGCGATCGGCTCTTCGGCAGCCTCGGTATGCGAGCCGGCACCCAGTTCTGGCGGCTCTTCGAGGACGTGTCCTCCGACCTGCTCGACGTCCATGGCGTTCGCCACGTCATCGAGCCGCAGGCCACCGCCTGGATGAGCCAGACCAACTCCGACAGCATCCAGCTCAGCCCCTTCCAGTACGGCGTCGAGACCATCGACGATTTCTACGGCAGCTCTGTCGCCCTTCGTCAACGCTGGCAGACCAAACGCGGTGGCCCGGGTAACTGGCGCGTCGTCGACTGGATCACGTTCGATATCGAGCTCAACCTGTACGGCAACGCGCCGCATTACATGGACCGTACCATCGGCCGCTTCTACGACCACCGGCCCGAGAACAGCATCGCCCGCAACCACATTCGCACCGATGCCAGCTACCGCGTTAGCGATACCACCACCGTTCTGGCCGACGCCAACTTCGATCTCAACGACGGTAGCATGGATATGCTCAACGTCTCCTACGCCGTCGAGCGCAGCCCACGGCTTTCGTACTTCATCGGCTACCGGCGGATCGGGGATACGGACTCCAATCTCATCGGCTTCGGGGCCAACTACGAGATCGACGTCAAGCATCGCGTCGCGGTTCGCAGCTACTACGATCTCGACCGCAACAACCTCGACCAGTTGGACGTGACCTTGGTCCGCAAGTTCCCCCGCTGGTATGCCGCTCTGACCTTCGGGCTCGACCGCATCACCGAGGACTTCAGCGTCGGCGTGTCCGTCTGGCCCGAGGGCGCCCCCGGAGCTGCCATCGGCCACAAACGCTACACCAGTCTCGCCACCTCGACCGGCATCCGCCCCGAGGATTGACAACCAACGAGCCTGACGCACGCGACGAGCAAAGATTGCAGCCAACGAGCCCGAAGCGCGCGACGCGTCCCGATCGTCGCCAACGAGCCCGAAGCGCAAGCGCCGGGATAGGGGAGCGTCAGCGACGCGTCCGAACGTATCGATCGCGCCCTTGGTGTTTGCTGTTGTGATGGGTCCAGGTACGTCGCTTACGCTCCACCATCCCCGCGCTGGCGCTTGGGGCTCGTAGGCTCGCGTCGATGGCTCGCCATTTCCACGCTTGGGGCTCGTAGATTCGCGTTCGTCGCTCATCACCTTTGCGCTTGGGACTCGTAAGTTCGTGCGTGGGGGGCGTTATTGAGCATCTTGGCTTGGGTGTGGGTTGCTTCGCATGGTACTCCCGCGACCTCGCGGGGACAGTTGACGTAGGTAGCAGAGCGACATAGACTCGCTGGAGGTGTTGAGGGGCTGTGGCAGTCGCGAAGTGTGGAGGACCGTTCGCCGTGCCTTGTGCCGTCGCCGGCCCTTGTACGCTCACTGTGGAGGCACCGGCCATGTCCGACCCGCCTGACAGGATCGCCTTTCGCTGCCCACGATGCGGGATTGTGTCCAGCATCTCTCGGGAGTTGGCGGACACCACTGGCCAGTGTCCCCATTGCGGCGAAGAGGTCGCGTTCCCCACGGCTGATACGTGTGCCGGGGGATTCCCCATCATGTCACCGCCTGCGGAGACAATGCTTCGCCCTGTGGCCGCTGAGGATTGCAGGGGCCCACTTGCCATCCGTCGATTGGCGACGATTGCGTTGCTCTGTATTCTTCCGGTGATTGCGCTGGCGGGTTTGGCTGTGGGCGTGCTCGTTCCGTCGCTCTCTCGTGCCCGCGAATTGTCCAGACGTGCGGTGTGTGCCCGCAATCTCAGAGGCATGAGCGTTGGTTTCCACTCCTACTCTGGCATGAACTCCGATGCCTTCCCGATGGTGGCCGCTCCTCGGCTCAAATACGAGAAGGGGCAAGACACTGGTCTGGTAGATTACACTGCGGCCATCGGCTCATACCGGGGCAGTGTTGCGGATCACTGCGCGGGCGATACGCTCAGGATGAATCCTCTTCCGACGAAGCTGTCAGTCAGTCGCAACGTCTACACACTTGTTCGCTACAACGTGAGCACTGCTAACTCGTTTATCTGCCCCTCAAGCAACGACGCGTCCGCGGAGGAGGCATATCCGCAGTGCTTCTGGGACTTTGGTCGCGGAGACGTGTTGGGGCCGGTGGATGCCCGACAGGCCCGTATGTTCTGGTTCACGGTCAGCTATGGGTATCAGGTGCCATACGGCAATCGCGGCAAGCCTTCACGCGACTGCGAGTTGGGCATGATCCTGGCCGCCGACAAGGGGCCCTTCGGGGCGAGTCTCGATGCCGGTCTGCCGCACCCGGGTCCGGTCTCGGCGGCTGCCGGAGCGAAACCGAAGTTGTGGCGCCGGTGGAATTCCCCGAACCATGGCGGACAAGGCGGCAGCGAAGGCCAAAACGTCGCCCGAGCTGACGGTCGCGTCGAGTGGGTGAAAAGCCCGGACTGCGGCATCGAGGGAGACAACATCTATACCCAATGGTCGAGCGTGGGCGTCTCGCCCCAGGACCGTAGCCGAGGCAACCCACCCACCAAAGGCGGGCGGCAAGTGCCGGTGGGCGATACGGACTCGTTGATTTACCCGTAGATCGATGTGTCCCAACGCAGTCAACGTCCGCAGAATCGCGCGCCGGTTACCGAGCATCGCCAACGAGCGCGGCTCGCGCGACGCGTCCCGGTCGTCGCCGACGAGCCCGAAGCACGCGACGAGCAAAGATGGCAACCAACGAGCCCGAAGCGCGCGACGCGTCCCGGTCCTCGCCAACGAGCCCGAAGCGCAAGCGACGGGATGGCGGAGCGTCAGCGACGCGTCTGAACGTATCGATCGCCCCTTGGTGTTCACTCTTGTGATGGGTCCAGGTACGTCGCTTACGCTCCACCATCCCCGCGCTGGCGCTTGGGGCTCGTAGGCTCGCGTTCGAACGTATCGATCGCCCCCTTGGTGTTCGCTCTTGTGATGGGTCCAGGTACGTCGCTTACGCTCCGCATTCCCCGCGCTGGCGCTTGGGGCTCGTAGGCTCGCGTCTGAACGTATCGGTTGCCCCCGTGGTGTTCACTCTTGTGATGGGTCCAGGTACGTCGCTTACGCTCCGCGTTCCCCGCGCTGGCGCTTGGGGCTCGTAGGTTTGTGCTCGTCACCTCCGTGCTTGGGCTCGTGAGTTTGCATGGAGGGCTGTGTTGGATGGCTTTGACGCGTGCTGTGGGGACAAGTGAGCCGTCGCCACTGGGACAAGAGTATTGCCCTCCGCATGTTCCTTTGCGGAGTGTTCGGTTCGTAGCTGATCCAGTTCAGGCTGCCGCTACGGACGAGGTCGCTTCGTCTCGCTAGGAACAAGCTCGGCCGGCCTTCCTGTGGATAGCTATCAACCGCTGATTTCGGATCTCAGATTCTGGATTCTGGATTTCAGATTCTCGATGCCGACCCTCACTTGGGCATTTGGAGTTCTTCGACGGCGGGCAGGTCTTCGAGGCTGGACAGGCCGAAGGTCTCGAGGAATCGCCGGGTGGTGCCGTAGAGCAGGGGGCGGCCGACGTCCTCGTCGCGCCCGACAATCTTGACGAGGCCCAGCTCGCGCAGGCGGTTGAGCACTTCGCCTACGGATACGCCGCGGATGGCCTCGATCTGGGCCCGGACGACCGGCTGCTTGTAGGCGACGACGGCGAGGGTTTCCATGGCGGCGGGCGAGAGCTTTGATTCCTGCTTGCTTTGCCTCAACCGCCGCAGCCAAGTGTTGTACTGCGGCAGGGTCAGGATCTGGTAGCCGCCAGCGATCTCCTCAATGCGAAAGGCGTGGCCGCCGCGGGCGTAAGTCTTGTTGAGTCCATCGACGATCTTGCGCACTTCGCGGACCGTGCCGGTGCCCAGGATGGCGACGATCTTCTGCGGTGGTAGAGGGGTATCAGCCGCGAAGAGCACCGCCTCGACCACTCGATCGGTGGAGATTTCGTCGGTAGCCGCTTCGGCTGGCTCATCGCCGGCTGGCTGATCCTGCGAAGCTTGTGTGCTGGCTTCAGCTTCCGTTTCGCCGTCGGCTTCCGGCGGAGCAGCGGCGACCGTCTCATCGGCCGGGGCCGTCGGCTCTTGGGCTGCCTCTTGCCTGTCCGCCGGGTTCGCGGAAGGCTCTTCTTCGGTGGGCACGGCCATCGCCAGGTCCGGCAATGGTTCGTCCGTCGCGTCGGCCGGCGGATCGAGAGGCGTCTCGTCGAGTTCGGCAAGCGGTGGCTCTTCGGGCTGTGCCTCGGGCAATGGCTCCGCGACTCGATCGCCCGGCGCCGCGTCGGGGGGTTGCTCCTCGGGCGATGGCTCCGGGCAGGGTGTGGCCCCGGCCGGCGCCTCGGTTTCCGCCTCCTCACCGGGCGGACGGGTATTCTTCTTGGTTTTCTTTCTACTCATGCCTTGGTGGTCTCAAACAAGGTCCAAACGGCCACACTATACCGATGGCGCGGGGCACCGGCAAACGCCGTGCGGCGTGTGGTCGGATGATTGCCGGCTGCCGGGCGGCGAGCCTGAGAATCGCGGGCAAATCACGGCATCGACTTGCCTCTTCGCGAGAAAACCGTACAACCTGACCTTGCATGGTTTCTTGCCGCACGCGCGGAGCGACTCTGTGGGTGGGCCCGGCCGGGGCGTCGCGCCCGCCGCCGACGTCCTTACCGGAAAGGATAGGTGATCTGATGTTGAGTTACGTTTTGCTGACGGTTCTGGGTTCGGCGATTGCCGCGCAAGCCGGGACGGACGACCTCAAGGTACTTACCGACGCGGATGCCGCGAACACCATGATGACCGCGTACCTCAACGGCCAGGCCCAGTTCGCGTTCGATCGCCGGGCGGCAGAGATCGAGAAGCTGACCACGCCCGAACTGATCGGCGAGCGGCAGCAGGCGATGAGAGCGTTTTTCATCGAGCAACTCGGCGGCTGGCCGGAGCGTGCCCCGCTCAACGCCCGCATCACCGGGACGCTCGACGCCGACGGTTACCGCGTCGAGAAGGTGGTTTTCGAGAGCCGGCCGGGCCTGCATGTCACCGCGACAATGTACCTGCCGCTCAGTGCGCCGCCCTATCCGGCCGTGCTCGTTCCTTGCGGCCATTCCCGCGAGGCCAAGGCGTACGAGAACTACCAGCGGCTGTCGATCCTGCTGGCTCGCAACGGCTTGGCGGCGCTGTGCTTCGACCCGATCGGGCAGGGCGAGCGATTCCAGACGCTCAAGCCCGACGGCAAGCCCGGCATCGGTGGGACGCTCGAGCATACGCACGTCGGCACGAGCTGCATGCTGGTGGGCATCAACGCGGCCAGCTACTTCGTGTGGGACGGTATCCGGGCGATTGACTACCTGGTGAGTCGGCCGGACGTCGACGCCGGGAGAATCGGTTGTGCGGGCCAGTCAGGCGGCGGCACGCAGACGAGCTACTTCATGGCTTTGGATGAACGCATCGTCGCGGCGGCACCAACCTGTTTTCTGACCAGCCTGCCGAGACTGCTCGCCAAGCTGGGCCCGCAGGATGCCGAGCAGAACATCTATGGTGCCATCGCCCGCGGTATGGGCCACGGGGACTATGTTCTGATGCGGGCCCCCAAGCCGACGCTCATCGGCACGAAAACCGGCGACTTCTTCTCCATCGAAGGGTCGTGGGAGACCTACCGCGAGGCCAAGCGGCTCTACAACCGGCTGGGCTTTCCGGAGCGCGTGACGCTCATCGAGGACGACGGCCCGCACGGTTTGAGCGAGAGCCTGCGCGTGGGTGTGGTCCGTTGGATGCGGCGCTGGCTGCTCGACATCGACGATGCGATCACGGAGCCGCAGCAGCCGGTGCATACCGAGGAGGAACTGCGTTGTACGCCCGACGGGCAGGTGCTGCGGATGAACGGGGCTCGTTCGGTCTTCGAGATCAACACGGAGTTGGAGGCCAAGCTGGCTCCCAAGCGGCGGGCATTCTGCCAACAGGCGACACCCGATGAGCTTCGTGCGAAGGTCTGCGAGTTGGCCGGCATCCTCACGTTGGATGCGTTGCCCGAGCCTGCGGTGACCGAAGCCGGTGTCGTGCAGCGAGACGGTTACCGCATCCGCAAGCTGCGGATTGAGCCCGAGGCCGGCATCGTGTTGCCCGCTTTGATGTTCGAGGCGGACGGTGAGCGACGGGAAGCGTGCCTGTATCTGCATGGCGAGGACAAGACCGCGGACGCGGCACCCGGTGGGCCGATCGAGCAACTGGTGCGAGCCGGTCGGCAGGTGCTGGCTGTCGATCTGCGGGGCATCGGCGAAACGCAGGGGCTGGAGAACACCAAGGGCTGGGCGGCCCACTTCGGGGCCGACTGGCAGGATGTTTTTCGTGCGTACCTGCTGGGCCAATCGTACGTCGGCATGCGGGCGGAGGATGCTCTGGTGTGTGCCCGGTTCCTGGCGTCGGCCGGCGATGGGCCGCCACGTACCGTCCATCTTGTGGCTACCGATGAGGCGACGGTTCCCGCACTGCACGCTGCCGCGCTCGAGCCGCAGTTGTTCGCGTCGGTTCGCCTCGTGCGGGCGCTGCACACGTGGGTGGACGTGGTGCGCACGCCGATCACGCGCAATCAACTGGTGAATGCCATCCACGGCGCGCTGCGGTACTACGATTTGCCGGACCTGGCGAACCTCGTGCCCACCGGCAAGCTGACGGTCGATCAGCCGATGGATGCGACCGGTCAAACGCTCTCGGCGCCGCGCCCGTAAGCAGATCCCGCGAGCAGAGCCGCGACCGGGAGCAGAGGTCGTCAGCAGAGCCGCGACCGTGAGGGAGCGGTTCCTCGGCAAAGAAGAACCGCTCCCTTATGGTCACGGCTCTGTTGGGAGTCGGGGCTCTGTTAGGCGGTCGCGATTTTGGGATGCTTGTGGAGGTATGTTGTCACGCGCTGGCTGAGGCCTCGATGGCCAGGGTGTCGACGCGGCCGGCCTTGAGCAGGTGCCAGCCGAGGGCCGCGATCATCACCCCGTTATCCGTGCAGTAGCACATGGGCGTGAGGTGCAGGGTGACGCGCGCATCCGTGCAGGCTGCCGTCAGACATTCCCGCAGCTGCCGGTTGGCCGCCACGCCGCCGCCAACCACGACCGATCGGACTCCCGTCTGTCGCACGGCCATCAACGTCTTGGCCACCAGGACCTCGACGACGGCGGTCTGGAAGCTGGCGGCCACATCGGCGACGTCCGCCGGGCTGAGCTTGGCCAGTCCGCCGCTCGTCTTCCCGGGGCCGTGCACGCGGTAGAGCACCGCCGTCTTGATCCCACTGAAGCTGAAGTCCAGCGAGTCGCGGCCGAGCATGGTCCGTGGGAAGTCGCACGCCCGCGGATTGCCGTTGGCAGCGACGCGGTCAACGATGGGCCCGCCGGGGAAGCCGAGCTCCAGAATACTGGCGACCTTGTCGAAGGCTTCGCCGGCCGCGTCGTCGATGGTGACGCCCAGTGTCTCGATCTCCAGCGGATTGCGCACCAGCAGCAGCGAACTGTGTCCGCCGCTGACTACCAGGGCGACGGCCGGCCAGGGCGGCGGGGCATCGGGCGGTTGAGCGATGGCCGCACTGGTCGCGTGGGCGTGGACGTGGTTGACGCCGACCAAAGGTTTGTTCCACGCCAAGGCGAGCGTCTTGGCCGCGGTTACCCCGATCAGCAGGCAGCCCATGAGCCCCGGCCGGCAGGTTACCGCGATCGCGTCGAGTTCGTCGCAGCCGACGCCGGCCTTGCTCAGCGCCTCCTGGATCACGCCGTCGAGATTCTCGATGTGGGCGCGCGAGGCCAGCTCCGGTACGACGCCGCCGTACTTGGCGTGCACGTCGAACTGCGTCGCCACCACGTTGGACAGTACCCGCTTCGCGCCAACCACGACCGCCGCCGAGGTCTCATCGCAGGAGGTTTCTATGCCTAGGATCATCCCCTTGCCCATCAGCGTTTCCATACTCTGTGTGCCGACTCGTGTCGGACTGTTGCCCCTCTTCGTGTGGCACTGCTCTGTGAGCAGGGCGGGACGCGAAGACGCCCAGGGACTGGCTCTGCTGTGCCGGCGCGAGAGCGATTCACGCGGCTTCTGAGAGCATGCTGGCTCCGCCGTATCAGGACGGTTTCAGGGCAAACGAGTGCCTGTCCGCGAAACGGCCGGATCCGCTTTGTGTTCGCGGAGAGATTCTACAACGCGAGTGGCCGCCGCACGAGCAAGGTACTCGCCGGCCGGGATTTGCGGTATCGTAAGGATCGGTGGTCGATGTCGCGAAGTGTGGTGGCCGACGGCTTGCCTGAATGGAGGCTGATGGATGACCGTTGCGGATGGATCTGCCGGATTGCCCGAGCACATCGAGAACGAGGCCCAGCTTGAGGATGTGCTGACCACGCCAACGCCCGAGCTGGCGGCGTCGCTGGCCCGGCAGGAGGGGGATGTGCTGATTCTTGGGGTGGGGGGCAAAATGGGGCCGACCCTTGCCCGGCTGGCTCGGCGAGCCCTCGACCAAGCCGGCTCGACCGCCCGGGTGATCGGTGTGGCCCGATTCAGCCAGTCCAAGCTGCAATGCCAGCTTGAGGATGCGGGGATCCAGACGATCACCGCCGACCTGCTCGAACCGGGCACCTTGGCGGGGCTGCCCGATGCTCCCAATGTGATCTTTCTGGCCGGGCGGAAGTTTGGCTCGACCGGTCAGGAAGAACTCACCTGGGCAATGAATACATACCTCCCCGCGCTGGTAGCCGATCGGTATCGGCGATCGCGGATCGTGGCCCTCTCCACGGGTAACGTTTACCCGCTCACTCTGGTCGATGGCCGCGGGCCGACCGAGAGCCAGACACCCGACCCCCTCGGCGAATATGCCCAGTCCTGCCTCGGTCGCGAGCGCATGTTCCAGTACTTCAGCGTTCGCTGGCGGACGCCGGTGGCGATCATCCGGCTCAACTACGCGATCGATCTGCGCTACGGCGTGCTCGTTGACGTCGGCCGCAAGGTCTACCACGGCGAGCCGATCGACCTGGCCATGGGGCACGTCAACGTCATCTGGCAGGGCGACGCCAATGCGGCCGTGCTGCGAAGCCTCGCACACTGTGCCTCACCGCCGTTTCTTCTCAACCTCACCGGGCCGGAGGTGCTTTCCATCCGCGAGGTGGCCGTCCAGTTCGGCCGGCTGTTCGGCAAGGGGCCTGTCTTCTGTGGCAGTGAGGCCCCAACCGCGCTGCTCAGCGATGCTTCTCGATACGTTCGGCTCATGGGGCCGCCGCGGGTCTCAACGCAACGCCTCATCGCCTGGGCCGCCCACTGGATCCATCTCGGTGGCCGATCACTGGGTAAGCCCACGCACTACGAAGCCCGGGATGGGAAGTTTTAAGAGCACTCCGAGGCAGCTCTTTCGGAGCCGCGACCGTACGGGAGCGGTTCCTCGGCAAAGAAGAACCGCTCCCTTACGGTCGCGGCTCTGATGCCATCGCGACGCATTCGCGTGGCACTGCTCTGTGAGCAGTACGGGGAGCGTGTGCGTTCTCGACTCCCTCCCGCTTGCTTGCGCTCGGGGCTCGTTGGCTTTCGCGTGCCACTGCTCTGTGAGCAGGGCATGCGCGCAAGCTCCTCTCGCCTTCTGTGTGGCTTGTTGAAGGAGCATCGTTCACCGAGCAAAGCCCGGTCGCCACAGCCTGTCCGCCCCGCGACGGCGGGCAGGCCGTGGCGGGGAGGCGACCGCTACGATATGCCGCGGAACGGCTCAGACACCTCAGACGCAACAGGTACTACTCGTTTGCTCGCGGCAAGACGGCGTGAATCAGCGTCGCAAGGGCCACGGCCGCTGTCTCGATACGCAGGATGTTCGGGCCGAGCGAGATTGGCGTGATGCCCGCCTGCGTCAGTGTGTCCACCTCGTCGCTCGTCCAGCCGCCTTCAGGACCGACGACGCCGAGGATGCTGGTACATTCTCGCAACACCGGCAACAGGTCGATGATCGGCGACGGCGGGTTACGCTCGCCTGCTACGCGAGCCTCCTCGCACGCAGCGGGCGCAGACGAAAGCCCCACCAGCACTTGGTCGAAGGCCGACACCTCCGCAAACAACTCCGGCAGCGTCATCGGTAGGCAGAGTTCCGGCAGCCACGCCTGCCCGGACTGCTTGGCGGCCGCGATGGTCGTCTGTCGCCACTTGCTCAAGCGATGGGCCGACACGCTTGCCACCGAACGATCACTGCTCAGCGGAACCAGTGCCGCGGTACCCAGCTCAGTGCATTTCTCGATGAGCATGTCTTGCCGTGGGCCCTTGGGCATGGCGACGGCCAGCGTCAGTCGGGGTGTCCGCCGGGGTGCGTATTTCACCGGGCCGGCCTGCACCTCGAACGCGCGTCGACCACAGGCAATCACTGTGGCCGTCGCCTCGTGCCCTTGCCCGTCGAACAGCACCACGCGGTCATCGACCGATAATCGCCGGGCCAGGCGGGCATGGCGGGCCTCGTCCGCCGGGAGCGCCTGGATACCCTCCGCCAGATGCTCGACATGGAATCGTGGCAAGCTCATGCCGCCATTATGCGAAGCTGTGGGGCCGGCCGCAATCGGACGATGAATCGTATATGAGTGTTTCGGGATGGGCCGCGAGGGCGGAGCATCTCTGTCCACAGTTGACGGGAACCAAGTGATGCCTCAGACGGCAACGGCAGTCGCCGAAGAGACCCAGTCCGGAAGGATTCCGCCCGCCGACCCCGGCATCGAGGCGATCCTCCAGGAAATGGAGCAACTGGCGACCACGAGCACCGAGGGTGAGTTGTCCGGCCCCGACGCAACACGGCTGTCTGGAGAGGGTGCTGCTGGGTCCGACCAGACGGATGCCGAGCTTGAGGAACTGGAAAGCCTCCTTGCCAGTGC
>Ga0209612_1001990_pt1 | contig 15444 bp, 16 predicted proteins | sample BioC12SIPDNA_FD_185746 | JGI IMG/M metagenome (GOLD analysis project Ga0209612, IMG submission 185746) | Anaerobic biogas reactor microbial communites from Washington, USA - Biogas_R1_B C12 SIP DNA (SPAdes) (version 2) | ecosystem: Engineered > Bioreactor > Anaerobic > Unclassified | place...
GTATCGAGCCGATGCGGTTCGGCCGACGTCCTCGAGGCGCTCGGCGTCTCCGTCGCGATCCCGCCCGATAAGGTCGGGGAGGTCCTCGCGGTCGCCGGGATCGCCTTCCTCTTCGCCCCGGCTTACCACCCGGCGATGCGGTACGCCAGATCGGCCCGGCAGGAGATCGGGATACGGACGGTCTTCAACCTCCTCGGTCCCCTCACGAACCCGGCAGGTGCCGGGGCTCACCTCCTCGGCGTCTACGATCCCCGCCTGACCCTTCCGGTCGCGCGGGTGCTCGGGGATCTCGGGGTGGAGCGGGCGATGGTGGTCCACGGCGCGGGTCTCGACGAGATCGCGACGGCCGGGCCGACGACGGTCGCGGAGCTCCGGGACGGCGAGGTCGAAACGTATACGCTCGACTGCATGGAGTTCGGGATCCCGCGCTCGCCTGTGGCCGCACTCCGGGGCGGCGGGCCGGAGGAGAACGCCCGGCTCCTCCTCTCCGTCCTCGCGGGGGAGGACGGCCCCGCCCGGGACATCGTCGCCCTCAACGCCGGGGCGGCGATCTACCTCGGTGGAAAGGCCGGCGACATCGCCGCCGGCATCGCCCGCGCCGAGGCTTCGATCGACTCGGGCGCGGCGCTCGATCGGCTCCGCCGGCTGGTCGAGGCGACCGGAGGCCCGGTATGATCCTCGACGATATCGTCAGGGCGACCCGGGAGCGCCTGGAGAGCCTCGACACTCTTCCGGAGATCGATCCCGGCGCTCCGCCCCACCGGAGCCTTGAGGCCGCCATACGTGCGTGCCGGGAGAGACGCGCGATCATCGCCGAGGTGAAGTACGCCTCCCCGTCGCGCGGCAGAATCCACGACGGCTGCGCCCCCGAGACGATCGCGAGGGAGTTCGCCGCCGCCGGAGCCGTCGGGCTCTCGGTGCTGACCGAACCTGCCTATTTTTTTGGGAGCATCGAAAACCTCGTCCGGGTGCGGCGTGCGGTAACGGTGCCGATCCTCAGGAAAGACTTCATCGTCGACGAGCGCCAGCTTGCAGAAACCCGGGCGCTCGGCGCCGACGCCGTCCTCCTGATCGCCCGGGTGCTCGGGGATCGCCTCCCCGCGTTCGTCGACGGGGCATACGCGCTCGGTCTTGAGGCGCTCGTCGAGGTCCACGACAGGAACGAGATGGAACGCGCTCTCGCGACGGATGCGAGACTTATCGGGATCAACAACCGCGACCTGGAGACGATGAGGATCGACCTCTCGACGACCTTCCGCCTCGCGGAAGCGGCACGCGACGCGGGGAGGATCGTGGTCTCCGAGAGCGGCATCACGTGGCCCTACGATGTCCGGAGCCTCGGGAGGCATTGCGATGCGTTCCTGATCGGGTCCGCCCTGATGTCGGCTAAAGATCGGTGCAAACGGCTGGAGGGATTCGTATTCGCGTGAAGATCTGCGGGATCACCACCGTCGGCGACGCCCGTGCCGCCGCCGCGGCCGGAGCCGATGCGATCGGCGTGGTGCTCGCGAGCCCCTCGCCCCGGTCGGTGACCCCGGAGCTGGCGCGGGAAATATTCGCGGCGGTTCCGCCGTTCGTGACCACGGTCGCCGTCACTTCGACCGACCGGGAGGAGGACCTCGCGACGATCCTCTCCTCGCGGCCGGACGCGGTCCAGGTGGCAGGCGACCTCGCCCTCCCCCGGGGCGCGGGGGTCCGGGTCATCCGGATGCTTGCTCCCGGCGACGCTCTCCGGGACGACTGCGACGCGGTGGTCGTCGACGGCAGCTGCGGCACCGGGCGGGCGTTCGACCCCGAATACGCACGAAGATGCGTGGCCGCCTCCCCGGTGCCGGTCATCCTCGCGGGGGGGCTTTCCCCCGGAAACGTCGCCGCGGCAATCCGGGCGGTAAGGCCTTACGCCGTCGACGTCGCTTCGGGCGTCGAGGCGGCGCCGGGGATCAAGGACGAGCGTCTCATGAGGGCGTTCGTGATGGCATGCAGGACGATAGAACCATGAGAGCAGGACGATACGGAGTATACGGCGGGCAGTACGTGCCCGAGACCCTGATGAGCGCGTTGATCGAGCTTGAGGAGACCTACGCCCGGGTCCGCGAGGACCCGGAGTTCTCCCGCCGGCTCTCCTGGTACCTGCACGAGTACGCCGGCCGGGAGACACCGCTTACCTTCTGCGGGAACCTCTCCCGCGACCTCGGCTGCCGCGTCTACCTGAAAAGGGAGGACCTCCTCCACGGCGGCGCCCACAAACTGAACAACACCCTCGGCCAGGCGCTCATGGCGAAGTTCATGGGCAAGCGCCGGCTCATCGCCGAGACCGGCGCCGGGCAGCACGGCGTCGCGACGGCGATCGCGGGCGCAGTTCTCGATCTGCCCGTCGAGGTCTACATGGGCGAGGTGGACACCCGGCGCCAGGCGCTCAATGTCTTTCGGATGGAGCTCCTCGGCGCCCGGGTCGTCCCGGTCGCCTCCGGGACGCGGACGCTTAAAGACGCCATCAACGCGGCGATGCGCGACTGGGTGGCGAACCTTGGGGATACCCATTACCTGCTCGGCTCCTGCGTCGGCCCGCACCCCTTCCCCCGGATCGTCCGGGACTTCCAGTCGGTCATCGGCGAGGAGGCGCGGCGGCAGATCCTCGAACGGGAAGGGCGGCTCCCCGACACCGTCGTCGCCTGCGTCGGCGGGGGTTCGAACGCAATCGGCATCTTCTACCCGTTCGTGAACGACGATGTGCGGCTCGTCGGCGTGGAGGCGGGCGGCGAGGGACTTATCTCCGGCCGTCACGGGGCTTCGCTCTCGGCCGGTTCGGTCGGGGTCTTCCAGGGAGCGCTCTCCTACCTCCTCCAGGACGGCGACGGCCAGGCGCTCGAGACGCACTCGATCGCCGCGGGCCTCGACCATCCCTCCGTCGGGCCGGAGCACGCCATGCTGAAGGACGCGGGAAGGGTCCGCTACGAGGCGGTCACCGACGCCGAAGCGCTCCACGCCTTCCGCTACCTCTCCCGCGTCGAAGGGATCATCCCGGCGCTCGAGTCCGCCCACGCGGTCGCTTACGCCCTCCGGGCGGCGGACAACCTCGATGAAGACGACATCCTCGTCGTCAACCTCTCCGGCCGGGGCGACAAGGACGTTGCAGACGTCGCGAACGTTCACGGAGGCGCGGCATGAGCCGGATCGAGGCACTTTTCGCCCGGAAGAACCCGGTCTTCGTCGGGTTCACCGTCGCCGGGGACCCTGATAGAGAAACGTCGTTTGGCGTGGCGAAGACGATGGTCGATGCGGGCGTCGACCTCCTCGAGATCGCCGTCCCCTACTCCGACCCGGTGGCGGACGGCCCCGTGATCGAGCGGGCGCACGTCCGCGCCCTCCGGGCGGGCACCACCCCGGACGACGTCTTCGCCCTCGTTCGGCGGGTCAGGGAGTACGCGCCGCCCCTCCCCCTCGTCCTCTTCACCTACTACAACATCGTCTACCGTCGGGGGGTCGACCGGTTCTTTGCGGAGGCCGCCGCCGCCGGTGCGGACGGTATCCTCATCGTCGACCTCCCCACCGAGGAGTCGGGCGAGGTCGCACCCTCCGCCCTCCGGCACGGCATCGACCGGATCGTGCTCGTCGCCCCGACGACCTCGCCGGAGCGCCGGCAAAAGATCCTCAGGGGCGCTTCCGGGTTCGTCTACCTGATCTCGCTTGAGGGGGTGACCGGCGAGCGCGACCATCTCCCCCCGAACCTCGCCGGGCTGGTCGGTGCGGTGCGGGAGAAGACGGACCTCCCGCTCGCCGTCGGGTTCGGGGTCTCGCGCCCGGAACACGTGGCTGCGGTCGCCGCCGCCGGTGCGGACGGCGTCATCGTAGGGAGCGCGCTTGTCCGCGTAATCGAGGAGCACCCCGGCGACGAAGCCGGGATGCACGAAGTCCTCCGCGCCGTAATCAGGGCGCTCAAGAGCGGATTCGCTCCCGACCCCGATCCTGATATGCCCCGGCGCGAAAGAGTAGAGGGATGAGAAAGACCGTCGGGTTTCTGGTCAACCCCGTCGCCGGTATGGGCGGCGCCGTGGGGCTCGCGGGGACGGATGGAAAGGTCTCGGAGGCGCTCCTGCGCGGCGCCGTCCCCCGCGCCCGCGACCGGGCGGTCCAGGCCCTCTCCCTTCTCAGAGACGACGATATTACGTGGTATACCTGTGCCGCGCCGATGGGCGAGGATGCCCTTGCCGGTGCCGGGATCGACCGTTTTACCGTCGTCTACCGGCCATCTGGCCCGACGGGTGCTGCCGATACGAAGGCCGCGTGCCGGGCGTTTCTCGATGCCGGTCTCGACCTCATTGTCTTCTGCGGCGGTGACGGGACTGCCCGAGACGTCTTTGACGCCGTGGGGCGGTCGGTCCCCGTCCTCGGGATCCCTGCCGGTGTGAAGATGTACTCGGCGGTCTTTGCAGTCAACCCGGCGGCCGCGGCCGACCTCATCCGGCGGGCGGGGGGGGTTGCCTGCCGCGACTCCGAGGTGATGGACGTCGACGAAGAAGCCTACCGCTCGGGCCGGCTTTCTGCCCGGCTTTATGGGTACCTGTGTGTCCCGTATATACCGGAGCGGACTCAAGGGGGAAAACAGGTCTTTGAGCAGCAGGACGAGGAGCGGGCGAAGGACGATATCGCGGTGTTCATCAATGAGGTCATGCTCCCGGAGACGCTTTATATCATCGGTGCCGGGAGCACGACGGCGCGGATCATGGAACGGCTCGGTCTTGCTCCGACGCTTCTTGGGGTCGACGTCGTCAGGGATGGAGAGGTCGTTGCCCGGAACGCCGACGAGCGGACCCTCCTTGCCCTCCTCGACCGATGTCCACGGGCAAAGATCATCGTGAGCCCCATCGGCGCCCAGGGGTTCGTCCTCGGGAGGGGGAACCAGCAGATCAGTCCCGCGGTGCTCCGGAAGACCGGGTTATCGAACCTGGTCGTGGTCGCCACGCCCGGAAAACTCGCCGCGACACCCCTCCTGTATGTCGATTCCGGGGATCCGGCGCTCGACCGGGATATCGGGGACTCTCTTCTCGTCGTCTCCGGCTACCGGGTGGCGCAGAGGAAGCGGGTCCTCCACCCGGAGTGACACCGGTTCATCCATCTTCTCGCGCGAGTACTGCTCGGCGAGCTTGCGGAGATCCCGCACTTTGGCGTTCGCCGCCTCGATGATGGAGAGGGCATCGAGGTAGCGGCTGTCCCCGCGGTCGCCCTTCTCGCGGAGACAGATGAGCTGCTCGCGGTAGTGCCAGTTGATGGCGAGCTGGAGCTCGACATCGCGGGCGCGGAGTTCGGCGACGGTCGCGTCATCGATCACCGGGAAGTGGCGGCCGAGCCCGACGATGTTTGCGTCGAGGATCCGGTAGACACTCTCTGTCTTCTCTGCGAGGACGACAAAGGCGCCGTTCCCGTTTTCGGATGCTTTCCGGAAGAACTTCCCGAGGTCCGCCCCGAGGTAGCCGAGCCGGCCGATCTCGTGCGACATCCGGACCAGGAAGACCACCTCGGTCGCTTCCTGGTCCGCAAGCTGCCTCCGCGATATCTCCCGAAGCGCCTGCCCTATCTTCCCGTCAAGGTGGCTGTTGAGGTCTTTGAGCCTCTCGACCCTCTGGTAATCCGCATCATCTGACGTCGCAAGGTAGGTCATCACCGCGCGGAAGAGGTCGAGCGTGACCCCGTGGGCGTACCCGAGCTCCTTTCGGATCAGCTCAAACCCGTGGTGCGTATCGTCGGGGATGCCGTCCTCGAGGTAGTGCGTTCGCATCAGGATCTCAGGCTCGTTCCCGGGCACCAGCCACGTAACGAATTGCCCGAGCTGCTTGATGAGGATGAGGAAGACCGTCGCCGTGATCAGGTTGGATATGAGGTGGGCGTTTGCCACCATCTGCGCCTCGGTTCCGCCGATCGTCATGATGAGTTCGGTGAACGGATCAATGAACGGGAGGATCAGGAGCACTCCCCCGAGGTTCAAGGTGAAATGGGCCACCGCCGCCCGCCGGGAGTAAAGGTTCATCCGGGCGGAGGCGATGAGGGCCATCGTGGTCGAACCGATGTGCGCGCCGAGTATGAGCGGGATCGCCTGCGGAAGGGTGAGCAGCCCCTGCTGGGCGAGGACGACGGCAAGGCCGGTCGTGACGGCGCTCGACTGCACCATGGACGTCACGAGAAACCCGATCAGGATGGCGAGCGGGAGCGCCGAGAACCGCGTGATGAGGCCGATGATCTCGGGATCGTTCTGGAACGGCACGAGCGCCGTCGATATGAGGTTCAGACTGAAGAAGACGAGACCGAAGTAGAAGAGAGGTTTTCCGAGGAACCGGTAACGCCGCCCGAAGATCCCGACGAGGAAACCGATCGGGATCAGCACCTGTCCGAACGCCGTCATCTTGAAGGCGACGAGCTGGGCGGTCATGGTCGTTCCGACGCTTGCGCCTATGATGATCCCGAGGCTCTGGACGAACGAGAGCGTCCCGGCGTTGACCAGGCTGACGGTGATGATCACCGTCGCTGCGCTCGACTGAACGAGGGCAGTGACAACGGCGCCGAGTATCGCGGCCAGGATCGGCCGCTCGGTCACCCTGCCGAGGATTGCCGCGAAGCTGCCTTTTGCAACGGCGAGGATTTCGCGGGAGAAGTTCTCGATTCCATAGAAGAAGAGAATCAGGCCAGGTACGACGGCGAAGGCTATTTCCCAGGGGACCATTATTGTTCTATAAATATAGGTTCTCTGATTTGAAATACCTCTCTCAATGTTTTCGGTGGGATTTCACCGGGGCGAGCAGTGCGTTCTTCGCCGGGACGGCACCCCGTATGCCGCGCCATATGTTGCCTCACGGGGAGCGCCGCATTATACCTCATCTTCGTGCTCGATGCGGTAACGCCCGCCCCTGTATCCTCACCCCCTCATGCAACGCTCTGCATGCCCGGCGGTTGACATGCCGACCTGGAGTGTGAAGTGGGTATCCAGGGCGCCGCCTGCAATGGCCCGGCAAAAGGATCGCAGGTATAATCCCGGTTGCGGCCCAACCTTTCCCTGTGGCAACCTTCGACCCCTCGGTCCTCGGGGTCTTCGTCTTCGGCCTCTTCGCCGGCATTTGCCCCTGCAACAGCGTCCTTTGTCTTGGGCTGATTGGCTACCTGACGAGCGGAAAGACGGATCTTACGCTTGCCGGGATCCTCAGGCTGACCATAGCGTTCTCGTTCGGAACCATCCTCGTCCTCCTCCCGCTCGGGGTTATAGCGGGGTACCTCGGGGAGTACCTCCTCTTCCTCGACGAGACGATCGCGTGGGCTATCGGCGGGGTGCTGATGATCCTGATGGGGCTGCAGCTCCTGCATGCGTATAAACCGCCGATACGGAGGATATTCAACTTTTTCCGGGCGCCTATCTCCTACTCCGTCACGGGCGCGTTCCTGCTCGGGTTGTCGTTCGGAGCGATCACCGTGGGGCGCGGGGCGCCGATGCTTCTTATTGTCCTGACCTACATCGCCCTCTACCAGACGGCTATCGAGGGACTCTTCACGATCTTCGTGTATGCCGTGGGGCTCTCGATCCCGCTCATCGTGCTCAGCTCGGTCGGGGGCGCGGTCGGGAAGAAGGTCAAGGAGAAGGCGCGGATGAGCGGGGAAGTCTTTGACCGGATCATCGGCATCGCGATCGTCCTGATCGGGGTCTACTTCCTGACTCTCGCGTTCTTCTGAGGGTTCACTCCTCCTCGGGCCGGCTTTCCCCACGGGGGCCCGGATCGAGGGCGGCGAGCACCCGGAGAACAACGTAAAGGATCGCGGCGACGAGCACGCACTCGAGGTAGAACCCGAAGACTGCGAACGCGGAGAAGAAGAGTTTATACGTGGGCGTATCTGCGGCGAGCGGCAGGACACTCAGGATGCCGTCGAAGAACCACCCGAAGATCGGCACGCTCTCCGCTATGAGGGGAGCAGGCCCGCCCGGCCACCGCTCGGGGTTTATCACCAGGGCGCCGACGAACGGGACCGAGGCTGCGATGGCGACGAGCATTGCCTGCCGTTGCCTTTTGACCGGGACGGCGCCCTCGATCAGGGGGAGCGGTGTTACGGCCCCCGCGACCACCAGGGTGACGATCACGAGGATGAAGACGGGGAGGACGAACGGTGGGGCCGGGCCCGGCGTTCCGGAGACGATCCTTGCGGTACCTGCCCAGATAACGGCCGTAACGGCCGCGACGAGCGGAGGGAGTGCCGGCGAGAACCGGCTTCGGGGGAGGGGGTGGATGATGTTACCTGACATATTGCACCGTCCGGGATGCGGTTTTGCTGCCGGGCTCGGTATTAGTTGATGAATGGTCGGCGCATCCCCATAAATAGCCTCTGCCATGATTATTTACACATTGGAGTGTTTCGATCGATTTTCTCTCGATGTTACGGAGGGGCCGGGATACATGGCCCCCTCCCTCATGAGCGGTCATCGGATATCCATCCGCATGAACTTCGTATACCCGATAGCGAAGAATATCACAGGGTAGATGGTCAGCGCCGCAATACTCGACCATATCCTGCCGAGCATATCCTCGAGGGTCGCCCCGGAGGAGTTGCTGATCCCCTGGATGAGGGCGTTGGTCGCCATTTGTGGTGATACGAGGTTCGTGATGCTCTGGATCAGGTTGAATTGCCCGTAATATGCCGTGATCGCTGCCTGGAATTCTTCTGACGAGATATCCCCGCCGTATGCGGCAGGGTCGGGCTCTTCCATCATGAACGCCATGCCGATATGCGTGGTGGCGTAAGGGGCCAGAAGAACGAGGAAGATGAAGACGATCATCGAAAGAAGCAGGGCGCTGCCGCTCTCCCGGCAGAGGGTGGAGATGGCAAGCGCGATGGAGAAGAAGGTCACGAAGAAGAGAAGGGTGACGCCGGCATAGGTCAGGACCATCCAGAGGTCGCCCGGGGCGGGCACGATCGAGAAGACGAGGAGGAGCGCGGTGGATATGGCGAGCACTCCTCCGACGACGAGGGCCAGCAGTGCGATGCCCCCGAGCGCCTTGCCGTTGATGATCTCGTCGCGGTAGACCGGGTGAGAGAGAATGCTTTTGAGTGACCGGGACTCCTTCTCTCTGGAGACCAGGTCGAACCCGACGGCGATGGCGAGGAGGCCTCCGCAAGAGATCAGCGTGAGAAACATCGAGGAGTAAATATCCGCGACCGGCGGTTTTGTGGGCATCATTCGTTCCGGTCCGTCGAACCTGTCGTCCATCGCGGCCAGTTGCTCGGAGTATCTATCCAGTTCTCTCTCGTAGCTCACGACCCCGCTGTACGTCCCCACCAGGGCGATGGCGAGGAACAGGGCGAGGATCACCAGGAACCGCCAGCCCGTGACCTGGTCGGTGAATTCTTTCCGCGCCACAATGAAGACCCGTTCTGTCTTCATCCCCCGGGAAACCCGATCCATCTGCACTTTTCCCGATACCATCGATTCTGTTGCCATCCTGTTATCCTCGTAAAGACCCCCGCCTGGAGCACCGTCGATGGGTCTCAGACCTGGAAAGGCCGCCCGGACATCCCCATCCAGAGACTGGGCCGTAACTCTATTTACGTTTTCTCTCACGTTCCTCTACACGTCTGCCGCCGTCTTGCGGAAAGTGGGCGGTGAGGTCCTTCCTGTGTGGCAGAAAAAACCCGGATCTTCAAGGGTTGCCCCGGGGAGGTGAGTGCTCCGGATAAGCCATCGACGGCCACCTGCAGCGAGGAACGGGTTGTGGAACTCTTAATATACGCACTAACAATAACCGGTCCCCTCCCCTCACGGGGCCTGGTGTCGACCACCCGAACTCTGGCTTTCGCTCTGCGCCTCAACCCGCCTCCGGTTCCCGCGATGCAGGTTCGTTCCATTTCAGTTCCTCCCGCATCATTAGTTCTTCCCTTGGTGCGCCTCCAATTAACTCAATCGTCCTACCGTACATCACGGTGCCGTTCAATGCCTCGTTTTCGGGTGTACGGTTGCGCACCCACATTTCCACATGGGCGGGTGATGTTATAATAAAACCCGATATCTCCAATTCAGGATGATCATTCTGAAATTGCATCAGTTCAGCCGCAGCCTGCTTACGCTCATTCTCATAATCGAGATTATGGATGACCTTGAATGTCCAGCCGCCAGCCTGCCTGCCCTGAATGGCCTTCACCTTCTTTTCGTCCAGTATGGAGTACGCATAGATGATGACCAGTTTGTTCTCTGAGTCAAACTCCCATCCGCTTATACCAAACTTTCTGTCTTCATAACTTCGTTGCAGTTGTTCAATCTCCTCTGTCAGCTCTTCCGGCAACACCTCCGCCGTCATATTTGCCTCTTCTAGCGCTTGCCTCACGAACGGATGCACATATAGTCCCTGCGATGATCTTTCCGGTGTCATGTTCCTAACCTCCTGCATTTCTTCAGGTACCTCATTTGGCGTTGCATTCGAGCTTATACCGCCGGGTAAGTCCGACCCTAGTGGCGATCCCTCCGGCGTCACGTTCCCGACCTCCGGATGGGGATAACTGTCCGGAAGATGCACTGTCACGATCATCGCTCCCGTGCAACAGACGATTGCAAGTGCGATGATGATCCGTAGGGTCGCTTTTGTCATTTATTCCTCCTCTCTCAACCCTTGGTTACACCCCCATTTTCCTTGATCAGAAACGTCACCAGAGGCACCAAATCGTGGTCTGGGAGACCGCAATTAAAGATGCCCGTTATCTCGTAGATCTTCACCTTTGTATCCTCTGTTTCCGTCCCGTAGGGCATCTGCCAGTTCCCGGGCCTGATGTCCAGGTTGTCAAACTGGTAAAACTTCCAGCTGGAGAACGTCTGCATATCGCTGCCTAAGAACTCGGCACAGATCACATGACCAAACTCCCGGGAGTTGTTTATGAGCGACACCATGTAGAAATCCAGGTTGAAGGTCCCCTCGATGTAGCAATGCTCGGGGCAGCCGTCTATCTCCTATCTCCATCCAGTAGCAGCCCGCCAGTGTCTGGAGATGTGCGAGGCATTTCCGGGTCCGGGCATACCGTATCATCACGTTCGGCAGGCAATCGGCACTGTTCCACGGGCCCAAACCTCCCCCGCAGTCCGAAAGCCCGTGGCGGTAATACCCGATCATGAAGGGCAGATACGCGCCTGCCGACGAGTGGCAATCCCTATCTTGGCGGATGTGCCGGTTGGCGGCAGGAATTTGAGTATCAGCCTGATTGAGTGATCTTATTTCCTGTGTCATGCGTGTTCATCCAGTCTTCGAAACGATGCCCGGAGGAACGCTAGACCACAATGACTATCCCTGATGGCAGCCTACAGCCCTATTGGCCCTCCGGGCACGCTTTTGGGGGGCGGGATACGACGGCAATCGGGGTTCCCGGCCCCCGCGGGATACCGTACACGGTGTCACCGATCAAGGCGTCAACGTTCCCCCATATACCTTTTCTGTGACAAACATCGAACTGTCGCGGTTGTACCCTGGCCGTCGCATTCTCCTGATACGCCCTCGTTGTTCCATCTCCCGGCAGTACTGCCGATATCCAGTGGAAATATACCTCGATCCCCGGATCGCGGGTATGAGTGCATACTCCGATGAGAGCCCTGCATACCTTTCCCGGACATCGAAGCCCGGCGGAATTATCGGCCCGCCCCGATGCAGCACCTCTCGGGGAGCGAAAGTGCGCGCCTGTCTATCCTCGGATATCTATCCGCATAAGCCGCGTGTATGCGACGGCGAAGAAGACGACGGGATAGGCGGTCAGCGCAAGCGCAAGGAGGCCCCCGTAGGAGACCAGTGTTCGGAACATCGAGGAGTAAACGCCCTCGACCGGCGGTTTTGCGGGCATCATCCCGGCCGGTCCGTCATTCTGATTATCCATCGTCGCCAGTTGCTGGGCATACCTATCCAGGTCTCTCTCGTACCTCCCGACCCCGCTGTAGGTTCCCACCAGGGCGATGGCGAGGAAGAGGGCGAGGATCACCAGGAACCGCCAACCCGTGACCTGGTCGGTGAACTCTTTCCGGGCTACGGTGAAAACCCGTTCCGCCTTCATTCCCGGGGAAACCCGGCGTTCCTGCGTCTCCCCCGTTACCATCGATTCCGTTGCCATCCCATTATCCTCGCAAATCCAGGAGGTTCGATGATCCCTGTCACAAAAGGTATATAGCAGAACGTTGAGATCTCCAGCATGGTACCGGTCGTCGGGTCGCGGATCGACCGGGTGAGACCCTTTGACGATCATGCTCTGCAGCTACCCCTCGTATCTCTGGAATCCCGACCGGAACTATAAATCATGAGACCGCTCCTTGCCGTTATCGTGGGGATAACGATCATCTATGCCTGCATGCACTTCTTTGTCCTGCCGGAGGCCCCGGACGTTACCCGTATCGAGAACATCACTTATCTCGAATCCCCGGCGTACAACCCGGCCATCCTGGACCTCTGGAAGATCGTCGTTAGGGAGACCGGTGTCGAGAACGAGTCGGCGGTGCTGCGACAGCTGGAGGTCGATCTCGCCAAAGATGGAGCGATCCAGGTAATATGGTTCTACTTCTATGGGGTGGAGAGCGGCAAGCAGCACGTCTACGAGGTCTACGTGGGACCGGGTGGAACCGTCTCCGCCAAATCGCAGGAGTTCAATCATACTGTGCAGGGGGTCCACCCTCTCGCCCTCCTCGAAGAGGTCGACGCTATCGCTCTTGAGGACATCCCCTTCAGAGAACAGGGTGTGAAGCTGCTTGTGAGCCCGAACGCCTACGGGGACCACTACAACGAGACCCGGGGGAGGCTCTACGAGGTCTCGAACGGAGCGTTCCTGCCGGTGAAAGAGGCAACGTTCGGCCCGGACGCATCCTGGTACACCATCACGATCACTCCCCACCGGGGTTCGGGGTCCCCACCATCGTCCGGGGAAGGACTTCCGGACCGTATTATTGCGTTCACCCGGCAAGACCTCGCGGCGGCCGACTCCGTGATCTATGGGTAGGCGGGCGTGCGAAACCGGCAGAGTTGGGACTCGTTCACCGTCTCCAGCCCGGGCGCCATGGGGGGTGATGGAGACCTATCCTGTTGCGTCTACGCCTCTATCCACCCCGGGAGGTCGCACAACGTCACGCTGGAGGTAGTAGCGCACCATCCTTCCGTCTCTTTCGCTCCGTATGGTCCCTTCCCGGATGAGCAGCCCCATATGCCAGGTCACCGTTGCGCCGGTGACATCAAGCGCAGATGCGACTTCTTTTCGTGTCATCCCGGGGTTCTGCATGAGGAGACCAAGCATTCTTTTTCTCATCTCGTTGAGGGGATAGGCACTCCTCTTGCTTTCCCGGGCAGCCCTGATGCCGGTGTAATACCGGAGCACTCCGTGGTTGCTCTCCGATACTATCTGCCCCGTCTCGCAGAGGATCTCAATATGGTACCGGAGTGTTCCGACGTTAATCCCCAGCATGCGGGAGAGGGCAGCATGGTTGATCCCGGGATTTTCCCGGACGCAGAGATACGCCGCACGGCGGGTTTCGTGTTCGAGGGCATTCTTCCGGGAGATCCTCCTCTGGCCGAGAATGAGCCATACGGATACTGATATGAGGAACTGGACCGGGAGGAAGAGCAGGGGTGCGGTCATGAAGACGAAGTCGAGCAGGACCAGTTTCAACGGTATGTTCCAGACATACTCCAGGGTCGGATCGTCCGGTATCATCTCCGGAAACCCACCCTCGCTCATTATGTTGCTGGTGGCGCTCCCCGGGGTGAATAGTAGCGTGAGGACGATGAGAGGCAGTGCGATTCTTGTGAGGGAGAGTTGTTGCACCATCAGAATGATCAGTCGGCCGGGAATATAAAAAAGATGTGATTTATTCCGCAACAGCTCCAAAGGAATAATCTTGGGTATCCCGCACAATCTCCCCGTAGACCTGGAACTGCCATGTTCCGGTCTCTGGCGAAGAGATCCACGTGCGGATCTGTGCATTCTTGTAACCATCCAGATCGGTGTCGTGATAGTAGGCGTAGGTGCTTCCATCCGGCGAGATGATCTCCAGCGTCAGCGATTGCTGGGGGACAAACCAGTTCAGGTTCACAAACAGCGTTGAGCTTCCGGGAGGCACATTTATGCTATGATAGTTTATCTCTCCCTGCTGTATAGAATAGAAGGCGCAAATACCGGCGTCGCCTGCCGGGGTCTCCTCTCCCGGAGCGGTGTTCACACCACACTCGCTGTTCCCGGCGAAAGCCGGCGGCGCCATCAGGATCAGTGCAAGCACCAGTGCAAAGAAGTGGTTGTATGTCATCGTACCACGGGAGAACTTCTCAAATACCTTTACTTAAGTTTTCTGTCGATCCTCCCTACGTGTTCTCCGGTCGGGAGGAGATTGGCTGTCCGCCATGTGCCGGAGCAGGATGACCCGGACTGTGCGATGGGAGAGAGGACCTGTCACGCAGGGTGGGCGCTGGTGTCCTGCCTTCCCATAGCAGTCGGTTGACTGCTGGCGGGCTACGACTCCCCGGTGCCGATTCTCTCCTGCCAGCACAAGTTTCCTATCGGTCGGAGTAACGGCCTCCTCCAGCCGACTGCGGTATGTTTCCAGGAACAAAATGGATCGGAGCGTCTCGATGTGTAGGGAAGATCGACAGAAATCATTTATAGAGGTATGTTGAGCTCTCAACGAGATGAAGCGAGGACCCAGATGAAGTCGAACCTCTATAGTGAGTCTGCCTGGGAGTGCCTTTCCTGGTCGATGCACTATATGAGCGATATGTCCATGCCGTGGCATACCCAGAGTGTAGCCGATCCAGTACAGCCGGCGACACACGCTCTTTATGAAGGATATATGCAGGAAAAATTCACAGATCCTGAGTACGGCTTTAAAGCGGCTCTTGTATCAGCTCCTAATACCTGGGTTGTAATCTCTGATCCCGCTTCAAGTGCGCGATCCCTGGCATCATTCTCTTCATCGAAGTACCTGGGGCTTCAAGCAAGGATTGCTACCAATCCTTCTGGATGGGGAGAAGACACATGGGTCAAGTCAACCACTAAGGACCTCTTGCAAGAAGGTTTCAAGTATAACATGGGTCCCGTCGAGTACGCGACACATTAACCCAACCCCTTTTTGGTGAGAAAATGGATGAAAAACATCAAGCAGGTTACAAACTTGATAACAGCGCTTTCTCTCCTCGCCGTGGTGATCTTCCTGCTCTTCCTTGCCGTTGGGTTCGTCGAGACCACTCTACCGAACAACTCTTACGCGTTCAAGATCACCGGCCTATCCGGTCTTGCCGTGAACGGCACCGCCATGGTCATGGTCCCGATCCCGGCGAGTGTGGATGGTGTTCCGGCGATGTCGGAGGAGGTGCTTACCGGTCGGTATCAGGCCTTCGGGTGGCAGACGACGATCCGGGAGACCCCGTATGGGAAGATGCTTGCGTTCACGACGACGGAAGGATACGTACC
>Ga0209612_1001993_pt1 | contig 15426 bp, 12 predicted proteins | sample BioC12SIPDNA_FD_185746 | JGI IMG/M metagenome (GOLD analysis project Ga0209612, IMG submission 185746) | Anaerobic biogas reactor microbial communites from Washington, USA - Biogas_R1_B C12 SIP DNA (SPAdes) (version 2) | ecosystem: Engineered > Bioreactor > Anaerobic > Unclassified | place...
TGGAAACCAACACCGCTGCTCGATGGCGACCGCCCTTGGACGTCTCGAAGACCGCGTGATCACAGGTAACCACAAGGGTTCCATCTCCGATCACGAAGCCGTTGTTTACAAGCGTCCCGACATAGCTGCTGCCGGTGACGATCACCAGTGAGGACTCGGGCAAGCCATCCGCCGCCATGGATCCCGACGAACCGACGGCACCACCAATGAGGACCACAATCATGACGACTGCATACACCCAAACACTCTTCATGAGACCGTCCCTCGACTTCGGCTTCTGCTCTACAGAAGTCAGTATACTCGCTGCCCCCTCGGGCGAACAAGCACCTCGTTCTGAAAAACGATGCTGGACAGCGCCGGCGGAAGAACCCTTCACTCAAATCAGCACAGCAGCCGCAAGACCGGCGGCGGCGATGCAGAGGGCGGCCGGGAGCACCTTCAGGATGATCCGTAGTAGAGACGTCTGGAAGTAGCTGGCGGACAGGGCCAGGCACAGGTGGATCGGGCTGATCGCCAGGCCGAATTGCAGACCCGCGAAGGCCAGGGTTTCCATGCCGAGGTCCATTTGGCCATCCCGCACGATGTAGGCCATCAGAAACGGATAGGTGATCGCGACCGTCCCCGTCGTCACGCCGGTGCTGGCGGCCACCAGGAACGGCAGCAGGAAGACGATCGACGCCACCGGCATATGGAGCTGGGCGAAGAAGTCCACGACGCTGCCGACCGCCCCGCCGGCCTCGAGGTTGAGCTTGAACCACAGCGCCCCGAACAGCAGCAGGACCATGTCGGGCTCTTTGGCCGCCTTGAAGATGCCGGGCCAGCGTCGGACGTCGACCCGATGCAACAACAGCAGGCCGAGGATCGCCAGAAGGATCGCGACCGCAGGCGGCACGTGTAGGCCAATGTACAGAACAGCCGTGAATGCAATCGGCCAGAACGCGTGCACGAAATCCTTCGTGTGCGAGCCCAGGCCGGCCTTCGAGTCGCCCTGTTCGTGTCGTCGGGGCGGGATGCCCACCAGCAGCAGGAACACCACGCCGGCGACGATCCCGGTAACGGTAAGGACCAGGTGGTAGCCGACCAGCCGCCCGGCCGAGACGCCCAGCATGCTCTGGATCAGTGGAATCGCCGGAAACAGTGGCCAGATGGGCTCCCACTGATGGCGAAAGAAAAAATTGATCGCCGCCAGCCGGCTGCGCTCGACGCCGATCTTATCGCCTGCCTCGCGCACCATCGGCGCCGACAGCATGATGCCTCCCGGCGTCGGCAGCATCCCCATCATCAGCGGGACGACGGCCAGCGCCACCCGCCGGCTGCGGAACAACCCCTGCATGGCCGGCGCCAGACGCGACGAGAGCCCGATCTGCCCCATCGCCTCGCCCACGACGTTGACCAGCAACAGCAGCGATGCCAGCGACACGAACAGATACGGCGTCGTCTGCGTCAGTGCGCGGTTCCGCCATTCGGCCACCAGTTGCGCCCACATGGCCTGCGGCGTTACCCCGAGCAGGACGGCCAGCACACCGGCCGCCATGACCAGCGACAGGCCGATCTTGATCTTCAGCCGCAACAAGGCGACCAGGACCAGCAACGCGACGACAATCGCCCCTAATGCGTACATATCAGTTCGATCGCACTCCGGAATAGCTCTGAGGCAACAAACGGGTCATCTCCGAGAGACCGGGCGATTCTAACCGGTCTCTACGCCTTCGCAAAGACCGTCGCATATCGGGCGCCGCCGTGGTCATTGTCCGAGAGGGCCGCGCAGGCCTTGTCGAGGAGGTCTCTTTGAAGCGGGCAGGACAAGTCCGCCGCACTGACGATCGACAGAAGACGCTGCTCCCTTTCGGCAAAGTCACCCCCCGCTCGGAGGACTTCGTAGACCTCATACAACGCCGTGATGTAGACGGCGGAAAGATGAACCGCCTGCTCGTAATGGCTCATATAGTCCGACTCGAGAATATACTCACGGTACATCTTCGAGTCGGCCCCGTGCCTGTCGTAGTCCTGGGCCGCTTTCTTATACGGTCCGAACAACTTGCACGTCCGCAGGACCAGCAGCAGATTGTCTGCAGAGCTTTCAATCAGTTCCTCGGCGGGAAACGTCCCATGCGTCTCGACGAACCCACGCTGGAGGAAGTAGCGGAACCACTCCTCGGTATTCCGCGTTGTGGTGCGCTTGGGAATGCAATCGACCCACTTGTTGAAGTCCTGGGCGAAGAAATCGTATTTGTCCCGGGCCCGACCTCTGCGCTTCTGACGCTCGGCGCGATAGACCTCCTCGTAGAGGAAGTAGTCCTGAAAGACCTCGCACTCGCGATGCTTCTTGCGGTTCTTGCCGTCGCGGTAATAGGGCTTGGCGATCCGATTGACAAGCGGGTGGATAATCTGATCGGCGGCGATATGGGTCAGATGTCCCGCGATATATGCCAGCTTGCGCATGTCATCGTCATCGAGCACGATGTCGTCGCCGTCCCATACCATGTCACTGAACAACACGGCGCACAGATTCAGTGGGAACTCATTGGGTCTACAGGAGTGCAGGTGGTAAGACCACGGCGTGACGCCCGTGGCCTGCACGAATCCGTCCAACAACATGTCTTTGGCCGATTGGGCCATGTTGGCATAATAGTAGAGGTCCGGCCCGATGCTGCCGAGGTTCATATACGCCTGATAGAGCCCGTCCTTGTCGTCGAGCATTTTGGCGAATGCCGCCAGCCCCTCCGTGTCACTGTGTTCGAGCCATTGCAGCGCCTTGTGGGCGATCACCATGTGGGCTATGCTTGCCGGCATCGTGTTTTCCTTTGATAGAAACGCCCCCCCTGTCACCTATGATCGGATGTTCGGCCATCGCCTCTGCACTCGAACCGCGCGCAGAAACCCGACGCGGAAACCCGAGGAGTGGATGCCGTGGAAATGAAAAAGGCCCCGCCGTCAGAGCAGGGCCTTCCAGACTCTGGAGTCTTGCGGAAGATCAGCCGGGGATCACGTTGGTCGCGCACGGGCCCTTCTTGCCCTGGCCGACCGTGAACTCAACCTTCTGGCCTTCGTCAAGGGTCGCATAACCCTCGGTCCTGATTTCGGAGTGGTGGACGAACAGATCGTCGCCGCCATCGTCCGGAGTAATGAATCCGTATCCCTTATCCGCGTTGAACCATTTTACCGTGCCTGTACCCACTTGCTCTTCTCCTTAGGTCCACCAGACCTGTAATGCACTTTCCCTCTGATTCTACGCAAGGAGTAAACTTCGAGGGAAGAAAGCATACACCTTCACATGCCTGCCATGCTATCGCCTGGGCCGTCATGCGGCCAGCAAAAATGACGGCAAAAAACAAAAAAAAGCTCGCCGGCATTGCGCGCCCGCCCTCCCTTGGGGCCGGACCACACCTTCGGGCCCAAGAACCCGAGTCTGCCATCCCATCCCAATCCGACGCAGACCAATGTGGTGACACCTGCAAGCCGACCGGTCGCGTTTACGCCCCCCCGCGCACAGATGGGGTTGACGCAGCATTATATAGATGATAGTCTTCCCGGGGCATTAGGAGATGTAACTATGGAACTATCATGGATTAACAAGGTCCGTATCGGCGCCGTCATCGCGCTGGGTGTTGTCGTCATCGGCATTCTGGCCTGGCCGTTGGCTGCCCCTCAAGACCCCATGTCTCCGCTTCGATCCAGCGGCATCGGCTTCGTCGGGACGCTGGGCCTTCTCGCTCTGGCCTTTGTCGTTGGCGCTGTGAGCTTCTTCGTCTCCTGGCCGCATGGCCGGGAGATCGGCATCCTGGCCGTCCCCTTTGGGCTGGCAACGTGGGCCGTTCGATGCGGTCCCATGCAGTCTCTGACCCAATCCCATGCGAGCGCCCAGGCCAGAGAGCAAATCGTTCATTCCCTGCTGTTCGAGCCGGTCTACTGGCTCCTGGTCGTCGCGGCAGGCTTCCTCGGAGTCCTTGTGGCACAGTGCATCGGGGCAAACCGGTCCTCCAAAGGAGGCGTCGCGAAGCTTCAAAGCTGCCTCAAGCCCAACGCCGTGGTTATCGGTCTTCTCGCCCTGCTCGTGGCCACCCTGCTCTCGGCATTCTTCATAGGCGCTTTCGGACAGGATCTGCCCACATCCGCCAAGGCGATGGCCGCTCAGCCGCCGCGGGGCCAGATCGTCTTCGCCGGAATTGGAGCCTTCGCAGCGGCCGGATTTGTTGTCAAGAAGTTCTTCGATCTGAGCTATGCCTGGACCACACTGGCTGGTGTATTTGTAATTCCTTTTGCCACCTTGGCTTACTATCGCTCCGAGATGATCGAGAAATTCGCGGAGACCCAGCCGGGCACGTTCTTTCCGCATGCCGTCTTCGCCGTCTTGCCCGTGCAACTGGTCGCTTTCGGGGCCATCGGCGCCGTCATAGGGTACTGGCTTGCCATGCAATACGACTACTGGAGACAGCACGAAAACGCTGAATAACGGACGCAGGACTCCCTTTTTTTTGATGGACGAGAGCCATCTAACTCCATTTCAATAATATAGTTACGCCGCAGACAGGCAGTAACCACCTCCCTGGGATCAAAGAAAAACGGAATTCTTTGGTTTCGCCCGCTCAATTGACCGACATATAGATGTCCTTACCCCCTGTCGGGAGGATACGGGACGGGCGCATGGTCGCGAGGCCAAGGCCCTTTGAAAACGTAGAGTGTCAACAAGACGAACACAGAAATGCCCCTTTACGTAGGGAATACGGTAAAACCAGCCGGCAAAAGGAGTTAACGATGTTGGTTCTGAGCAGACAACGAGATGAGTCCATCATGATCGGCGATGACGTCGAGATCACAATCGTCGATGTCCGCGGGGACAAGGTCCGTTTGGGCATCAATGCGCCCAAACACATCCCCGTCCATCGCAGGGAGATCTACGACGCGATCCAGAGGGAGAAGGCCGAGAAGGCCCAAGGCGGAGCGGAGGTCAAAGACGCCGAGAAGAATGCCTCTCCAAAGGAGTCATAGACACATCGTCACTCCCAGTCCGCTCACCACATCCCTCTTGTCACACTTCACGTCGGTTCCCCACAACCCTCTCGTCCCATAAGAGGGTTCTCTGTCCCGCTGTTGCTAACCGCAATATATGGCGTGGACCGTCCTGCCCCCTTGTCGTTGCCCGATGGATTGTCTGCACGTCTTCGGCGATGCGCTCCATTCGCCGGCGGCCTTCATCCCGGCTGGAATAGGGTTGCACGAATCCCGCCAGTGAGTATCATCGAGCACTCGAATCGATCCTATTGACCCTCATGATAAAGGATAGTCCGCATGTCACACTGGATGAAGAACACCCTTGGCCTTGCCGCATTGGTCATCGTACTGGGACTTTCCGCATCGCACGCCGGATCGGATCAGGCCCAGCTTCAGCGGGATTACAACGTTAAGCCCGTACTGTTCAACCACGTCCACGTCGAGGACGGCTTCTGGATCCCCCGTCTGGAGACGAGCCGGACAGTCACGATTCCCTACGCCTTCGGCAAATGCGAAGAGACCGGCCGCATCCGAAACTTCGAGAAGGCCGCCGGCCTGCGCGAGGGCAAACACGAAGGGATCTACTTCGACGATTCCGACGTCTACAAAGTCATGGAGGGCGCCGCCTATTCGCTCCAGGTCAATCCCGACACCATGATGCGACTCTACCTTGACAAACTGATCGGCGTGATGGGCAAGGCCCAATGGGAGGACGGCTATCTCTACACGTTCTACTCCCTGCCCGCCCGACAACCGGAGAAACGATGGACGAATATCCAGTCGATGCACGAGCAGTACTGCGTCGGGCACATGTACGAGGCGGCGGTTGCCCACTACCAGGTCACCGGCGATCCGGCCTTCCTGAAAATCGCCACCGACAATGCGGACCTGATCTGCGAGACCTTTGCCCCCGACAAACGCACCGATCCCTCGGGCCACCAGGAGATCGAGATCGCCCTGTGCCGGCTCTATCGGGTCACCGGCGACGAGAAGTATCTTGACCAGGCCAAGTTCTTCCTCGATCAGCGAGGCCGCAAGGGGCACCGGGGACCCGACGGCAACGGTGGACTCTATGGCGAATACGCCCAGGATCATAAGCCCGTAACCGAGCAAACGACCGCGGTCGGCCATTCGGTGCGGGCCGCCTATCTCTATACGGGCATGGCCGACGTCGCCGCCCTGACCGGCAACATGGAGTACATCCGTGCCATTGACGCGATCTGGAGCGACGCCGTGGGAACCAAGCTCTACGTCACCGGCGGCATTGGCGCCAGCGGCGGCAACGAGGGGTTCAGCGAGCCGTACGAATTGCCCAACCAGACCGCCTACTGCGAAACGTGCGCCTCGATCGCCAACATCTACTGGAACCATCGCATGTTCCTGATGCACGATGACGCTCGATACATCGACGTCCTCGAACGGACGCTGTACAACGCCGCCCTCTCGGGCATCTCGATGGACGGAGATCGTTTCTTCTATCCGAACGTGCTGGAATCGATCAGCGGACAGGAGCGGAGTCCGTGGTTCGCCTGCGCGTGTTGTCCGTCGAATGTCGCCCGGTTCATTCCGTCGGTGCCGGGATACGTTTACGCACACAAAGGCCCTGACGTGTATGTGAATCTGTTCGTCGGCAGCGATGCCACGATACAGACCACCGACAACACCGTGACGGTGACGCAGCAGACCGAATATCCCTGGGAAGGCCAGGTGACGATCCGCGTCGAACCGCAGAAGAGCGAGACGTTCTCGGTCTGCGTGCGCATTCCGGGCTGGGCGCGGAATGAGGCGGTCCCCAGCGATCTGTATCGGTTCACAGACACCATCAAGGATCAGGCGACGGTGCGCGTCAACGGCAAGCGCATCTCGCCGCCGGTCGAGCGAGGGTACGCCCGCATCGAGCGCCGATGGGAGGCAGGGGACACCGTCGAGTTGCGTCTGCCGATGCCGGTCCGCCGGATCGTCGCCCACGAAGCAGTCAAGGCCGCCCAAGGCCGGGTGGCCCTCCAGCGGGGCCCGCTGGTCTACTGCCTTGAAGGTCACGACAACGACGCGCAGGTGTTGAGTCTGGTGATCTCGGATGATGCCAAGTTCAAGACCCGGCACCGCCGCGATTTGCTCGGCGGAGTCACGGTCATCACCGGCCGGGCCGACGCCGCCAAGCGAACTCTGGACGGAGACGTCGTGCTGACACGCCAGTCCCGCTGGTCGTCGGGATTCACGGCGATTCCCTATTACGCCTGGGCCCATCGGGGACGCAGCCCGATGACGGTCTGGCCCGCCCGCGTGCCTCAGGCGGCCCGCGCCGAGCCGGCCGATACGCTGGCCTACACCAGCAAGACCACGGCGTCCTTCGTCCACAAGTCGCTCGAAGCGGTGACAGACCAGGTCTTGCCGGCCAACTCCGCCGACGCCTCGGGCGGTCAACTGGACTTCTGGCCGCACAAGAACACCACCGAATGGCTCCAATTCGAGTGGGACCGCCGGCATGCGATCTCCCGCGTCAAAGTCTATTGGTTTGACGACAGCGATCACGGCGGCTGCCGTGTGCCACAGTCGTGGCGCGTGTTGAGCCGCGACCGCGCCGGCCGTTTCGAACCGGTTCAGGCATCGGGCCCCTATGGCACGGAGAAGGACAGATTCAACGAAGTCGCCTTCGAGACCGTCGAGACCGATGCGATCAAAGTGGAGATCGTTCTGGACGAGAAGTGGTCGGGCGGCGTCCAGGAGGTCATGATCGAATAACCCGGCGCATCGGTTTCAGTACCGGTTGTGGTGCACCCTGGCGGTCTTCAATTCCTCAGAAGGCAGGGGTGCACGTTGCTCGGCCGGATAGCCGACGGCGACGATGCATTCGACCCGAATGTGCTCCGGAATGCTCAGGACGTTCCGGATGTGGTGCTCAGCACTGACCCGGCTATCGTACATCCGCTTGCGCACCTGAATCCAACAACTGCCCAGACCCATCGACTGGGCCGCCATCTGCACAAGGATCGAGGCGATGGAGCAGTCCTCGACCCAGACATCGCTCTGCGTATCGTCGCCGCAGATGACAATCCCCAGCGGCGCCCCTTGGAGGAAGGCCGCCCCGTGCGGTTTGCACGCCGCAAGCTTCTCCAGTATCGCACGATCGTCGACGAAGATGAACTCCCCGGGATCGATATTCCGCGAGGACGGCGAGCGTAACACGGCCTCTTTGAGCCGTTCGATCTTCTCCGCCTCGATCGGTCGATCCAGATACCGTCGGATGCTTCGCCGATTCCTGAGCAGGTCGATCATCTGCGTCTCCCCCCGACGACCACCACACACTTAGACGCGTTGTTCGACGGGCACGTATTGCCGTTCCCGCATTCCCGTGTAGACCTGTCGCGGCCGGCCGATCCGGGCCTTCGGGTCACGGACCATCTCCTTCCAGTGGGCAATCCATCCGGGCATTCGGCCGATGGCAAAGAGCACGGTAAACATGTTCGTCGGAAATCCGAGGGCGGTGTAGACCAGCCCGCTGTAGAAGTCGACGTTGGGATAGAGCTTGCGGCTGATGAAATACTCGTCTTTGAGCACCGCTTCCTCCAGCCGCAGGGCGATATCGAGGAGCGGCTGGTGGGCCGCTTCCTCCTCGAGCATCTTCATGCAGATCTTCTTGATGATCTTCGCACGAGGATCGTAGTTCTTGTAGACGCGATGGCCGAACCCGGACAGGCGGAAACTCGAATTCTTGTCCTTGGCCATGTCGATGAACTTCTGAATCTTGCCGCCGTGACGCTCGATCTTCGCGAGCATGTCCATCACGGCCTGGTTGGCCCCGCCGTGCAGCGGACCCCACAGGGCGGAAATGCCCGCGGAGATCGACGCATACAGATTCGCGTGCGCGCTGCCCACCATGCGAACGGTCGACGTCGAGCAGTTCTGCTCGTGATCGGCGTGCAGGATCAGAAGAACGCTCAGTGCTCGAACGTGGTCGCTCCGCAATTCGTAGTTGTGCACGGGCGACCAGAACATCATCCGCAGGAAGTTCTCGCAGTAGTTCAGTTCCTTCTTCGGATAGACGACGGGATGGCCGATGCTCTTCTTGAAGGCGTAGCAGGCGGTCGTGCGAATCTTGCTGATCAGGCGCGTCGCCGCCATGTCGACGTCTTCGCGAATGGACAGTAGATCCACATTCGTATAGAAACTGCTCATCGCATTGACCATCGTGCCGAGGATGTTCATCGGATGGGCATCGCGAGGAAAGAAGTTGTAGAAGTGCCGCATGTCCTCGTGCAACAGCGAGTGCTGGTTGAGCAGTTGGGAGAAATGCCGGCGCTGCTCCAGTGTCGGCAGCCGATTGTGCAACAGCAGGTAGCACACCTCGGTGAACGTGGAATGCTCACAAAGGTCCTCGATGCTGTAACCACGGTATCGAAGGATGCCTTTCTCCCCATCGATGAACGTGATGCCACTGGCGCAACTGCCCGTATTGGCGTATCCCTGGTCCATGGTGATGTACCCGGTCTCCGCCCGCAGCTTCGTGATGTCGATCGCGCGCTCGCCCTCGGTCCCTTCGATGATGTCGAGTTCCAGCTCGTGACCGTCAACGATCAGCTTGGCTTTCTTCTTCTTGGCCATCTACACCTCTTTCGAAAAGACATCCCATCTTGCTCGGCGCCATTGCCACAAAGGGCCTCTGCCCGGACGTGCCGCGGTGGAAACGCCACCGCAGGCCCCGCGGTCAAGCCGTATGGGCGGAATTATAGGTCATCCCACGCGTTCCTGCAATAGCCGCCTTCCTCCTCCCGGCCCCTTGACTACGTGGCGTCTCGTGCCGTGGCAGCCGTGGCGGTTCCGTCACGGGGCGTACGAGTAGAGAAAGATCGCCTTGCCAACGATTTGGCTACCGGCAAGTACCGTATCCGGTTCCCCGTTCCGATGGACGATAATGTCCCTCCCGTCGGCCTGTGTCCGAACAACGATGCCGACCCGGTAGCCGTGTTCGACGCGAAAGACGACGACATCATCGACATCCGGGTGTCGGCTGAGCTTGTTGACCAGGACTCTGGAACAGGCCGGCACGCGGGGCGAAGCCGCGTCGTTCGTCACCCGAAAAGCTTGGAGCGCCGTCGCCTTGATCGCCAACGCCAGCACCAACGCTGCCGCCAGGGTCAAGGGAAGGCGTCGGGCCTGTTTCTTGAGATATGTCCGGAATCGCCCTCTGGCCTTGGCGATCATCGCCCCCAGCTCTTCCGGACTGCCAAATTCCCTTCGCACCATGATCGTCACCTCGCTTTCTGAAAGATTCTGTGTGATTCCGGCGTCCCGCAACTCCCCCAGGTGGGCCTGGAGTTCGCTACGGACACGTTTCGCATCCCGAGGGGCCAGGTCGGCAATCTCCATGATCCTGTTGAGATACTCCTCAAGGCTGTACATGGGCGGACCTCAGCACAAGAGTCATGCCTCTGACAATCTGGGACCAGGTGTCCAAATCCTCCTGGAGAGAACGCCGGCCCTTCGGGGTCAGTTCGTAGTAGAGGCGTTTCCGACCGCTTTCCGGATCTCGTTCCTCCTTGCCGGCGCGAATCAGGCCCTTTCGCTCCAGGGAATACAGCAGCGGGTACAGGGTACCCTGACCAAGGGAGAAGACCTGCTCGCTCTGTCGGGCCAGGGTGCTGGCGATCTCGTATCCGTACATCGGCCGGCGGGAAAGCAGTTCCAATACCAACGTCCGCACACAGCCCCGGCGATATTGCGCCCGTGAGTCCATTGCACTATCCTTGCGTTGAATACTATGCAGTACATAGTATCAAGGCCCACCACAAAGTCAATCATCTCCTGCCAGTAATTTCATGGATTTGCCGTTGCCGAGAGGATCGATGGGATTACGGCCGGCTGAGGAAGCCGACGGTGGATTCCATGATCCGGGCCTGGAGCTGTTGGGCGTGCTCGGAGGACTCGCATTCGAGGTCTTCGAGATTGGCCCGACAGAAACGACAGCCGAGGACGTTGAGGTGGAAATCGACGTACCGCTGCCAGTCGTCGGCCAGGGTCCGCAGCAGAAAGCCGCCGATCGTGCTGCGCTTGGGACAACTGAACCGATGATATTCCCAGATATCGGTCAGCAGCCCCTCGAACTCCTCCGAGGCGGGACCGGCCGCAATCCTCTTGCCTTCGATGAAACGGCGAACCTGCTTGAGACTGCGATGTTTGACCAGGGCGACGGTCTTCTCGTCAATGCTCATCGTCTCGGCCACGCGCTTGTTGGGCAACTGGCAATAGAGAAGCAACTCAATGATCTGCAGGTCACGGAATCGCAAAGCGCGTTTGAAGCCGTCCACCAGTTCCTCGAGCGCCTCGGCCAGCACCGTCTTCTGAAGGTCGTACTGCTCGTCGGCGCGGGCATACCAACTGGCCGTCTGGGCCGGAGAGGCGACCTGCTCGAAGGCATCGGATGAACCTTCATCCGTATCGCCCTCATAGGCGTCCTGGATCAGGCAGACCTTTCTCGCGTCCCTGCGCCGGTAGCTGTCGATGATCTTGCGGCGAATCAGAGAAAACAGATACGTTTCGAGATCGCACTCGCCGCGAAACCGCTCCAGGCTCCGGAGGAAAGCGATGAACGCGTCCTGCACCACATCCTCGGCATCGGCGTTCTGTGGCAGTTTGGCCCGCGCAAAGCGCAGCAGGCGGCCGCGATATCGCCCGATGAAGTCCGACCACGCCTGCTGGTCGCCCTGACGAATCCTGTCGAGGAAGTACTGTTCGGGCCGAGAGATCTTTTCCATGGTTTCATAGGTCCCACAGGACCTACAAGACCTATGGGACCGATTCACCTCAGAACCAGAAGGATCGAGACGATGGCCGCAATCGCCAGGACAACCCCGGCGATCCGCAACGACCATACATAATACCCTCTCGTGGCCATGTTGAGGAAGAGGTAGGTGACGACAATTACGATCAGAACGCCGAGAGCCGAGAGGATCATTCGAGCCCAGGTGACTCGCTCCTCGTGCACCTCGACGGTCTTGCGGCTCTGAAGCCACGCAAGCTTCGAGCCCGAGGCGTCGAGCAGGATGGCCTGCCGCCAGATTCGTCCCGCCGAGCCGTCAAAGCTCTGGACGAATTGATCGAGGATGAAGCCCCCTTCCTGCACGTCGTGGGAGCTGACCGTCAGAGGAGGCCGGCCGGGAACCGGCGTCCATTTCTGACCGGCGATGCTGCTGAGCTGATCGCACGCATCGCGGATGGCCTGCTGTCGGGCCTCGTTCTCGCTGGTGCACGCCTCCCGCGACCGGGCGATGAGAAAGTGCCCATCGGGCTTGCCGGCGACAAACGACGAGAAGTTGTTGGCCCAGGGCTTGTCGATGTAGTCGGCTCCAGCACTGGCCCGGCGCTCGTCCGTGAAGACCGTCCCGGTGATCCTGCCACCCATGACCCGTTCCATAATCGTCAGACCTGTGCCCTGATCGCGCGGAACCTCCTCCTGGACCCGCGCCTCGCTGCGCAATGTCAGACCCACTTCGCCCGGACGGATGTTCCGCAGATCGGCCTCGACAGAGCATGGGATGGCAGACAATTCTCTTTCGAGGATGCGCTGAAGCGTTGAAACAACCTGGCGGTCGTTGCTTTCCTGGAACAGGACGACCCGAGCCGACACATTCGGGTCGCCGGCCACGGTCTGAATGGGCTCGACCAGTCGGCGGCCCAGCGCCTCTGCCGCCGCCAGAGCCGACGGATAGATGTCCGCCTCGAATTGATGCTCGACGCCCTCCGACCAGATGGGCGACGGCGCCTGAGGCGGTGCCGGCGCGACTGGCTGGGCGACAGCCGTTACAGTGTGAACGCTGCGGTGAGATACGACGGGCATCATCACGAAGAAGCCGAGCACGCCCATGACGACCAGGGCGACAATCAATCCGGCGCCGACCTTGGGCGCTTTGACTAGGAGGATCACGAGTAGGATGAACAGGAAGGTGACCGAGACGCCAATCAGCGGGATAGCCGCGTCAGTGCCGCCAGAACCGCCTGCTGCCACAAACCGCCACAGGAGAATGGGTGCCAGAAGGATCAGAGACCCTACTACCCAGACACCGACCTTCGGCATCCTGACAATCAGAATGATCTGCAGGATGAAGAGGAACACCAGTACTACACCGGCCACCGGTATCGTTGATTCCACGTTCATAGGACCACCCCCTGATTGGGCATCGGTGCGAAGATCGGTGTGTGTCGGCGCGGCGGCCAGGCCAGCATGAGTATGGAGACCAGGACGATCACGCCGGCGAAGATCGCCTCCTCCTGGCCCAAGGCGTTGAAGAGCCGTTCGAGACCCGCGCCCACCTGGTTCTGACGGATCAGATCGGCGATCCCCTGGGCCTCTGACGAAGAGACAACTTCACTTCGAAAGAGCGAGATCGCCCAGAAGAACCCGCCCAAGCCCAAGAGGGCGCGGATCAGATGGGCGGCCCCGTTCTTGCGCCGGCCGATCATGATCAGGACCGCCGCCACAAACAGCAGGGCCACAATGAGCAGTCCGCCGCCCTGCTCGACCATTCTCGGCCATTCGGCATAACCGAAGATCCCCTCCAGGTCCCGGGCAATTACGGGATCGGGCCAGCCGGCCGCCACGACAGCAGGCAGGTGCAGGCCAATGGCCAGGCCGACCAGGATCGCCGCCAGCAGCAGAATATGGCCCAGCGCGCAGATCAGTCCGCTGAAGGGATGCCACGGCTCATAGATGACCGTTCCCGTGCTGGCATACGAAGGAGAGGACGAAGGTTCACGTGCGGGGGACACGGCGGCCGCGTCGGGTTTTGGGGCCGGTGCCGGTTCACTGCCCGACGTCGGGGACGCAACAGCCGCCACCGGAGCCACCGCCTCGCGGCCCGGCACGTCTGCTGTTGCAGAGTCCGGACCGTGCCAGTTCACCACGGGCAGCCCGTTCTTGTCCTCGAACGATCCGGCCAGGATCATGATGATATCGACAAGCTGGCCGATGCCGAACAGCCCGCCGGTGAACAGCCAGAGAACGCCCGTGCCGATCTTGCCCACGTAGAACCGCTGAAGGCCGAACAGCGGAGGTAGTGGGACAAACCAAACCAAGGCAAGAATCAGGGCCCAGAATCGCTTGGCCGGCGAGACCGCACCGCTCGGCGCCGTGCGAGCGCAGGAGCGGTGCCGCAGAGGCTCACTCCCACCATCCGGCACAGTGACGTCGCGCGCACCGAACACGCGAGGCGGCGTAAACAGCAGCACGAGAAACAAGATACTCGGAAAGATGATGGGGAACAGAAACACCCCAAACGGCGGGCCGCTATGCGTAGTCCCCAGCAGAATCGAGGAGGTGACCACGGTCTGCACGCAGGCGGTCAGCAGCAGCGGGCGAACGAGATACCGATACCAGCCGGTGAACGTGCCGCGAAACATCATGATGAAGCACAGCACCGAGAAGATGAACGCATCGACGCCGAAGGCGATGGCGAATCCGAAGTCGTTTCTGTGCAGACTGGTTCCGCCCAGGATGCAGAGGAACAGACCGAGCCCGATGCTGGCTACCCAGGCACACATCCACAACGGTCGGGCATACGTCGGGAGAGGACGAGCATAGATGCCCGAGCGGCTCTGCCGCTCTGCGTTCTTCGCTGCCTGCGCTCCGAAGACCTCGGCAAGCGGTTGGCCGCAGGGGCTCATGGTCTGCACCACCAGAGCGGTCCCGGCCAGCGCGCAGGCGACAACGACCGGAGGCATGCCGAACATGTTGCCGCCGACATAGCCAAGGAACCCGGCCCACAACGCCGGGCCCAACGCCACACGCACTTTGCGTTGCGAATCGCTCAAACCCCACCAGTCCACCAGCAACATGGGCAGAGCCATCGCCATCGCCCCCCCGAAACGGAGCCCTCCGACGAAAGGCAGCCATCCGAGGAAGGGGAAGCCCCGAAATGCCCCCCCACCGTGCCCACCCATACCGCCGAAAATACCCGCCACCATCGCCGCGGCCAGAACCGAGGCGAAGCCCGCGCCGAAACAGGTGGCGGCCTTGCCCAGCCATCGCGAATCGGCGTCGAGGCCGGGCCACCATTGCCGGCGAGAATAGAGAACGATTTTCGACGCCAGGCCGATCATCACGAAGACCATAGCCGCAGGACCGAAGCCATGACCGCTGAAGATGCCCGCCCCAATGGCGATGGCCAACATGGTCATCAGGGCCAGGGTGCGCCGCTGTCCAGGGCCCATCGGATCGGCCACCGCAACGGGACGCGACCCGCTCTGCTGGGCCCGTTCCTTGGCGACCTTGAGCTTCTCGGCCATCTGCCCACTGAAGACCTCGACCTTCTTGGCGATCAGCTCGGCCTTCTTGCCGATCTCCTTGCTGAAGTCCTTTGGCTCCTGGCCTTTTGCCTGCCCCGCACGGGCCGTGCCCATCTTGTGGGCGATGTGCTCGGCGACGACGGACAGCTCCTCCGG
>Ga0209612_1001998_pt1 | contig 15383 bp, 20 predicted proteins | sample BioC12SIPDNA_FD_185746 | JGI IMG/M metagenome (GOLD analysis project Ga0209612, IMG submission 185746) | Anaerobic biogas reactor microbial communites from Washington, USA - Biogas_R1_B C12 SIP DNA (SPAdes) (version 2) | ecosystem: Engineered > Bioreactor > Anaerobic > Unclassified | place...
TGTTAGTGGTCGGGGACGGTTGATCTGTGTTCTCCTGCTGCTCTTCATCCTCACTGGCGGCGGCATGGCGCATGCAGCCGCTCAGCCGGGTGAAGACGTGCGGATCGACCCGACAAACGGTGAGGCATTGTCAGTTGATACAGAGAATGCCCGGCAGACCATGCTCGAAGAACCCGAAGATACGGTGGCGTATCAGGGATCCGAAAGCGCATTCAGCGTATTCTATAATCCTGTGCTTCTGGGGATTGCTCTGGGAGCCGTGATCGTGCTCTCGGTGGGGTACTATCTCATCCGAACGCATCGCAGGAAGGATGCGCCGTAATGCGGCGGGGTTCGCAGATTCTATCTCTTCGAGTGACGGACTGGAGATACTTTCTGGAGTTCCGGTTTGGGGCAGTGTTCGGTTTACGGTAACGGTTTCATAATGGGTGGATGAAGCATGCGGCAAAAGGTATCGATGGACTTTATTTTAACGGGATTGTTTGCCGTGATGCTCTTCCTCTTACTCTTCTATCACTCCATTAAGGAGTTTTATCCGGAGTTCGATCCCTTCCTCATGATCTTTGGCCAGGTTGTCGGTCTTGTTCTCGCGATGCTCCTTATTTTCTGCTCCATTGGTCTGGTTTTGCTGGTCATTCGGCACTTGTACCACCGCTTGTGCCGCTGTTAGTGGATCATTTGGTTTATGTCCGGTTGCTCTGGATGTAGGGGCCTGGATAAGTAGATTCGTTTTGGGATTTCCAACTCTATGCCCGGACTCTGGAAACTTCAGGTCTATGAAGCGTGTGTGATCGGAACTCAATTGTATGCATTTAGTTATTTCTAAAACCAAATCTTTTTATTGCCACTGGCCTTATGCATTTCCATGGCTCCAGGGTCACGAATTATCAGGATCGCTCTGATCATCTTCTGCATCGTGCTCTTGTCGCCTCCCGGATGCGCTGCCTCCACGCAGACTGAGTATATGTACGGCCCATACCCAGAGCAGTTACCTTCAGATTCAACTCCGCTATACATCTGGAACGTACCCCTGAGCATCCTTATCCTCGAATTCGTGTGCGTATCCGCCCCGGCGCTCTTCATCCCGATGCAACTCCTCTTCTCGTTCTCCGTATGGCTGCGCCTCGGCCAGAAAAGAGTCACGTACCGGAACGTCCTGGACAACGAAAACCGAAATGCGGTGTATATGTGCATACAGGAGAACCCTGGAATCCATATGGAAGCTCTCTCCCGGGTGCTCGGTATGAACATCGGGACCGCCAGATACCACATGGAAGTGTTATGCAGGGTGGGTAAGGTTTTCCCGGAGCAGAACTCCGGGGGAGTGAGTTATTTTGTCAATGCAGATCCTTTCTCCGACCTGGAGAGGAAGATCGCCGGATATCTCCATGATCACCAGAAGAGCCGGATATTACGCTTTGTCCTGCAGCACCCGGGATGCACGAGAAAGGATATCGCGTTCAGGCTCATCATGTCGGGCCCGAATGTCACCTGCCATATGAGGTCGTTGATCAGGGATGGCATCATCCGAAACGAGAGGGACGGGCGAAATATGCGATATTATCTCTGCCCGGATGTGGATGAGTATCTAGAGGATCATGGATCATGGAATTCCTGCGCACACCCTGAGGCGGGGAAGCAGGCACTTTACGCTGCCGTGAAACTCCGGGGATCCAGGGATTCGGGATGATCTCTCCCAAAATTGGAACCGGCCGGATTGAGCACCCAAATCATGCGTAAACAACCGTATCGGCTAGGGCGATATCCTGTTCGGTGAAGAGGATAAGGCGATTGGGCACGCTGTCGGTGGTCGCATCCCCCTCCGGGATGATCTCAATCGTGTACCAGGAGGCGTCGCCTGGGAACGCCGCTTCTTTCAGGGGACGGAGCGAGCCTTCCGAGAGGACGCAGAGGTCGCCGTGGGTTTCGTTATATCTTTGCTCTTTCTCATGTTTGAGTGTCTGAAGCGTTAGATTGCATTCTCCCCGGGTGAGGTCGGCAAAATTGATCAGGGTTGCTTCGCGGAAGATGGCGAGGGGATGCGCTCCCTGCAGGGGGAACTCGAGTACCTGGTCTTTATAGAGCACATTGCCGCTCGGATAGGCATACACTTCGTAAACATGCCGCTCTCCGTCCACATCTCCGGTATAATACATCTGGGTGCACTGCACCGCCCCGTCCTTATCGACGAACTGATTCAATTGAATGAGTATGGCCGACTCGTTCGCGAACCCCTGTTCATGCACCAGTGCGTCCCAGAGGTTCACGAGATCGGGCTGACGCTCCCCTAGGTCGATCCTCATCTCTCCCGTGACGATCTCGGGCTTTTCGGGCGTGTAGAAGTAGTGCACGAAGACGAGGCAGATGAGGATTACCCAGACGATGAGCGGGATCTTTTTCATTATTGAACCTCCGGACCAGGACGCGTAGTCTCGATAGTTGATGGTACCGTTGTCACGGATGATAGGACTTGCGTAGTTACCCTGCAGGCCTGTTTGGTCTGCAGAATTCCTCCGTTGCCGGGAACCGGGCATAACCGTTACATGAGTGCGGCTCTGGAGGGGCCCTTCTACCAGAAGAGGTCATCTATCTTCCATTGACCACAGGGTTGCTCCGGGTTATCTAAAGAACCATGACTGCAGCTATCGGTGGTGCTGCTCCTGGCACACTATCCACTGCAGCCGAACGGGCCTCCTTGTTCTTTTTGTCTCTTACCGGGGTTCTGTTCCTTCATTTCTGGGCACATCTCTGAACGTGTAGGGGATTGTGACAGAATCCATATAAATCCGGACGTCCAGGTCATTGTATGGCCGCTCAACGCGGTGCACCCTGTGGGGTTGGGATATGATCGGGTGTGCTGCAGATCGGCCCTCTTTGGTGAGCGAATGGATGAAAAACATCAAACAACCCGAAAGCAGGTCAAGAACCTGCTCATAGCACTCTGCATCCTCGCCGTGGTGGTCGTCCTGATGATCTTCCTCATGTTCCTTGGTCCGGCGTTTGTCTCGACGGCGACGCCGAACAACGCCTATATAATCGAGATCACCGGCATTGGCAGTCTTGACGTGAACGGCACCGCCACGGTCATGATCCCGGTTCCGGCGAACGCAGAGGGTGAACCGGTGATGTCGGAGGTATTCTCCAGCAAGCAGGTCTTTGGGTGGCGGACGGCGATCCGGGAGACGCCGTATGGGAAGATGCTTGCGTTCGCAACCACGGACGGCTACGGGCCAAGCATCTCCGTGCCGTTCGGGGAGTTCGAGACGAAAGAAGAACCCCGGCTGCTCGTCCCTGTGCTTGCGACGCCCGATAACATGAGCGTCGAAGAGTTCAGCCGAACATCGGGCGGGACCTACACCACGGTCGTCTTCCTCGACGGCTTCATCCCGCCGCCGGAGAACGCCACCCCGATCTCGTTCAACCTCAGGTACCAAGGAGGCGGAGGCATGAAACACCTGATAAAGGAGAGCGTCTGGACGGCGACGGTGAATGCGACCGTTCCGGGCACAGCATCCGGGTTCATCCCGGTCCCGGCCGAATATCATGTCACTCCCGGGGGCATCTATCTTTGATGGATGAATCCCGGCGAAAAGTTACCGAAGGGTTTGGGGGTACAGAAATCAGGGGCACCATGCGTCAGAAAGGAAGAATGGGTAAAGCGTTCTCCTTCCGCCAGGATCGGATGGTAAAGGAGGTCATATGGAATCGAAACCTGACAGACGTTTGATTATCGTGGCGGTTCTTGCGTTCATCGGCGTCATCCTCCTCGTTGCGACGGTCGTGCTCACGTGCACTGCCCTCTTCACCTGGCTCGAAGCAAGCGGTGGATCCCCGAGATTGAACGTCTGGGAGGTCAGGGGAGAACGGCCGGAGAATGCATCCATCATCCACCTGACCGAGAAAGACTTCGAGCAGCACCCGGCGCTCGACTCCGCGATCCGGGGCGACAACCGCGATCCCGGGAACTGGTATCAGGGGGACACACCGTACGGTGTCCTCGACAAGCGAACGATCGGGAGTGCTCCGGTGACGTACGTGGAACGGGGAGTACTTATCGAGTCGTTCGGTCCCGATGTCGAGGCGAGGAACCAGCCGTACCTCGAATACGAGGGTGCGTATTACTACTTTCTCACCCTGATCCCCTAGGATCGGGTCAAAAAAGGTGGCTATCGGAATGGAAGAAGATAAGAATCCGAAATCCAGAAACCGGCTCAAAACGGCAGGAATCGTTCTCGTCTGCGGCCTCGTCGGTGTCGTTGCCGTCGTCCTCGGCTTCATGCTCGCCGACGCCCTCATCGTCTATGCTTACGAGAGTTCAGGCGGGCAGCCGATGCTCTACGTCATGGAGAGAGCGGAGCCGGGAGAGAGCATGATCGTTCCCCTGACCGAGCAGGACTTTGCCGATCATCCCGCACTCGACGCAGTCATCCGGGGCGAGGAACGGAATCCGTCGGCATGGGAGTGGGGCTACCGGGACCAGCGCGTCATCGGGGGAACTAAAGTCTCGTACCGGGAGAGCAAGGCGCTCCACGATGCCTACGGTCCCCAGGGGGAGAGGGGGCTGTACCCGCTCATGGAGTACGAGGGTGCGTACTACGTGGTCCTGACGACGTGGCCCTGAAAGGGGGTTCTGCCGTGCTGCGGTACTACGGCAACGGTGAACGCGATTGTTCCGGGCACAGAGTCCGTGTTTATCCCGGCTGAATACCGGGTTATTGCAGGGGGGGTATCAGGTTCTGACGAAGATCGATCCCATCGTCAAAGAGGATTCTGGCGCTCAATTGGGGCAGTCTATTGGATATCGTTTGTCGTTCTCGGCATTCTCATCATGAACGACTACCTCCCGGTACCGCTCTCCTACATATTTCCCCTGGCGTTGATTCTCACTGTGGCGCACTTTCTCATCACGGTGGAGTACAGGCGAAAGGAGAGAGAATCTAGCCGATCCAAACCCCATAAGCATCCTCCGCCATGTCCTCGGGTTGAGGGGGCAGGGAGAGGAGGGTAGGAAGCAGAGAAGGGTCTCTGCCGGGAAGGCGGTCGATACCGCTCTCATCGTCGTCATCGGCATACTCCTGGCGCGAATCGTCTTCATCGACGGCGGCGAGCGCCGCATCACTCTCGCACGATCGGTTGTCTTCTACGTCATAGCGGCCGCGATTCTCCTCCTGCGCTACCTGGTGCTGGGGTATCCGGTTACTCCCCTTCTCCAGGCAATCGTGCTTGTCGGTATCGCATCATTTCCCATCCTCTATCTCCGGGAACGGCGGCGTGCACCGGGAGGGGTGGGCTGATGATCGGCTGACGATCTCTGGATTGATGAGGCATCCGGTTGGTTTTGTCAATTACCCGGCGAGGTTCTGCCGCCCCGGCAGGAAGCCCCTCCCGCCGGGGTTCACCGGACCCGGGCGACCTTTGTCGGGTAGGTAAATCACCAGGGCCAGGGTGCTTATTGCCTGCGTGAGCAGGTTGATCCCCCTGTTCACGGGCGGGGGTGTGACTGCTGTGCAGGTACGTTCCCGCGGGCCTGAGGGTCGCACCGGCAGGTTAACATGGGCAATCGTTCAAAAATCTGAACATATGTTCGAAGATATGAACATACTCTCCGGAGCCTCGTTCACGCTTCTCCGGTTCCTGGGCAGACACTATCACGACGGCTACTATGTCCGCGAGCTCGCCCGGCTGCTCGGGATAGGGGTGGGCTCGGCCAGCGAGACGCTTGCCCGCCTGGCGGAGGCGGGTCTGGTACACCGTGAAGAACGTGGGCGCCTTGTGGTCTATTGGGCAGCGATGGAGAGCCCGCTCCTCCGCGAAGTGAAGATCTGTGCTACGCTCATCGAACTCAACCCGCTGATCCTTCGCCTGCGGGGCGACGTAACGAGGGTGATCCTCTTCGGGAGCACGGCGACCGGCGACGATACCTACGAGAGTGATATCGATCTCCTCATCGAGACAGATGATGCAAGGGCTGCAGCAGAGAGCATCGCCGTGGTCGAGGCCGGGCTCGACCGCGAGATATCGCCGCTCATCCTCACGCCCGGAGAGTTTCGGTCCCTGAAGGTCACCGATCCGGCTCTCTACGAGCGGATTCTTGCGGGAAAGGTCCTGATCGAGGAGGAACGATGAAGTATCGGTTTGAACAGTGCCTGCAACGGGGAAAGATTGTCTGCATCCCGGTCGACCATGAACTGGTCGCAAAGGAACTGCGGGAAGCGGAACAGGATCTGGCTGCTGCAGAGTATTCTCTCGCGGAGGGGAATGTGAAGTGGGCAATCATCCAGGGCTACTATGCACAGTTTCATGCCCTACGTGCCCTTGTCTTCTCGGGAGGTTACCGCGAAAAGAGCCATTCCTGCCTCAAATATGCCGTCGAGACCCTCTATGTCGACGAAGGCCTTCTCCCGGCATCGGTACTCGAAGACTTCAACTTCGCCATGCGCACGCGGGAAGGCGCGGATTATGGCTGTGTTTACTCGGAAGCCGATGCTCGGCGAGCGTGGTGGCATCGGCGAGCGTGGTAGTGGATCAGATCGGGCGATTGCTCGATTAAGATAAGGAATGACGGGAAGAGGTCAATGTTGCAGGGTGGTGATGGGAGGTCGGAACCTCTCGATCGAGACCGCTAAAGGTCGCCGCATCGGTCGGTAAGCGCTGATCGGCGCTGCTCGCGGCCCCTGCTCCTCCTCCACGCACCGGGTGCGGGCGCTGTGCAGGTCCCGGTGGAGGAGAATCCGGCCCGGTCGAAGAGCCCGGGCAGACCATTTTTGTAGTCGACCTCCCATCAGTCCGTGCGTTCCCCCACCCTACAACAGCACCGTCGTCATCAGCGGGATCGTGACAAGCGACCCGATCGTCGAGACGAAGACGATCTGCGACGCAAGGCGGGCATCGGCGCCGTACTGCTCCGCGAAGATGGCGGTGTTTGCGGCGGCCGGCATCGCGGCCATCGTGATCATGACCCCGTTGATGAGGGGGTCAGAGAAGACCGGGGAGAAGAGGTAGCAGTAGGCCACCGGGACCGCGAGGAGGAGGACGGCGCTCGCCGCCCAGATCCGCCAGTCCCCGACCATCTCCCGGGCCGGGAACGTCGCGAGCATCGCCCCGACGATGATCATCGCAAGCGGCGTGGTCACCCCGCCGAGGAGGCCGATCGCATCGATGAACGGGCTTGGGATCTCCACCGACCCGAGGAAGAGGAGGAACCCGGCGGCAGAGGCGGCGATCCCGGGGTTTGCAAGCAGTCTTGGGTCAAATCCCCCCTCCCGCTCCCCGGTGAGCATCGCTATCCCGACCGAGAAGACGAGGACGTTGAAGACGAGGTTGAAGATGGCGACGTAGAAGAGGGCGTCGGCGCCGAAGAGCGTCTGGGCGACCGGGAACCCCATGAACCCGACGTTCCCGAAGACGATCGCGAACTCAAAAACACCCCTCTCCGAGGAGGTCATCGGCATCGCCCTCGAGGCGGCCCAGGCGACGGCGAACGAGAAGACGAAGAAGACCCCGGTCGCGAGGAGCAGGGTCTCGGCGCCGGCGAGGCGTGCGGGGGTGAAGGGCACCTGCATGGAAGCGATGATCAGCGCCGGGATGGTGATATTGATGAGGAGTCCGGAGAGCCCCCGGGTGGCTCGGGGGTCCATGATCTTTGTGGAGACGGCGACGTAGCCGGCGGCGATCAGCAGCACCAGGATAAAGATCTGGTCGGCGACGACCAGGAAATCAGTGACCATACCGTTCATGGATTGAGGCGCCCCCTCCTGATCCAGCAGTATGGGTTCTGATGGCTCTTTACGGTTCTGCCGCAGGAGAGGTTTTTCTATCGGCAGGGATCTATCTCGCCGTATGCCCGAAAAACCGTTCTACCTCGCTGTCTCGGCGCTCATCCGGGACGGCGCAGGGAGGGTTCTCCTCCTGAAGCGTGCCGCCGACGACCCCATCAACCCGGAGAAGTGGGACCTCCCCGGAGGGACGCTCGACCCCGGCGAGACCTTCGACCGTGCCCTCCGGCGGGAGGCCAGGGAAGAGACCGGGATGCTGGTCACCCTCAGGCACGTCGCGGGCGCCGGGGAACTCGACCTCCCGACGAAGAGAATCGCCTACCTGATCATGGCCTGCGATGCCGACAGGACCGGGGTCAGCCTCAGTCCGGAGCACGAGGACTACACCTGGGTCGAACCCGGGGAGGCGGCGGCGATGGACCTTGCGGAACAGTTCCGGGGGTTGTTTGGGAGCGGCGGGTGAGTGGGAGGCGGGGTAGTTACCCACGGGATCCCGTCCAAGAAAAGAGCGTCCTTCACGCCGCCTGGTGGATTGGCGATCGGAGCGGCCGTGAACCCGCCTGGGGTGAGGGGTTTTGTCCCTGCCGTTCGGCGCGGCCCCGGCACCCGGGTCGTTGCGGTTGTTTTCGGTGAACATTCGATCCCGGAGCTCCAATGTGTAGACGCGTGTCACATAAAAGGTATATAGCAGGACGAGTGAGCTCTCACTCGTGAATAGCGGGGTTGCCCATCCCCGGGTTTGACGCCCGGCGGCAACAGGGTCTACGCATTCCGTGTGCGAGGGTATCCCTCTCCCGCACCGGGCTGTGGAATCTACCGCGGCGTCCAATCAGAGGTTTTGACATGCGATTAAAGATTGGTGCACTCATCTGTCTCGCTCTCGCGATCATAGCCGGGTGCGTATGGGTTCTTGGTCTGGGTCAGGTCCCGGGAAGCCCTCTTCCCGCCAGGGCGGGCGCAGGCGAAGAGAAGTACTCTCTCACTGCTGAGTTCCCGGAGGTGCGGGGCTCGTATACGCTCTACCGGGTAGTCCCTGTTATCGTCACGGAAGAACGCGTCCGGGAGGTTGCGGAGCGGTTTGGGCTTGCAGGAGAACCGGGGGCAATGAACAAAAAGACCGGCGAGTTCCTCCTCATCGATGCCTCGAAGGACCCGGAGGAGCAGGTATCGGTGTATGCACATTCCGGTGGCGTGGCCTACCACATCCCTGACCTGGAACTGCCGACCGAGGTGACCAGGCAGCCGGACCTCCCGACGGATGCGGAGGCAGAGAAGATTGCGCTTGCATTCCTTGAGAAGACCGGCATGCGGTCGCCGGACGCCCGGGTCGTGGGGGTTGGGGTGAACCAGAAGCAGGAGGCCTGGAAGGCGGGCGAGAGCGAGCCGGGGGTGTCGTACGATGTGACGAAAGCGGTTCGGTTCGGCCGGTCGCTCGACGGGCTGCCGGTCTATGGCGACGAATTTGCGGTGATCCTGGGTGACGGCGGCGAGGTCGTCGGGCTCGTGAAGACCTGGCGGGAGGTGACGCCGGACGGGAATGCCAGCCTCCGATCCTCCAGGGAGGCATATGAGGATCTCCTTGCAGCAAAGACTGTCCGCCCCCACGGGGGTGGGGAGTATGATCAGATCACGATCGAGAACGTCTCAATCGGTTACTGGATGGAGCCGGGAGGTGTCGTCCAGGATCTGGTCCGGCCGGTGTATGCGTTTTCCGGAACCGCGGTCCGGGGCGGTGCTCCTGAACCATATATCGAATACGTCTTTGCTGATGCAGGGGGGTGATTCGGGGGATGATGAACAGCATCAAAGTGCGGCTGCCTGGTCTGCTGCTGGCATCAGTGCTCATCGGGACGTTCTTCGTTCCGGTGGTCTCTGCCGGTGGGGAGAACACAAACTGGCTTGATACCTTTGACGAGTGGGTCACACCCCGGGACATGTCGATGTACAACAAACCGATAGTTACGAAAGAACCGGAGCGCCCGGGCCCGGAACTGGTCAAGAGATACCCCGGCCTGATCCTGCTCGGGGAGAATGTGACGTTCCCCGAACGTGGGTCTGCGACGGTATCGGGCCTGCCGTCCGGCCCTACGGTTGGCGTGGTTGTGACCGACCCGGGCTACTTCAGCCCGGTCCCGCAGGCCGGCGAGGTGAACCTCACAAATCTCCCGCCCCTCCGGAACTACGACCTCGTGACCGCTGACCCAGCGGCGTTCGTCGCCGACGTGGGTTCGGGGAGCCCGGTGACGCTCCGCCTCTCCGGCCGGGAGTTCGTGCTCGACCTCAAACCGGTGCCGGGTCCCGTTGCAGAAGGTGCCCAGGCTTTTGTGAAGAACGAGTCGGGCACGTTCGCCGTCGCTCTCCCCCGTATTTGGTCCTTCGAGGGGATGATCGCCGGAGAACCCGGGAGTTCCGCATCCTTCACGGTCGGCGACGACGTGATCCTCGGGACGATTAAGAGTAATACGACGTCGCTCGTCATCGCCCAGGCCGGGACCGTCGAGATCGACGGAGTGCAGAGAATCGTGCATGTCATCTACGACGAGCGGGACGTCATCCCGAAATTCTGGCCCCTGGCGACCGATCGCTGCGTGCCGCCGGACGGGGGTTCGCCGGACGTTACCCGAAACCGGGTTGCAAACCTCGCAAAGAGCCTGATCGACGCTATGAGGCCGGGAAGAGCCTGATGACTGAAGGTTCGCCGGGTGTACCCGGGGTGCCGGCCGCCCCTTCAATGTCCACCCTCCTAGTGGAGCATTTCACCTTATTTTACGGGTTCTGGTGCGGGGATCACCAGCCTCTCGCGGAAAGCCACGCGGGAGCATTCATGGGGTAGAGCGAGAGGCTCGACGCAGGAACGCGGAGTTTCCCCCGGCTCACCCGGGCAGGGGACCGTGGTGGCTATCGCCCTGGGGGTGGGGGCAGGGGAGGGGGCGAGCCCCCTCCCCGCACAACCCGGACCCGGAGGCACGATCGAACAGAGCAGGGGAGCCGCCCGGTCGCCAACCCAGGGAGGTCTCCGTGGAAAATTTAGCTGCAACGCTCCACTAGACATATGTCCAATATTGGACAGTTCGCGGCCCCTGGGCAGCCGGTTCAGCTGAGGACGAGGCTCCCGGTCTCCGCGGCCCTTCCGTCCCCCTCGCTGCAGGAGATGGTCCAGTGGTAGGTGCCCGGCCCCTCCGGCTCCAGCCAGAACCCGATCTCCTCTCGCCGGGAGTCGTTGAGAACCGGCACGTCAAAGAAGCGGCGTTCACACTTCTGGCCGCCGGGACCGTCCACCCGGAACTCCGCCGCCCGCAGGAACGCGTCCGCGGTGTCCCGGTAGTCGCACCCCACCACGATAAGGTAGCGCTCGCTGGGGGTGTAGGTGCGGGTGTAGGTTTGAGCCGATGCCAGGCAGGTTGCCCCGCCGGTCTCATCGACCTGCAAAATTCCCCCGTCGAGTTCGACCATCCCGTAGCTCGAGATGGAGAAGTCGGTCCGGTCGACCCCGAGGACCGAGCCGTCCGGTCCGTATGCCACGACCGTGAAGGAGTGCGGCCCCGGGACCGGGATGACCGCCTGGTCTTCCTCAAGATCCCGGATCAGGATCCCGTCAAAGTAACCGTCGACGCGGGCGACCTCTTCCGGGCGGTCGAGGCGGTAGGAGAGCGGGACGGCCGCAAAGGTGAGGTGGATTGGAGGATCTTCGCCCGGTTCGGTTTTGCCCCCCCAGGGGATGGTGACGGCGCTCCCCGATACCGTCGGCGGCACGATCTCTACCCCCTCCCCCATGACCGTCGCGACCGCTTTCGCCCCGGTGGGGCCGTAGGTGACTGCCTGCACAACGTGCGGACCTTTCGGGAGGGTGACCGACCCGGACGGGAGCACCCCGAGGCTGGTGCCGTCGACGATCACCTCGATCGGTGCGTCATTCAGAGTTGTGAAGATGACTGTCCCGTTCTCGACCGAAAGGTCGATTCCCGGCCCGTCACCGCCCGCGTCAAGCCCCACAACCGTCCCGGCGACAATCTCAGCACACTCGGCGGCAAGGGTGTAGTTGAGCCTCTCCGGCCGGTCGTCGGCGGTATGGATGATCGCATAACTGTCGCGCTCGTAGAGCCGGATCGTCGGTATCCCGGCGGCACGGAAGGCGTGTTCGTCTCCCCGTGCAGCGTCGAGCAGCCGCGCCGGCGTCTCCTCGATGCACGGCGGGAGCACGTCAAGGATCCACCGGTGCTGGGGGAGCGTCGTCGCGAGCAGCCGGTCTCCGGAGGCGATGCAGTCGAGGTTGATCGCGGCGACGATCCGGTCGTGGAGGTCCGGGTTGTCGGCGAGCCACCGCCTGCTCCCCTCAAGCCCGGTCTCCTCGCCGCCGAAGGCGATGAAATAGACCGTCCGGTTCAGGGGGGTGGCGTTGAGGATCCTGGCGACCTCGAGCATCGTCGCCACGCCCGCGGCGTTGTCGTCGGCGCCGGGCGTCTCCGGGACGGCGGTGTCGTAGTGTGCGGATATGACGACGATACGGTCGCTCGCCCCCTCCCTGACGCCAATGATGTTCGAGGAGAGGGCAAGCGGCGGGTCGAAGTAGCAGTTGCTGTACGAAAATCTCCCGGTGCTGACCGAGAGCCCGCGCTCCTCCATCGCGGTGGCGATATAGGCCGCGGCCGCCGTCCGCTCTTCCGACCCCAACGCCCGCTCGAACGTGCAGAGGTCGCGGGTCATCTCCTCGATCCGTGCAGGATCGGCCGTAAGATTGTCGAGGGCGGCCGTCGGCGCGATCCCGGCGAGCACTACTAGGAGCACGGCGGCGCCCCTCAGTATTAATGATTGTCTCATGGTTCTCTCTCGTTATAGGCGGCCCCCCTCCTGATCGAAGAGCTTGTTCTCGCGCTATAAGTGATTTCTGTGTCAAGAGTCAACTCTTCGGGCTGCCGGGGATGCGGGCGGCAACGGATACCTTTTTGATAGAGGATCGGTATAGTAGAGCATTTCATCTAATATTGTCCATGCAATACCATCTCACGCGAAGGGCGCGAAGCCGCGAAGTTCGGTTGCTGGGCGGCAGGGTCCCCTTCGCGTCCTTCGCGCCTTCGCGTGCGGTGGCGATCGCTACTACGCATCAGGACCCGCAACATAAGGTGAAATGGTCCAATAGGGACCGGGCCCCCTTCCCGTGCGGGTGCCCGAGCCGGGCCGCGGCATCCCGGGCCGGTCGGTCTACGAGATGATGGGAAGCCTCTCTGTGGGCGAGGTGACGCGGGTCGTGGCATCAGCGATCGGGTGGCTTCGCTCCGCCGCTTTCTCACCCCTCTTCCCGTAGCGCCTCCGTCAGGCGTCCCCTCAGAGCCCCGATGGCCTTCTCGCTCATCCCGTCGACGATGCCAGTGCATTTCACCAGAAATCGAGGGGCGGCCCGGATAAGTTCTTCGCAGAAAAGGTCGGGAATCTCCCGCGAGACGTAGTACTGGGCATCGACCCGTGCTCCCCTTGCCTTTTCCACGAGTATCGCCTCGGCAGGAGCGAAATAATCGGAGAGAAGCCGTTCCATGAGCAGGATGGTGCAGGCATGGTTCTCGCACCGGATCCCGATCCGCGTGAGGACAGCATAGAGGGAGAAGTACATCGCGTAATATGCGGTCGTTATCCTCCAGTCGTGAGCGGGGAATCGTCTGCATCGTCTCAAGGGCCTCTTCGGCCTTCTTCAGGTATGCCGACGCCAGGGTCTCATTCGGGGCGGTGAGGGAGATGCCGTTTCTGATCCGGCCGCACCATACAAGCTGGTCCATCATCCCACCGCCTTCTCGACGAAGTATTCGGCGCCTTTGATCAGCACATGGTTCCGGAGCACCTCCCGGAGGAAGGGGTCCGTACGGAGGTCCCGGTCAAAGATCTCCAGAGGGTAGACGGTGAGGTGAATCCTGATGCCGTAGGTCTTACCAATTCTCTCAATTTCCTCCCCCCGGCATTCACCGGCAACGAACAGGTCGAGGTCAGACTCCTCGTCTGCGGTCCCCTCTGCGTGGCTCCCGAAGACTGCACCGCTTCCCTCGATATGGGGGACGATCCGGCTGAGAACTCCGGCGAGGAAGGGTTCCTCCTCCCGGAGGCAGATCCTCCGGTAGACCTCTGCAAGGGTGCAGAAGTCCCGCGCGTGATCGCCCCGGCGCAGGGAGAACAACCGTGTCCTGCCCTTGGTGACGGAGCGGAGGACCTGCTTTGCCTCAAGATATTCAAGGGCCGTCTGGGCCGTTCCACGGCTGATCGGAAGGCACCTGGAGACCTCCCGGATGTACATCTCGCGGTCGTAGCCCCGGGTGAAGAGGGAGAGGACCCTGAGATGGTCCTCCCGGATGTCCAATCTTTTAGACATATGTCCAGAATGTTGGACGATCCCCCACATCAGGATTCCGGTTGGGGGCGGTCTCGATCCCTGCCGCCGGTGCGATCCCGGCAAGCACGATCAGGAGCACGGCGGCGACCGCCCGTATCGAGAGTTGTTGCATGGTTCTCTCTCCCGGGTATCCTGATTGGAGGGTTTATCGTCGCGCTATAAGCGGCCTCCGGTCCCCCGGACGGCGGCATCGTCGTGACCGTCCCCCGCTTCCCCTGCACGCTGAATGACAATCCTTAAGGCGGATCTTACGAGAGATACTATTCAAATGCTCGATCAGTTCAAGGGCTGTCTTCTCGGGGCCGCAATGGGCGATGCGCTCGGCATGGCGCGGGAGAGCACCCCTCCCGACTTCCAGCGCCTCCATGAGGGATACCGCCGGGCTTGGCGCGGCCACCCGAACGCGGGGTTGAAGCCCGGGCAGTTCACCGACGACACCCAGATGATGCTCCTCGTCGCCGGGATGCTCGTCGACGACACCTACTCTGAGCAGGGGTACGCGGCCGCCCTTGCCCGGATGTACATGAACGAGGAGCTCCGGTTCCCCGACGCCGCCGTGGACGCCGCGTGCCGGCGCCTCCTCCTCTCCGGCGAGCAGCCGGGCGGCGTCGCCTCCAACACCGCCGGCTGCATCAGCATCTCCATCCCGTTTGCGCTCGCCTACAGCGACCCGGTCGACGTGACCGAACGGGTGGTCCAGGCCTGCAGCGTCACCCATACTCACCCAGCGGCGCACGCCGGCGCGGTCACCGTCGCAATGCTCGTCCACTACGCCGTCCGCGGCCGCCCCGACGCGCTCTCCCTCGCCGAGAAGCATGCGGGCCTTGAGGACATCACCCTCGGCAACAAGATCCGCGCCGCCGTCCGCCTCGCAAACGAGGGGATCAGCCTTGAGAGCGCGCTATCGGTGATCGGGAACGACGTGACCGTCTACCAGACCGTCCCGCTCGCGTTCTTCCTTATCCACCGCATCAAGGATGTCTCAGTGCTCCTCAACACCGCCGCCCATGTCGGGGGAAACACCGACACCATCGCGTTCATCTGCGGCGCCTACGCGGGCGCGACCTACGGAAAATCCGCGCTGCCCCATGACCTCCTCGAAGGTCTCGAGGGTCGGGATGCGATCGAATCGATGGCTGCCCGGCTCTACGAACGATACATCACAAAGCCTTAAGATTCTATAAAAGACACATCTTCCGTATGGAAATTGCGATTATCGGTGCATCCGGATACAC
>Ga0209612_1002001_pt1 | contig 15361 bp, 12 predicted proteins | sample BioC12SIPDNA_FD_185746 | JGI IMG/M metagenome (GOLD analysis project Ga0209612, IMG submission 185746) | Anaerobic biogas reactor microbial communites from Washington, USA - Biogas_R1_B C12 SIP DNA (SPAdes) (version 2) | ecosystem: Engineered > Bioreactor > Anaerobic > Unclassified | place...
ATTTACATTTGGTTTATGGACGGTAGGTTCAACCGGGCGCGATCCCTTTGGCGGTCCGGTACGTGATCCCAAAAGCCCGGCAGAACTGGTCTACTTGTTGGGAGAGGTTGGCGCTTATGGTGTCAACTTCCACGACAATGACCTGATCCCGATCGATGCCACACCGGCTGAAGAAGCAGCCATCAAACGCGATTTCCGCAAAGCTCTGGATGAAACCGGTTTGGTGGTGCCAATGGCGACTACCAACTTGTTTGGCGACCCGGTTTTCAAGGATGGAGCCTTTACCAGCAATGATCCCAAAGTGCGAGCTTACGCCTTGCAGAAGACCATGCGCGCCATTGACCTGGGCGTTGAATTTGGCGCTAAGATTTACGTGTTTTGGGGCGGACGCGAAGGTACCGAGACCGACAGCAGCAAGAGCGCGGTCGATTCGATCAAGCGCACCCGGGAAGCTTTGAACTTTTTGTGCGAATACAACCTGGACAAAGGCTATGGCTTGAAGTTTGCCCTGGAAGCCAAACCCAACGAACCCCGCGGGGACATCTACAACTCCACCACCGGGCACATGCTCGGCTTCATCGCCACACTGGATCATCCTGAGATGGTGGGTGTCAACCCGGAAGTCGCTCACGAGCACATGGCAGGCCTGAATTTCATGCACGGCGTTGCCCAGGCATGGGAAGCCGGAAAACTCTTCCATATCGACTTAAATGACCAATATCCCGGCCGCTATGACCAGGATCTGCGCTTTGGTTCGCGAGACCTGAAAGCGGCTTTCTACCTGGTGAAATTCCTTGAGGACGTGGGTTACAGTGGTTCCAAACACTATGACGCCCACGCTTATCGCACCGAGGATTATGAAGGTGTCAAAGATTTCGCGCGCGGTTGTATGCGGACCTATCTGATGCTGAAAGAAAAAGCCGCTCAATTCAACGCCGATCCTGAAATTCAAGCCATTTTGGCAGAGATCAACGCTGAAGATCCCGCCCTGGCGGCATTGTTTGGAAGATACTCGCCAGAAAAGGCTGACGCCATCAAGGCATTGGATTTGGACCGCATAGCCATTGCCAAACGCGGGCTCAAGTATGAACGCCTCGACCAGCTGACCATTGACCTGTTGCTGGGTATGCGTTCGTAAATTTAAACCGTAAATACTTATAAGAGAGTGAGAATCATGACTGTTAACCCCACCCTGATCAACAAGCGTGTCAGCGAACTAATGGCGCGGATGACCCTCGAGGAGAAAATTCGCCAGCTGGGCGGATATTGGTTTTTTGAGCTCCAGACCAAGGGACAATTAGACCTGGCAAAAGTGAAAATTAAGCTGAAAGATGGGGTGGGGCAACTCACGCGCGTTGCCGGCGCCGGTAATTTAGCGCCCCTGGAGGCTGCCAAAGCTTACAACCAGGTGCAGAAGTTTCTACTGGAAGAGACCCGCCTGGGGATACCGGCCATAAACCACGAAGAATGCTGTGCCGGGTTGATGGCGAAGGAGAGTACCGTTTATCCGCAAATAATTGGACTGGCCAGCACTTTTCAGCCAGAGCTCGCCCGGGAAATGACCGGACAAATCCGCAAGCAAATGCTCGCCATGGGCGCGCGCCAGGGGCTGGCACCGGTATTGGATGTCTGCCGCGATCCGCGCTGGGGACGCATCGAAGAGACCTTTGGGGAAGACCCGCTGCTGGTGAGTCAGTTTGGGATGGAGTACATCCGCGGCTTGCAGGGGGAAAACCCGGCAAGCGGAATTTTGGCGACTGGCAAGCATTTTGTGGGACATGCTTTTTCACAGGGCGGGCTGAACTGTGGTCCGGTCCACCTGGGTGAAAGAGACCTGTGGGATGTCTACCTGGCACCTTTCCAGGCCGCCATTCGCGACGCGGGTTTGTTATCGATGATGAATGCCTACCCCGAACTGGATGGTGAGGTTGTGGCTGCTTCAAAGCGTATCCTGACTGATCTGCTGCGGGATACCCTGGGTTTTGATGGAGTGGTCGTGTCTGATTATGAAGCCGTGGTGATGATACATAACTACCATAAAGCTGCAAAGAATCGCAAAGAAGCCGCTATCAAAGCGCTCAGCGCGGGGATAGATGTGGAACTGCCCAGTTTTGATTGTTACGCACCTGGTCTGCAAGAAGCGCTTGAGGCTGGTGAATTGTCAATGGAAACGGTCGACCTTTCTGTCAGACGCCACCTGACCAAGAAATTTGAATTGGGTCTGTTTGAGAATCCCTATGTCGATGAAGGCTCAGTGATGGTTGAATTTGAGACGCCTGAAAACCGTGAATTGGCAAAAAAGATTGCCCGTCAAAGCCTGGTGCTGCTCAAAAATGATGGCTCACTGCCGCTCAAGCCTTCTATCAAAAAACTGGCACTGATCGGTCCAAACACTGACTCCGGACGCTGCATGATGGGTGATTACTCCTATGCCGCCGTGCTGGAGTTAATGCATCAGGACCCACCGAAAGATTCAGGTTATGAGGGTTTGTCCCAGGCGGAGGTTGAAAAACTGCCTGTTGAAATCCCGACTGTTTTGGAAGCTTTCAAACAGTTTCTGCCGGATTCCATGGAAGTAGGCTTTGCCAAAGGCTGTGAGATCAACTCAGAGGATAAATCCGGGTTTGCAGAGGCGGTCGATCTGGCAAAATCTGCTGATACAGCCGTGGTTGTTTTGGGTCATCGCTCAGGCTTAGCTTACAACTGCACGACCGGCGAGTTCAGAGACTCAACTGACTTGGGCTTGCCAGGTGTTCAGGCAGAGTTACTGCAGGAAATCCTCAAAACCGGTACGCCAGTGATTTTGGTTTTGATCAACGGACGGCCGTTGTCGATCCCGAATTTGATTGAAGGGTCAAATGCGGTGCTGGAGGCCTGGGTCCCGGGTGAAGAAGGGGCTGGCGCAATTGTCAGCGCCATTTTTGGAGAGTTAAATCCGGGCGGCAAATTGCCCGTTTCCATAGCCCGCTCGGTTGGGCAGGTGCCGGTCTTTTACAACTACAAACCTTCGGGAATGCACTCCAACATTTATGGTAATTACGTCAACGAAAGCGTTAAACCGCTCTTCCCCTTTGGTCATGGATTGAGCTATACCCAGTTTGAGTACAGTGATCTGACCCTTGACAGGGAAGAAGCCGGATTGGATGAAACCGTGCGAATCTCACTCGATGTCACCAACATTGGAGAGGTAGCCGGGGATGAGGTTGTTCAGCTCTACACCACAGATGAATACGCCGAATTTCCGCGACCTGTCAAAGAGTTGCGCGGGTTTTTGCGTTTGCATTTGAAACCAGGTGAAAAGAAAACTGTCACTTTTGACCTGCCAGTTAACATGTTGGCCTACTATGGTGAAGGCTTGAAATTGGTTCTCGAACCCGGGACTGTAAAAATCAAAGTCGGAAGTTCTTCTGAGGACATCCGCCTTGAAGCTGCGTTTGAAATCACTGGAGAATCCACATTGCCGGTAAAAGACCGCGTGTTTGTCTGTCCGGTGACTGTTTCTTAATCAGGAGGTCTGGCATGGCTTACTTTTTGGGGCTTGATGTTTCCACGACTGGCAGCAAAGCGCTGCTGATCGACCAGAAGGGGGAGGTGATTGCCACTGCCTCTTCAGCGCATACTCTTTCTTCCCCTAAACCTTTATGGTCTGAACAAGACCCCGGGGAGTGGTGGCAGGCTGTCATCAAGAGCATTCAAACTGTCATCGCTCAGACCGAAATCAGTCCAGCTGAAATCGAAGCAGTTGGTCTGACCGGTCAAATGCATGGCTTGGTGCTTATGGATGAGAATGGGCAGGTACTGCGGCCAGCGATTTTGTGGAATGATCAACGCTGCCAGGCTCAATGTGATGAGATTCACAGCAGGATCGGCAAGGAAAGGTTTATCCAAATTAGCGGCAACGTGGCGCTGACCGGATTTACCGCACCCAAGATCCTGTGGGTGGCTGAAAACGAACCTGAGGTTTATGCCCGGGCTCGCCATGTCCTGTTGCCTAAAGACTACATCCGCTACAAACTGACTGGCGAATTTGCCATGGACAAGGCCGATGGCTCTGGTACGGTGCTTTTTGACATCAAGACAAGAGACTGGTCAGACGAGATTTTGGCGTCGTTGGATATCCCGCGCGAATGGATGCCGCCCACTTTTGAGGGACCTGAGATCACCGGATTGGTTAGTGCGGAAGCGGCTGCTCTGACCGGACTGGCGCAAGCAACTCCTGTTATGGCCGGGGGAGGTGACCAAGCGGCTGGCGCGGTTGGAGTTGGGGCGGTTGAGCCAGGCATTATCGGACTTACCGTTGGCACCAGCGGGGTTATCTTTGCCACAACACCATCAGCTTTGGTTGAGCCGCAAGGCCGTCTGCATGCTTTTTGCCATGCCGTTCCCGGTTTATGGCACTTCATGGGCGTGATGCTCTCAGCAGCTGGCAGTTTGCAGTGGTATCGTGATAGCCTGGCACCTGAAGCTAGTTTTGACCAGTTGCTGCAAGAGGCTGAAGCTGTGCCAGCAGGGAGCGAAGGCTTGCTGTTTTTGCCGTATTTGAGCGGCGAACGCACTCCGTATCCAGACCCATTTGCCCGGGGAGCTTTTATCGGTCTGACCTTGCGCCATACCCGCGCTCACATGACCCGCGCTATCCTGGAGGGGGTCGCTTTTGGCTTGAAAGACAGCTTCACCTTGATCCGAAACGCCGGATTGGAGCAGATCAATCAGGTGCGCGCATCGGGTGGGGGAACCAAAGGCGCTTTGTGGTGCCAGATTTTGGCTGATGTGCTGGAGAGCGAATTGGTCAGCGTTAACACCACTGAGGGTGCCGCTTTTGGAGCCGCGCTTTTGGCTGGTGTGGGCAAAGGAGCCTGGCCGGACGTGGTAACTGCCTGTCACGAAAGTATCCATATCACCGGCAAGACCACGCCAAACCCGGAAAATTTCGAGGTTTATCAGCAGGCTTACCAGGTTTATCGAGAGCTCTATCCACTTCTCAAGAATACGTTTACGAAACTCGACTACTAAAAAAGGAAAACACAATGACAAAACTTTTGCAATTTCCAGATAACTTTTTGTGGGGGACTGCCACCTGCTCGTATCAAATTGAAGGTGGGGTAAACGAGGATGGCAGAGGAGAGTCAATCTGGGATGTGTTTTCCCATACTCCTGGCAAAACCTTAAATGGCGATACCGGGGACGTGGCCTGTGACCATTATCATCGATGGCAGGAAGACGTCGCTTTGATGAAGTCATTGGGCTATAAAGCTTATCGATTTTCCTTGGCCTGGCCGCGTATTCTGCCGCAAGGTCGTGGAAAAATCAACCAACCTGGATTGGATTTTTACAGCAAGCTGGTGGACGCGCTTTTGGAAGCTGACATTTTGCCAATGCCTACGCTTTATCATTGGGATTTGCCCACAGCATTGGAAAATGGCTGGTTGAATCGCTCGGTTGTAGATGCCTTCGAGGAATACACAGGGGTGATCACCCGCCACCTGGGCGACCGGGTCAAGGATTGGTTCACCATCAATGAGCCCTGGTGTGCCAGCCACCTCAGTTTTACCTATGGGGAACACGCGCCGGGAATGAAAGACCGCTCATTGGGCGTTTTGGCAGCTCATCACCTTTTGCTCGCGCACGGGAAGGCGGTTAAGGAGCTGCGCATTGCGGTGCCTGACGCGAAGGTTGGGATTGTGCTGAACATGAGCCCAATCCATAATGACCCTAACGCCTCGGTCAGTGAGGACAAAATCCGATTTATGGATGGAGAGCTCATTCGCTGGTTTTCTGATCCTATCTTTGGGCGAGGATACCCCGTAGATATGCTTGAGGATTATGTTGAAATGGGCGTGCTGGAGTCAACTGAGCCTGATTTCATCAAGCCAGGTGACATGGAGGTGATCGCGCAGGAAACGGACATGTTGGGCATCAATTACTATACCCGAATGCTTATATCGTCGAATACCGAGGATTTTCGTCACCAAAAACGGGATGTACCCCAGACTGACATGGGCTGGGAACTCTATCCCCAGGGTTTGTTTGAAATTCTGGATAGGGTTAACCGGGAATATCACCCCAAACAACTGATGGTGACCGAAAATGGTGCCAGCTATGCCGATGGTCCTGATGAGACTGGCAGGGTCCATGATCAGAGACGGATCGATTATCTGCAAACCCATATCCAGGCGGTTTGGCAGGCTATTCAGGTTGGCATTCCTATGGGAGCATATTTGCAGTGGTCCTTTATGGATAACTTTGAGTGGGCCAGGGGATATTCCCAACGCTTTGGTGTCATCCATATCGATTACGAAACCCAAAAACGCACAATCAAAGACAGTGCTTACTGGTTCAGCGATGTAACAAAACGAAATGGTTTGCAGGTAGACTGAGTTTTAATTTCCTCAGCGATGGAGAATAGATTACATGAAATTTAACTACGTACCGACTATTATTGGAGGTACTCTGCTTACACCCCCGCTGGCTCAAGCCACCGGGGGTTTTGTTAACCTGCTTGGGGAAACCTTTTATAGAATCCAAAATTACGATGCCATGCCGCCCTTTTTCATGAGTATTGTCAGCGGCGCTGATCACTGGCTGTTCATTTCCTCAACGGGCGGACTTAGTGCCGGGCGAGTGAATGCTGAACATGCCTTGTTTCCGTACTATACCGAAGATAAACTAAGCGAAAATTCCGAAAACACGGGCGTGAAAACGATCTTGCGCGTTAGGCGCGGCACCCAAACCTGGCTTTGGGAGCCATTTTCGATTCGGCAGGATGGACAATATCAAGTTGAACGCAATCTGTACAAAAACATCCCTGGAACCACGTTGATCTTTGAAGAAATTAATCGATCTCTTGAGCTGGTAATCCGATATAGCTGGCGCACAGGAGACCGCTTCGGTTTCATTAAAACAACTTGGCTGAGCAATATCAGTCACTCAAAATCCCCATGTGAGGTGGAAGTGCTGGATGGTTTCCAAAATATTCTTCCAGCCAATGTCAGCTCCTTAACCCAAAATATGTTCAGCTGTCTGCTAGATGCCTACAAACACAGTGAATTAGATCAAGAGACAAACCTGGGTTTGTATGCCCTAAACTCGCGATTGACAGACCTGGCTGAACCAAGTGAATCGTTAGCCGCAAATGTAGTTTTTCAGGTAGGGCTGAAACCTGAACATGTGCTGCTTTCTTCCAAACAGTTGACTAACTTCCGTTTTGGGGGAAGCCTTGAAACAGAAACAGACGTTCGGGGTGAACGTGGCGCGTATTTTGTACACGCAAACCTGCATCTGGAAGCGGGACAGGAGTCCAACTGGTATCTGGTAGCAGATGTTGACCAGGATCACGCTGCTTTGGCGCGGTTGCGAAACTTCCTAAAAACACCCTTGGATGCGAAGCAACAAGCTATTGAAGAGGACATTGAACTTGGTGCGTTTGACTTACAGAAAAAAGTAACAAATGCTGACGGGCTGCAGGTTTCAGAGAAAATCCAAGTCAGCACGCACCATTTTTCGAATGTACTCTTTAACATTATGCGTGGCGGTATATTCTCCCAAAATTACTGGATTGAAAAATCTGATCTGCTTGATTATATTTCTACCCACCAACACAATCTTCCAGCTTCTCAGGCTGAGTTTTTTACAGCTCTCCCAGACAGATTTAGTCTTACAGAGATGCGTTCGTATGCTGCTGACCTGGATGATCCCAATCTTCGGCGCTTGCTGAACACCTATTTACCGCTCACATTCAGCCGCCGACATGGGGACCCCAGCCGACCGTGGAATGCATTTTCAATCAATTTGAAGAAAGAGGACGGCTCTCAACGATTGGATTACGCGGGCAATTGGCGTGATATTTTTCAAAATTGGGAAGCGCTGGTTTACTCCTTCCCCTATTTTGTGGAATCCACTGTGGATACTTTTTTATGTGCTACCACGGCGGATGGCTATAACCCTTATCGCATAAGCCGTGCAGGCATCGATTGGGAAGTCCCGGAAGAGGGCAATCCCTGGGCGAATATTGGTTACTGGAGCGATCATCAAATCATTTATTTGCTAAAACTGATGGAAGCCAGTGACCGCTTTCATCCCGAAGAGCTGCGTGAGCAGCTGAATACACCGGCTCTGAGTTACTCGAATGTGCCTTATCGCATTAAACCCTATCAAGATTTGCTCAAAGATCCTCATAACACGATCGTGTTTGATCACTCGCTTCATGAAAAGATTGAAAAACTGACTCATGAGTATGGTAGTGACGGGCGTCTGCTGTTTGCCTCGGATGGAAGCATGGTGCACGCATCGCTCACTGAAAAGCTGCTCACGCTTTTGCTGGCCAAGTTGGTCAACTTCGTTCCTGAAGGCGGGATTTGGATGAATACGCAACGCCCGGAATGGAACGATGCCAACAACGCCCTGGTGGGGTACGGACTTTCTGTAGTTACGATGGGTTACCTGCGTCGTTTCGTGGCGTTTTTCCGTCATTTGGTGGAGGATGAAAAGGGAGAGTTTTCCATCCACAGCGAAGTAGCTGATTTGCTGAAGAAAATTACCGCAGTTTTACAGCACTTCCAGGTCAATTTGAGCGCTGAATTCACACCAGATGTGCGCCGACAGATGATGGATGAACTCGGAGAGGCCGGCAGCAAGTATCGTTCGGCGATTTACGAGCATGGATTCAGCGGAACAATGAGCCAGGTACCCGCCGATGAGCTAAAAGCGTTTTTGCTTACAACGCAAGAGTATTTAGAGCATAGTTTGCGTGCCAACCGGCGGACAGACGCGCTTTATCATTCGTATAATCTATTGCGGCTTGAACCTGGCAGCGCCTATGTGGACCGCCTCTATGAAATGCTTGAAGGGCAAGTCTCAATTCTCTCTTCTGGTCTGTTGAGTGATGAAGAGTCGCTTTCGCTTTTGGAGAGTTTGCGCAGTAGCGCGCTCTACCGCGCTGATCAACACTCGTATATACTCTATCCAGATCGGATTCTGAGCTCTTTCCTCAAAAAGAATACATTGCTGTCTGAACAGCTCAACCATCTGAAATTACCCTCCCGCTTGGTAGAAAACCAGGATATCAGCCTCTTCACTCAGGATATTGACGGATTATTTCACTTTGCAAGCAACCTGCGTAATGTGAAGGATGTTCGTAAAGTATTGAAAGCCCTAAAAAACCAACCTAAATTTGAAATCTTGGTAGAACAGGAAAGTGACGCTATTAAGCGCTTGTTTGAAAACACCTTCAGGCACAGTAAGTTTACTGGACGCTCTGGTACATTCTTTAGTTACGAAGGATTGGGGAGCATCTACTGGCACATGGTTTCAAAACTTCTATTAGCAGTTCAGGAAACTGCTGTGCGCTTTAGAAATGAAGCTGTTGCGGGAAAGCTGTGCGACTTTTACAGGGATATTCGTGCGGGGCTGGGGTATCAGAAAACACCCGCTGAGTATGGTGCCTTCCCCTCGGATCCTTACTCACATACGCCCAAAGGCCACGGCGCGCGTCAACCAGGGATGACCGGCATGGTAAAAGAGGAAATCCTGACCCGCCAGCTGGAAGTAGGGATGGGGTTTGAAGACGGGCACCTGGTTTTTGATCCGTTTCTGCTCGACCCGTCAGAGCTGATCTCATCACCGCGCAATTTTAGCTATTTGGATGTATTCGATGAGGAGCAAACCCTGGCCCTGCCGGCTGGCACACTGACCTCTTTTGTCTGCCAGACTCCCGTTACGGTTCAATATAGCGACCGCGATGAAGTTGAAATTCACTATGCGGATGAAAGCTCCCGTAAACTAAGTGGCCTGGTATTGGACGCAGAAGCCAGTCAGCACATTTTCTCGCGGGATGGCGTGATAGATCGCGTTGTTGTGTCTTTTTTGTACAGGGAATAAGGTTCTGCTGCCAGGTTGATCCAATCAATAGAATTGGATATTTCCATAACCAGCTTGAGGATGTATTATAGGTTTAATGATGCTAATGGTCATTTTTGGATCTGACCATTATGAATTTTGAAAGCATCAACAATCGAGATGAAAATATGATATTCCAGGATAGAAGAGAAGCCGGTATAAAGTTGGCACAAGCTCTGGGAAAATTCCACGGACAAGATGTGATTATCCTGGCATTACCCAGAGGCGGTGTGGTGTTGGGGGCGGAAATCGCAAAGCAGCTTCATGCGCCGCTAGACCTCGTGCTCACCAAGAAAATCGGGCATCCCCTGAATCCAGAATATGCCATCTGCGCCATGGCTGAAGGAGGAGAGCCAATTTGCAATACTTTGGAAGTGTCCATGGTGGACCAGGAATGGTTTCAAAACGAGATCAAGCGAACCCAGGCAGAACTGGCACGTCGCAGAAGTGAATATCTTGGGGATGCCGCCCCCCGAGAAGTGAAAGGGAAAATTGCCATCATCGTCGATGACGGCATTGCCACAGGGTATACCATGATGGCCGCCCTTGAAGAATTGAAGAGACGAGGGGCAAAAAAGGTAGTCGTTGCCATCCCGGTCACTCCAGCTTATACAGCCCCCCATTTGGAAAAAATGGGGGCAGAACTGATCTCTCTAAAAGTTGACCCCTATTATTTGGGTGCGGTTGGCGCGTATTACCTGGATTTTGACCAGGTTAGCGACAGTGAAGTCATTTCGCTTTTGAAATCTGTGAATGCTGCCAAGCTCCCCTAAGACGAGCCCAACCAACGAGAGTCACCTTTTGATAAATCTTGAGACCAGTTTTGTTCGCTAGCAATTGCAGGATTCTGGTCAACGATTGATCATGGAATAAGGGACTCCAAAGAAAGTTTTATCCGTTAGTACTTCTTTGATCAATTTGCTTTCTTCTTTGCTTGCATAAAAGATGATGATACTGGCTTTGCCTGGACAGGTGATCGAATCGATAACCACTTCAATGTTCCCGGGAGAGAGGTTTTCGATTTGGGCGATGACATCAGGATGCTGAGCAACTACGCTTTCTACTTCACTTAACTGCGGTAAAGCAGAGCAGGGCAGATAGTGATGATAATTATTGTAGATCAGCGTGTCTGCGATCCTGTGGAAAAAATGGGTAAAAGGCTCTGATAGCATTGAAATGATGATGATAGCGAGGAAAAGAAGGATTATTTTGACATGTTTTCTTTTCATAATGTTCTCTTTTCATTGACTTTTTCTATGATATCTCGTAGCCGTAATACTTTTGTTGTGAAGTGTAGTGATTGAATCAGAGGATACCAAAAGGCTGATTTTTCTTAAGAAAACACCTTTTCGACCAGCATCTTGTATTCCTGCCAGGCGGGAAATTTTTGCAACTCTGCCGTGGCCGACGCGACGGCGCGATAATACCAGGCATGCATTTCAGGGTCTTTCTGATTGAACCGTTCCCAAAGTTTGTTGCCCAAAAAGAGATGATCCCGGTACATGGCTCGAATGTTGGAGAGTTTGTCACTAAGAGCCAGCATTTTCACAGCGATATCTTCTTCAGCCTTGAGCCTGTTAATCGTTTCCTGCTTACGGGTCAGCCAGGTTTCTGAAGCAGGAAGACGTTCCCGCTTGTTTTCGGTCTCTGCCTGAACCAGTCCGGCAACGCGCTCGCCAAAATTTGTCGCAATTTCATCAAAACTTATGCCAGTGTCTTCCATGGTGTCATGCAGGATAGCTGCGATGATAATATCCTGATCGTCAGTCATACTGCCTACAATAGCAGCTGCCTCCATGGGGTGCAGGATATATGGCGTGTTCGTTCCTTTGCGGAGCTGCTTGCTGTGAGCCTGAACCGCAAATATGATAGCCTGCTCTAAACGAGTCATATTTCCTCCTCTATTGTTATATGGAGTTTACCACCAAGTTTCAACTAATAAAATGATCAAAAAAGACCCTGTTTGGTAAAGATATCATAGGTGTGTCAAGGGGAAATGAAGGGACAGAATGGGGAACGATTGGAAATGCTGAAGACCTTAGATCTGGCAGTGATGTTTTTTTGACGATATCCCCCAAGTGACGAATTTGTTACAGAGCAAACAAAAACCTGACAAGAGATCCTAGCAGGGATCCCATGTCAGGTCTTACTGAACTATTTCAAAGCCTAATGGTCGTGGTGCTTTTCCGCTTCCATGGCTTCAGCTCTGGTCTTGTGTACTGTTCCATGAGGATGTTCAGCCGGTGCGTAAATGGAGTAAACCTTGAGTGGTTTATCGCCAGTATTTGTGAGATTGTGCCATTTACCTGCTGGAATCAAGATGGCGTCGTCATGTTCGGCCTTTTTCTCAAAATCCAGATTGTCTTCGCTGTCGCCCATTTGTACCAGGCCTTCGCCAGCTTCAATTCTCAGAAACTGATCAATGTCGTGATGAACTTCCAGCCCGATATCTTCTCCAACCTCGATGCTCATCAAAGTGAGCTGAAGATTTTTGCCGGTCCATAAGGCGGTCCGATAATTTTTATTGTCCTCTGTCGCTTCCTCGATGTTGATTACCAAGGGATTTGGGCCATATTCTTTTAGTTCCATTTTTTCTCCTTCATTGATTTATTTTGAACACACTGCCTAGGCAGTTTATTTCGTTTATTTATTTTCGTTATTAACAATTATATCAAATTACTTAGGCAGGCTAAGCATTTGTAGAGGTAAAGGCTGCTGGAAATTAATAACAAGTCTATCATCAGATATAATCTTCCGCTTAAACCTGCCTTTGAATGTGGTCTGATGATGAAGATTCGATACTATCAAAATACTTGAGGATGGTAAGCGCTTTCAGGGTGATGAACCTGCTGGGTTTACCAACTTCTTCCATTGTGAAGTGCACATTCCCTTTGTGTTGGTTTTCGAGATACCAAAGACCATCTTTTTTCCGTTTTGCCTGCAACCAATCTAAAGCTGGTTGAATGCCTGCATTGTACGGAACTTGCTGACTGGCAAGGTATTCCAGGGCACGTAAAAGATCATAACGATACCGATAGGGATATGACAGTTGCCGAAACCTTTTATCCGCGGCATCCATGAACAACTGGTTGAACAGAAGAAACGAAATCGCCTTGTCTTCTACAACTTCGATATCCAAAGGCTTGTTCCCGGGCACAGCGGCGCGAAATTGACCGAGCCCCTCCAGGACACAAATGGTTGTGTGTGGATCTGCCTTATTCGATTTAACATCCCACGAAAAACCGCCATCCCCTTTTTGAACAGAGAGAATATATTCTGCCAACTTTCGAAGACGCGGTTCTTCTGGACAGAAATAGGAGGCATAGTTTAACACCATCCCATTCACGCAAACATCACTTGGATGTTCGTATTTCGAAAGGTTCATCCCTCCATTAGGAAGCTGACACTCTTCGAATATCCTCAATACCATTTCCCGGCAAGGCATGAGCGCAGGCGAGACGCCCAGGTTCTTGAGATCTAGGAGTGTGTAATGAGTACAGGTCCACTTGCGTTGGTAATAATGCAGATCCCAATGCCCATTGGGGTTTTGATGGAATAAAAATTCTGCCCCAAAACCCTCTTCTTCTATTCTGTTTTGCAGGTTGTCGAGGATGGTTTGATCCGAGTTCAATAAATGCTTGTGCGTCAAGTACTGAACAGAGACATCCCCTTCAAGCAGCCAACGTATTACATCTTTCATGATCTTTCTCCCATGTATAGGAAAAATCCAATCAGCTTTTACAGTATTTTTCCGGGACCGCTTAGCCAGGCTTCGAGGATGACGCCGTAGACAACACCGGCGATGAAACTGATGTGATCCGTGAAGCCGGTGGAGCTGTAGAAGGCAAAGGAAACCAAAAGCCCCAGAAGCGCGCCGCGAAGCAAATTCTTGCTTTTGCTGCTGGTGTTCCAGGGGGCTCCGACAACCAAACCGATGATGACCCGGTTGAACCAGAGTGCGAAAACGAAGGTTGGTGAGGCTGTCCCACCTGAGCGAAGATAAGCCCCCACTACGCAGACTAATCCCAATAATGCTCCGCCGATAAGTGCTACTTTTAATCTTTTAGACATAAGCTTCCTTTCTACATTTGTGCGTGTCAGTAAACAATGATAGCTTTTTGATCGTATGAGCTGATCAGGCCTCTTTTATTCCAAAACAGAGCCACCTTCCGTCGATATCCTCGATGGAAAATTCCAGGTTGTGATAATCTGTTTTGTGCAGTCTCTGAATAATCTTAACCCCTTTTCCCTCAAACTCATCCTGCAATTCTTGCTGGCAATCTGTGATGATGTAGGCATCTTCCCCATAGCCGTACAACTCACGGTTTGGGTAGACGCGCTGGCTATTGGCTTGGTTGACGATAAACTCCATTCGTAATTATTCTTGGTTGAACGAACCAATTTCAATCAGATTGCCTTCCGGTTCGGCGACGTAACAGGTACGTTGCCCCCAAGGTTCAGTTGTAGGCTCTAAAATTGGTGTTGCCCCTTTGGAAACAACCTCCGCATACATCAAGTCAACCAAGGCAAAGGATTTAACACTAAGAGCAATCTCATAATGCCCAATGACTCCATCCGCGTATCCAAAGCTTCTGTTGGTCATCTTTTCAAAATCTGATCGACGATAAAGCAGAAACAAGGTGCCATCCTTGACCAAGTAGACATTGCTCGCGTCTTCTTCCTCCTTGATTTCAAAACCAAGAACATCCCTGTAAAACCGGACCATTGTTTGCGTGTCCTTCACAAAAATCCCAAAACCGTCTAATTTCATCATAACTCCAGCTCCAACTCTACGGTGCAAATTTCAGGCTGATAAAGCTTTCTTCAGATCTACTCCGTGGCAAACTTTTTTAGCCCGTGATCAAAACAACATTTGGCGGATTTCTGCCATGGCTTTTTCTTCGACAACCTTGTCATTGCATTTTTCAACCAGGAAGCGATTATCAGCAAAATCGGCATATTGGAAATACAGATCCTGGGAATATAGTGTCTCAAAAAGTCTCACTTTCTCATAGGCTCTGGTGAAGAGTCTGTCCGCGTAAATTTCTGCAAGATAGGGGACTGCAGTGTACATTTTGATCTCGACCCTTGGGTCAAAGCACGCAAGAAGCATGGGGAAAGTTCCGTAACAACCTGACTCGACCACCACAATTCTCTTTTCAGGGATCTTACTCAACAAGTTCTTTACCGCTGAGGTAATGACAGGATATTTTTCCAGGTTCTTTTTGATACGTGGAAAGGAAAAGTCGCACAATTCGTTAAATGTTCTGACATCTCCTTCTTCCAGGGCTTCCAAGAGAGGATCGCGGATCAGTTCATCCACGTCTTCTTCCCCGGTGAGCCCTTCCAGCATTTTTCTTCCCATCAGCCAGGGATAACTATTATTTCTGCCTTTGGCTGAGAAGTATAGGTAGGGGAGCAAGGTGTCTCTCAAAAGGAAAACATAAGCAGTGTCCTCTTTATAGCC
>Ga0209612_1002006_pt1 | contig 15343 bp, 13 predicted proteins | sample BioC12SIPDNA_FD_185746 | JGI IMG/M metagenome (GOLD analysis project Ga0209612, IMG submission 185746) | Anaerobic biogas reactor microbial communites from Washington, USA - Biogas_R1_B C12 SIP DNA (SPAdes) (version 2) | ecosystem: Engineered > Bioreactor > Anaerobic > Unclassified | place...
GCTTCATATCAAGCATGGTCTCGACTCGTGAACGGAAACACGCGATCGGCGAGCATTGTAAGCACCGTCTGCGCAGAAAAAAACCCGAGGCGGTGCCGTCTGGCCGGGGTGAACCAGACGGGCTTGAGGGGGGGATGCCTCGGGCAAGGTCCATGATATCCGCACGTCCGGCCGGCTCGCAACCCCAGATCGTGCAGGAATTGAAAAAAATGGCTCATGCAGTGTCAATGTAAACCTTACTCTGGTTGTATCCTCGGGTTGGCGTATGCCCGCCACGCGGGCTATGGTAGACGATGGCGGTATCGAATTGGCTGTCTTTCGACGCATCCGCCTTTCGTGGTGTACGCGTTGCGTATGACAGCCCTGGATGGTGTTCTGCCGTAGCGGCCGTCCCCCCAACCATAGCGGGCAGGCTGCGGCGGGCGACAGCGTGGCAAGGAGCGATCTGCGGTGGGCAAGCCGGTCAAAGTGGCTTTCGTGGCGCTGGGATGCGCCAAGAACCTGGTGGATTCCGAGAAGATGCTCGGGCAACTCGCCGAGGCCGGCGCACTCATCACCGCCGACGAATCCGACGCGGATGTCATCGTCATCAACACCTGCGGGTTTCTCGAGGCTGCCCGGGCCGAGGCCCTCGAAGCCATAACCGAGGCGGTCAAACGCAAGCGGAAAGGTCCCTGCCGTCGCGTCGTGGTGGCAGGCTGCCTCGTCCAGCGCGACGGTGAGAGACTCCTTGACGCCGTGCCGGGCATCGATGCCTTGGTCGGCGTGCATCGCCGGGATGACGTGGTCACGGCCGCGCTCAAGGCGGTTCCGCGGCGCAAGTCCCGGACGACTCCCCGGCCGGCTGTTGATCTCTATCTCGGCGATTACTACCCCTACGTGGCGGTCGACACCGCCCGGCTACGCATCACGCCACGACACTACGCCTACCTGCGAATCAGTGAAGGCTGCAACCAACAATGCACCTTCTGCACCATCCCCGCCATCCGCGGACCCATGCACTGCAAACCCGTTGAGGTTGTCCTGGCCGAGGCACGTGAGTTGATCAGCGATGGGGCCGTCGAGATCAACCTGATCGGACAGGACACGACCAGCTACGGCCAGGACCTCGGCTACCAGCCGGGACTCGCGGGCCTGTTACGCGAGGTGGACCGCCTCGACGGAGCCCAATGGATTCGCCTGCTGTACGCCTATCCGTCTGTCTTCACCGACGAGATGATCGACGCCCTGGCTGATTGCCCCCGAATCGTGAAGTACGTCGACCTCCCCTTGCAGCACATCAACGACCGAGTGCTCAGAGCCATGGGGCGGCGGGTCACCCGGCGGCGGACGGAAGACCTGCTTGATAGACTCCGCAAACGCATCCCCGGCGTTGTCATTCGCACAACCTTGATTGCCGGCTTCCCCGGCGAGACCCCGGCCGAGTTCGAGGAACTGCTCACCTTCGTACGCGAGGCGGGGTTCGCCGCCATGGGCGTGTTCCCGTACTCCCTGGAGCCGGACACCCCCGCCGGCCGTATGTCGGGCCAGTTGCCGGCGAAGGAGCGTCAGGCCCGCGCGGATGCCCTGATGGAGGCCCAGCAGGAGGTCGCCTTCGCCGAGGCTCAACGCCAGATCGGTCGGCAGTTCGAGGTGCTCATCGAGCATCAGGCCGGGCGGGGCCACTTCGTCGGTCGGCACGCCGGGCAGGCCCCCGAGGTCGACGCCGTCACCCATGTCCTGGCTGACGGACTTCAGCCCGGGCGGTTTGTCACTGTTCGTTGCGAGAAGGCACAAGCGTATGATTTGATCGGGCGACCCATGCAGGCTATCCTGCCTGTCCGACAATGAAAATCAATCTACCCAACCAGATTACGCTTGGGCGGCTGTTCTTGGCAGTCGTTTTTTTCTTGTGTTTGGCCCAGTTCGACGCCCGCTCGGGACAACTCAACACAAGATTGCTGGATGCCTGCGCGATCCTGTTCTTGATTGCCGCCCTGTCCGACGTGCTCGACGGCTATCTGGCTCGCAAGCAGAACCAGGTGACCAGCTTCGGACGCGTGATCGACCCGTTCGTCGACAAAATCCTGGTCATCGGGGCGTACATCTTCCTCGCGGGTGAGGGCTTTCTCGGGCAGGGGGGCGAGAAAATCAGCAACGTGGCCGGCTGGATGGTCGTGGTCATCCTCGGCCGAGAACTCCTGGTGACCAGTCTGCGCGGCGTCACCGAAGCCGCCGGGCAGGCCTTCGGGGCTAATGTCTACGGCAAAGCCAAGATGCTGCTCCAGTCGACCACCGTGGTCTGGATCCTGCTCACGCTCGCCCATCCGCAAAGCCTGGCTTTCTTTGTGCCCGCCCGGCCCATCCTCGTCTACCTGACGGTCATCGTCACCTTTCTGTCTGTGGTGCCGTACCTGCGAATGGCCCGCGGCGTGCTCTCGCAGACCTCGGTACCTACCACATGAGCCGCCGTTCGTTCAGACCGCCCCCATCCCCCGCCGACGCTCCGCCGACCGGTTCAGCACCGGGAACGAGCGCGGCATCGGAACGCGGTGTGGCACGGGAGTCCGGTGTGGCACCGGCGCCAACAGGCGGACACCATAACGCGCTGGGGCACGCTTTCATGACCGGGCTGGGCTCGGGCTACGCCCCGGTGGCGTCGGGCACGGTCGGATCCGCGGTCGCGGTCGGCATTGCCTTGGCGATCTGGTGGGTGGTCAGCTTGGCCGGCGGGGATGCCTGGCGGCTCGATGCGGCCTGGCTGATATTGACCCTGCTGGCTTCGGTCGGCTGCGTAGTCTGGGGACCGTGGGCGGTCGAGCGATTCAGCGGTTCCGCCCGCAAGGAAGGCGACCCTGGGCAAGTGGTCCTCGATGAGTGGGCGGGCCAGTGGATCGCCCTGATCGCCCTGCCCATGGCCACGTTCTCGCAGGCCCTGACCGTTTTGGCCGTGCAGTTCTTCTTCTTCAGACTTTTTGATGTGCTCAAACCCCCGCCCGCCCGACAGTGTGAGAAGTTCCCCGCAGGCTGGGGTATCCTGACCGACGATCTGGTGGCCGGCGTTTACGCCAACCTCGTCGGCCAAGGCATCTTCCGTCTTCTGCTGAGCTGAGTTGTGCCATGACCGACATAGTCCGCGCCGTCATCCTGGGCATCGTCGAAGGACTGACCGAGTTCCTGCCCGTCTCCAGCACGGGCCACATGATCCTGGTCATGCCGTGGATCGGCCTCGACGCGGAGACGGACGTTTTCTGGAACAACGTCTTCAACTTCTTCATCCAGATCGGGGCGATCCTGGCGGTGGTCATTTACTTCTGGCGAAGGCTGTGGAGGCTGACGTTTCATCCGCCGCAGGCCCGCTGGCGGGATCACATCCTGCTCAAGCTGTTCGTCGCCATGATCCCGGCCGGCGTGCTGGGCGTCTTGTTCGACGATTTCATGAAGGAACACCTGATGACCGTGCCGGTGGTCGCCACGGCACTGGTGCTCGGCGGCGTGGCCATCCTGTTGATCGAGAAGTTTGTCCGCCAGGGGCGGTATCCGGACGCGGGTATGATCCCCCTGCGTGTAGCCTTCATGATCGGGGTGATCCAGTGCCTGGCCATGGTGCCGGGCACCAGCCGCAGCGGCGCGACCATCATGGGGGCCCTGCTGCTGGGCCTGTCGCCCGTAGCCGCCGCCGAGTTCTCGTTCTTCCTGGCCATCCCCACGCTGCTTGGGGCAGGCATGCTTTCCTTGCTCAAGGGCGACGTCCAGCCTGAGCAGACCGCTCTGCTGGCGATCGGCTTCGTGACTGCCTTCATCACCGCCTGGGTGGTGGTCGCCGCCTTCATGCGGTTCATCCAGCATCACCGCTTCACCGCCTTCGCGATCTACCGCATCGTCATCGGCGTCGTCATCCTGACCTGCCTGCTCGCCGCCCCAAAAATGGTGTCAGGATGATTTTCTTGACATCGCCAGGGGGGGTGGTAATTTGGTGAAATGGGACGGCCACAGCGAATCACGGAACCGGGCGTTGCCTATCATCTACTGAATCGCCGGGTGATGCGCTTGCCCATGTTCGAGAAGGACGGGGACTACCTGGCCTTCGAGCAGGTGCTGGCGGAGGGGCTGGGGCGTTTGGACGCTCCCGGGTTGCTGTCGTACTGCCTGATGCCCAATCACTGGCATCTTGTCGTGCTTGCGGGCGAGCGTACCAACCTGTCCACCTGGATGCAGTGGGTGACGGTCACGCATACCCACCGCTGGCGGACGCATTCCCGGACGACCGGCGAGGGGCCGTTGTATCAGGGCCGGTTCAAGAGTTTTCCGGTCGAGGAGGATGCCCACTTCCTGACCGTCTGTCGCTATGTTGAGGCGAATGCTCTCCGGTCGGGCTTGGTGGATCGGGCGGAGCAGTGGCGGTGGTGCAGTCTGTGGTTGCGGCGGACGGGTGAGGGGCCGCTGAGGGACCGGCTGGCGGAATGGCCTGTGGATCGCCCGCGTGGCTGGCTGGCGGATGTCAACCGTCCACTGGCCGATGAACCGCTCCAGGAGGTGCGGCACGCTACCGTGCGGGGTATGCCCCTCGGCACGGATCGGTGGAAGGCCCGGATTGCGGCTAAGTTGCGGTTGGATTTGACGTTGCGTCCGCGTGGCCGCCCCCGGAAGGCCGCGCAAAAATCATCCTGACACCATTTTCTGCGGGGTGGATGGTGAGGGAGAGGGGTGGAATAGGGCGACTGGCGGGGTTGGTTGGGCTGGGGTTGGCGTTCGCTTGGGGCGGGGCCGTCCGGGCGGACTCGCCATGGCTGTACGGTGTGCATTTCTGGGGGCTTCGCGGGGGTGAACCGGTCGACAGCGGACCCGCGGAATTGCTCCAGTGCCCGACCTATGGCGGATGGAGCGTCGAAGTCGTCCTGACTCACGGCGATCCCTGGTGGCGGGCCGCGTACTTCGTGCCGGGCTACCAGGATCTCTACACCCACAAGAACGTCTCCCTGCTCACTCGCATCGACTACGTTTGGGGTCAGACGGTGCCCTCGCCGACCAGCCCCGATCATGCCGGCTGGCCGGCGGCGGTGGTGCAGACGGTCAACCAGTTGGCCCCGTACGCCCACCTGTGGATCATCGGGAACGAGCCGAACCTGATCGATGAGGGCCAGGGCTGGCCGGACAATCGCGTCACCCCGGCCGGCTACGCGGCCACGTATCGCAGCGTCCGGGCGGCGATTCATAGTCAAGCTCAGGCTAGCCCGGCTGGCCCGCACCGTGTGCTGATCGCCCCGCCCAGTCCCGGTGGCGTCTGGTTGCCGCAGCGATGGATGGCCGGCGCGGAGTGGCTCCGGCAAGTGATTCAGAGCATCCCGGCAGACGAGATCGACGGCTTCGCGATTCATGCCTACGGCGGGTCTCTGGCGGATTTCCGTCAGGCCTACATCGAGCAGCTTGCGGTGATTGGCGGTGAGGGGCTGCAGGATCGGCCGGTCTACATGACGGAGTGGAATCGCCACGCCTCGCCGGGTAACACTCGCGAGGAGGCCCTCGCTGCTCAGTTTCTCCGCGATGCCTTCGCCGATGTTCACGCCTGGAACGAGACGCCGGGTAACCAGAACATCATCTGCATGGCTTGGTTTGTGTATGACGGCGGTGATGGGAGTGGGTCTTGGGATGGGTACTCGCTTGAGTACTGGAAGGGTGCGGGGAACCCGCCGGGCTCCACGGGGGATCTTTACACCGCGTATGGGGACGCGGTGGCGATGCGGTATCCGGCCGGGGCGATCGGCACGCCGCCCATTCAGCCGCCGGTGGCCGCCTTCACCGCGGAACCCGTTGCCGGGGTTGCTCCGTTCGCGGTGCAATTCACTGACGGCTCGACCGGCCCCATTGGGAGTCGGCTTTGGAGCTTTGGTGACGGCTCGACGCATCCGCTTTGGACCTATACGCAGCCGGGGGCTTACACGGTGACCCTTGTGGTGACCGGGCCGGGCGGAAGCGATATGGCTACGCGGACGCGGCACGTGAGCGTGCTGGCCCCGGAGCTGTGCAGCGGCCAGCGGATCGCGCCTTTTGAGGGTTACGCTCCCGACGCACAGGTCATGTTCCGCGCACCGCGGACCTCTGGGTCTACGTCCGGGCACTTAACGGCCTCGCCGAACTCGGCGGTGACGACGGACGCGGTTGAGGCGTTCGACGGCAACCGGGTCTTGAAGGTGCAATGGGCCTTCGTGGATGATGGCCCGCATCGCTGGTTACGGCTGACGACGAACGACGCGGCTTCGCTACCCAACCCGGCCATCAACCTTCGCCGGCCGATTCGTGTTCGGTTGCGCGTGGATGCCGGCTCGTTTCGTCTGTGTGCGGGGATTCGCGAGACGGGTGTGGATGTACCGATCGGCGCCGACGGCGGCACGATTGGGCCGATCGAGTGGCTAGGCGCACACAGCGTGCAGAGCGGTGCCCCGCAAGGCGTGCTGGTGACGGCGCAGCCCGGTGTTTGGCAGACGTTCACCTTCACGCCGACCGCTGATCCGGTACAAGGCTTCACCGGCGATGGGGTGCTCGCGGCGGCGCACCACAGGGGCGTCCTCGAACATCTGGCGTTCAGCTCGGTCGGCGAAGCGGGGCCCTTCATCGTTTACCTGGACGCGATCGAGCAGGTTTGTCCGCCGAAGCAGGATCTTGATCTGGACGGCGATGTGGACCTGGATGACTTCGGCATTTTTCAGCGTTGTCTCAGTGGTCCGTTTGTGTCGCAGCCGGACATCGCCTGTGTCAACGCTCGTTTGGATGGCGACCCGGACGTGGACTACGCCGATCTGGTTTCATTTCGCCGGTGTCTGGGTACAGCGGATGTGTGGCTGGATCCCGACTGCGGCACTCATGCTCAGGGCGATTGAGCGATGTGGTGTGGTTCTCGCCTTCTTCCCGCGAACAGTTGGTGCGCTCATGGTGCGGTGTCGCGGGCGCGTTGGCAGAGGGAGATGAGTTCCTGGATCTGGGGGGTGAGTTCTCCCACGGTGCTTGCGGTTCGGGCTGCGGCATTGAGGTCGGCGGCGGCCTGGCCGATGATGTCGAAACCATAACCTCCGCTTGCCCCTTTGAGTTGGTGGGCCAGCCGCTGGATTTCCTGCAGGTTATTTGAGCTTAGGGCCTCTACGATGGCATTGACTCGGTCGGGCAGCGCCTGCACGAACTCCTGGACGAGCTCGAGCATCTCGGGGTCGGAGGCCAGGCTGCTGAAGATAGGGGGCTCACTGGGGGATGACATTCGCGAGATCTCCTCTAAGTTGGACCCCGTTCACGAGCCGGGCTCCTGATTCCCATACAGTGTATCGGTTTACGGGGGCTAATACCTTACGATTAGTCACCAAGACCGTTTGGGCGGTGGCGAGGGGAGTCCCCAAAAAAGCACTGGGGCGTGGGGCTGGGTCGTAGTGAGGTTATTTTCCCGCGTAGTCGATGATTCGGGCGATTTCGGTTCGCAGCATTCGGCGCGGCACGATGCGGTCGATGAAGCCGTGTTCGAGCATGAACTCGGCGGACTGGAATCCGTTGGGCAGGGTCGCCTTGATGGTGTTCTCGATGACCCGCGGACCGGCGAAGCCGACCATGGATCCGGGCTCGGCGAGGTGGATGTCGCCCAGCGAAGCGAAGCTGGCGGCGACGCCGGCGGTGGTGGGGTCGGTCATGATCACGATGTAGAGTCCGCCCGCGTCGTCGAGTCGCGCGACGGCGGCGGATGTTTTGGCCATTTGGACGAGTGAGACCATGCCCTCCTGCATGCGGGCTCCGCCGGATGCGGTGACTACGACGAAGGGGACGTTTTCGTCGGTGGCCCGTTCGATGGCGGCGCTGATCTTCTCGCCGACGACGGCGCCCATGGAGGCCATGATGAAGAAGGGGTCCATGACCGCGAGGATGACGGGTCGGCCGCGGATGAATGCTTTGCCGGCCACGACGGCCTCGGTCTCGTGGGTTTTGTCTTGGGCTTGTTTGAGGCGGTCCTTGTAGCCCATGCGGTCCTTGAAGCTGAGGGGGTCGGTGCTGACCAAGTCGGCGAGGAACTCCTCGAAGGTTCCGGGGTCGACGAGCTGTTCGATTCGGGTGCGGGCGTTGATGCGGTGATGGTAGCCGCACTGGGGGCAGACGAAGAGGGCTTCTTCGAGGGCCTTGGCGTGCAGGATCCCCTGGCAGGCGGGGCACTGCTGCCAGACGCCCTTGGGCACATCGACACGCGGCGATGGCGTGGGGGCGGTTCCGCCCTGTTCCGTGCTGATTGTGGTCTCATCCGCCAACTCAGGAACCTCCGGTCCGGCCTGGTTGGCCGGGGTGTACGGCCCGGAAACGCGCTCCCGGGCAGGGGTGACACTATAATGCGTGCCGTCCAGGGTGGCAAAGGAGAACGGATGGCTGAGTTGCAGGGTATCTTCCTTGATTTTTACGGCACGGTAGCCTCGGGGGACCGCCGAGCGGTCGAGTCGATCTGTGGGCAGGTGGCTCGCGACCACGGTTTGGCGATCAGTGCCGCGGATTTGGCGTCTCGTTGGGGCGATCATTACTTCGCGGCCATCGAGGCGGTGGACGGCGGGCCTTTCCGTCTGTTGGTGGACATCGAGCGGGACACGCTGGTGGAGACCCTGCGGCCGCACGTCGGGGCGATCGACCCGGACCCGTACATCGAGCGGTTCAACGCGTACATGGTCAGGCCGGCGCTGTTCGAGGAGGTGGCCGAGGTTTTCGCCCGGCTGCACCTGCCGGTCTGCATTGTGAGCAACGCCGACGAGCGTGAGCTGCGGGCGGCGATCGCTCATCATCGTTTGCCGGTCTCGCATGTGGTGACTTCGGAGTCGGCCCGGAGCTACAAGCCGGAGCCGCGGATCTTCGAGCATGCTCTGTCGTTGACCGGCTGGTCGCGGGATCGGGTTCTGCATGTGGGCGACTCGTTGCACAGCGACGTGATGGGTGCTCACCGAGCGGGCCTTCGGGCGGCGTGGGTGAACCGGGCGGACCGCATCAAGGACATTGGCACGGAGCCGCCGGATCTGACCTGGACCGATCTACTGCCGCTGTTGGCGTTGTGATCGGCGAGGGCGATGCGGGCATGAGGGAGTGGTAGGCTGGGTGTAGAAGAACCGCTTCCTTATGGGCGCGGCTCTGCTGGGGGGTGGCTTTGTTGGGCGTCGCGGGTCGTACGTATTGGCCGCGGCGGGGGCCTGGTCGAGATTTTGCCACGTTTCGGTACGCACCAGGCAGGAGGATTCAGAGATGGCAGGTTCCGTTGAGTTGCGTCGAAGCAAGCTCATTCTGCTGGCTGTACTGGTCTGTGTTGCTTCAGGCGGTCTTTCGGCTCTTCTTGGTGCATTTGCCTCACTGCTATACGGTGGTTTTCAGTTTGGCGCTGAGGATGCTGAAGCGGCGGTGGCCCGGGTGTTCATTACGCGGGTGGGCACGTATTGGGGGGCGACCTGCGGCCTGGTGGCGGCTTTGACTTGGTGCTGGTTGGTATCACGGCGCGTGGCACAAGGTCGGGTGGATAGGTGGGCGAGCTGGGGATGGCGTCGCGGTGTGGCGGTGGGGATCCTGGCTACGACGATGCTTCATGTTGGGCTCGTGCTTGGGTCCGTGGACAAATCGCTGGTGGACCTGCTCATGGGTTTGCCCTTCGGCTTGCTCTTTGGCGTTCCCGCTGGTGCGATTCTGGGGGCGATTTGTGGAGCGATCTGTCAGGCGATGGTGAAGTCATCCACGGCCGATCAGGCGATGGCTGAGTCGATGGACGGCGATGCGGCATGAGGCGCTTGGTAGTTGGCTTGTGTGGCGACATCAGGCGGAGCCGCGGGCATGAGGGAGTGGTGGGCTGGGTGTAGAAGAACCGCTTCCTTACGGGCGCGGCTCTGTTGGGGATCGCGGGTTTGCACGCACAGAGCAGTGCCACACGGTGACCGCTTCCTTACGGGAGTGGTTCTGTTGAGGTGAGGCTGGCGGATGGGGGTCTCCCGCACGGTGATGGTTGCACGGATGTTCGCCCGGATGATCGGGCGGGTGCCCGCTTGGCATTTGCTGTACCTCTACGGGCGGATGAAGTACGAGAAGCCCCATCGCTTTGCCGGGCAGATTCGCGTCAACACCTTCTTCCCGCCGTATCCCTCGCTTGCATTCGACCGTTTTTGCCGGACGGTGGTTGAGCGACGGCGGGTGCCTCATTCGACCTATCTGGCGGTGACGGGGGCGTGCCCGTTTGCGTGCGGACATTGCAGCTATGCGGGCCGGTCGGACAAGACGATGACGACGGATGAGATGCTGGCGACGATTGCCCAGGTCAAGGGGTTGGGCACGGCCACGTTGGGGCTGACGGGCGGTGAGCCGTTGTTGCGGGATGATTTGGAAGCCTTGATCGCCGCCGCGGTTCCGGAGATGGCATGTATTGTCTTCACGACCGGTCATGGCCTGGATGCACGCAGGGCGGAGCGGCTTGGTGCGGCCGGGGTTACGTGCGTGACCATCGGGCTCGAGTACGCGGACGCGGTCGAGCATGATCGCGTGCGTGGGCGGTGCGGATCGTTTGCCGAGGCGGAGGCGGCCGCCGAGGCCTGTCGCGCGGCGGGGGTTTATCTGGCTATCTCGACGGTGAGCACGCGTGAGAAGCTGGCGTCGGGGGAGTTGGATCGGCTTTACTCGCTGGGTGAGCGATGGGGTGCGGGTGAGTTCCGGGTGCTGGCTCCGGTGGCGACCGGGGCGTGGACGGGGTGCGGGTCGGTGATGCTGTCTGCTGAAGAACGTCGCGCGTTGGCGGACTTCCACAGTCGGCACAATCGTCATGATGCCGGGCCGGCCGTGGCGTCTTTCGCGTATCTGGAGTCCGACGCATTGTTCGGCTGTGGTGCGGGTTTTCATCACTTGTACATCGACGCGGGCGGGCAGGTGTGTCCGTGCGATCTGACACCGTTGAGCTTGGGTGATGTGACCGCCGAGCGGCTCAGTGACATCTGGAAGCGGATGGGGGCTTTGTTTCCGGTGCCTCGTCGCGGCTGTTTGATGGGTGAGTTGGCCGCCGATCTGCGGGATCACGCGGGGCCGTTGCCCTTGTCGCCGGAGGTCAGTGCACGTCTATGTGGGGCGCATCCGGCAAGAGGGCCGTTGCCGGAGGGATACCGTCGCCTAGTCAAGGCGGGCGAGGGGTTCATGGACCCAGGATGATGATATCCGCGGTGGCGGCGACGCCCACGACCACGCACTGTGTGTAGATGGCCATGATGGCTTGGCGTTGCGGCAGGAAGCACGACCAGACGGCCAGGAGCACGGCGACGGGCAGGAAGATCAGATAGACCCATCCGCAGCCTGTCAGGGCGGGTCCGACGAGCACGAGCGAGCCTGTGACGGCCGCGATTCTTGACAGCCGGATTGCCTGCGCGGGGGACCGATGAATCCATGAGGGCACACCCGCGACGATGTGGTCGCCGGGAAGATCGCGCATGTCCTTGAGGATCTCGTATCCGAAGCTGGTGAGGAACAGCCACACGGGGAAGATGTAGAGGGTGGCGGTTCGGGCGGCGGTGGCGTCCGGACCGGCCTGGGCGAAGGCGAGGGGGTAGAAGCTGGTCATGAGCAGGGCGACGAGCAGTTGTTTGCCGATGCCCAGATGCTTGGAGGTCAGGTCGTAGAACACCAGGGTGCCGGTGACGATCGCGAGGCGCGCCAGGAATTGCCAGCGGCAGGTCGCAGCCAGGGCCAGGCCTCCGAGCAACAGCCCGCAGGCCCAGATGGCGGCGGTCATGGGGTGCACTTGGCCGGCGGGAATCGGTCGGCTCGGGCTATTGATGCGGTCCGCGCGATGATCGCGCACGTCGTTGAGTGTGTATCCGCCGGCGATGACCATGGCGAGGGCGAGGGTGGCGCGGAGTGCGGAGGGCCACAGGTCGGCCATGGCGTGCCCGACGGCGTACCAGATGGTCAGCATGAGGATGCCCGCCATGGGGACGGCGTAGTACGGCCGGCAGAGGCGCAGCAGTGGGATCATGGTTTTCGCCCCACGGCCGCGAGATAGCGGTGGGTGATGGGGATGCCTTGCTCGGCGGGATATCGGCACTCGAGTATCTCGGCGAATCGGCGAAAGACGGGCTCGCGGTGGAGATCGTCGGCGGCGAACTCGAAGCCGGCACCGGCGCCGGTGTCGGTCAATCGTGCGACGGCGGTCTGACCGTCGGGCACGTGGTAGGTTTTTGCTCCGTCCCAGGTGGCGAGCACGGCCAGGCCGGCCATGCGCATCAGGAACGCGAGGCACCAACCGGCCGGTAGAAAACGAACCTGCATGACGTGGACCAGAACCTCGGGCTGTTCGGCGAATGCGAGGACGGAGGCCCAGAGCACTCCGGATAGCGAGAAGAGGGTGTTGTCGATGATGCCGGCCCGGCCGCCGCTGCGTAGGACGCGGGCCATTTCGCGCACCATCAGCCACGGCCGTGTGTATCCAAGGCCCCATGCGCAGGTGATCACGTCAACGCTGTGGGCGGGGAGCGATCTGAGGTAGTCTACGGCGTCGGCCTGGACGAAAAGGCAGCCGTGGCCGTGTTTCTCGCGCGCGACGGCGAGCATGCCGGCGGATGAATCGACGCCGGTGACGTGTCCGCCCGTGCGGCGGGCGAGTTCACCGGTGACGTATCCGGTGCCGCAGGTCAGATCGACGCACGTCGCGTTTTCGGGAGGCGCCAGGCGGTCGAGCATCTGCAGCGAGCGCGAGCGCATGTGGTTCGTCCAGGCCTGGTCGTAGCCTGGGGCGAGCCGGTCGTAACTGCGGCGAACAAGGAAGGGTGTCTGGTGAGGCCCCTTCAACATGAGCCGGGCCACTCGCAATCCGAAGGCGAGCCATTTTCGGCGTTCGCTTGATAGTTGCCTCATGGCCTCGGATCCTCAATCGGGTATTTGACGCCCTGGTGCTATCCTGCGGAACGCGGGGTCACCATGGGGACAGGCGTCGCCGGAGTGTTGTATCTGGAGCTCTCACCCTGACTCGCATCGGCGGATGCTTCGTTTGTCAGGGGTTGCCGGGGCGGAGCCAGTCCCCATTCTGTCCCGACTTCGCCATCCTTGTGTACGCGGCCCACGGGGCGCCCTGTTGATTATGCTGGCGTGGGCAAGGTTGTGCAAGGCCCTGGGTTACAGGGGGGTGGCGCGGAAGCGGGGTATTCTTGCGGGCGAGGCGGTACCGTGTTGGGCGGCCTCGCAGTTTGTGGGCTACGCACGCCGGCCGCCACGGGGGGCGGCCGCTACGGCGGTGATTCTTGGGGCGTCCGCGTTCAGCCGACCTCGGCGGCGGTGTGGGTGCGGAACGCGGGCCAGTTGATGGGCGCGACCTGCGCGGGGATGCGCTGCCTGGCCGGGCGCGTAGGCCGGGGCGTATCTTCCGCATCGGCGGGCTGGGTAGCGGGACGTTGTTTCTCGTCGTTTTTCCGCGCGTCGTCGATGATGGAGACGAGCCGGCTGGTATTGCGCGCGACGGCGGCGAGGGCCTGCTTGCGTTGGCCGAGCGACTTATCGACCTGGTTGCTTGTCTTGGTTGCGGCATCGAGCAGCTTGGCGAGTCGGTCGGTGGTTTGCCGAGCGGCCTGATGGTTCTTCGTCCATTCCTGGGCGGAGGCCTCGCAGGCTTCGAAGTCATCGAGGGCGGCCTGGAGCCGCTCGACGACGACTTTGGCCTCGCTGGTGGCCTGTTCGAGGCGTCCGGCCAGTTGCTCGCCCCGCGTCAATTCAGCCTGCCACCGTTTCGAGTTCAGTTTCTGATCGAGTGTGGCGTGGCACTTTCGCATGGCCTCGAGGATGCGGGAGGCCATCTGGGCGGAGGTGCGGAGTTGCTCGGATTGCTGCCGGACCTCGTTGGCGTTTTGGAGCCAGACGGTCATCGCCTGCTGGACTTCGGTGGAGGCGTTGGACAGGTGCGAGGCGATGGCCCCGGCGCGATCGACGGCGTCGGTGAGTTGTTCGTGTTCGGTTCGTGCGGCGGTGACGGCGTCGGCGAGTTTAGAGGACTCCTGCGGCGACAGCTCGATGTGGACGGGCCGCGGTCGTTCGCTGGTCTCGATGCGGGCGACGCGTTCCTCGTGATGGCGGATGTGGCCAGCCAGCAGTTGGACGCTGTGGTCATGGCGGTTGCCCTGTTCGTTGAGCCGTTGCTGGAGTTCCTGCCAACGCTGGGTCTGGTCCTGGCGGAGCTGCTTGACCTCTTGGCTGGAGGCGGCGTGCTGGGCGAGGGTTTTGACCGCGGCGTGTGCCTGGTCGCAATGTCGGGCCACCTTTTGGATCGACTGTTCGAGGTAGGTCTTGCGAGCCTCGAGGTCGTTGGTGACCGCCTGCAGCTGGGTGGTGTACTCGGTGCGGATGGCATCGAGTTGGGGCACGGTCGCGAGGTCGGCGGGCAGGGCCTGCAGTTGCCGGTCGAGGTTCTCGCATCGCTGGTTGACGGTGTCGACGAGTGATTCGAGATCTCGTCGTTGGGCGGCGAGGGTGGTGAGCACCTTCTCGCGGTCGTTGGTCTGCTGTTGTTCGAGGCGTTCGAGTTCCTCTGCCCGGGCTCCGGTTTTGGTGAGGGTCTCGATTTCCTCGTGTGCGTTGTGGAGTTGGTCGGCCACGCCGGCGAACTGTCGCTCCATGCTTTGGCCGTACTCATCGAGCAGGGCGAGGACGCGTTGCGTGTCCGCCTGTTCGCGGGCATCGAGGGTGCTGACCGCTTCGTTCGTAGCCCGGGTGGAGGCGAGTTCCGCGATTTGCTGATGGGTGGCGCGGAACCGCTGGGCGACGCCGCCGATCAATCGCCGGACTGTCTGGCGGTCACCTTCGAGTCGATCGAGGATGGCGGCCGCCTGGGTCTCTGTGTTGTGTCGAAGGTCGGCGACGGCGGCTGCCTGTGTGCTACGAAGTGCCTCGACATCGTCCTTGCGGGCGAAATGCTCGCTGAGGGCGGCGGAGCGTTTCTCCGCGGCCTGGAGCAGCTCGATCAGCCGTTGGCGCAGGTGGTGTACTCGCTGGTTTTGATCTGCGAGGGTGGTGCGGAACTCGTCAAGGATAGCTTGGTGATCCTTGTTGTTGGCTTCTGACTGCTCGGTGAGCTGTCGGTGTAGGCCGGTCAGTCCGCTGGTCTGGTCAGCGACTTGGTCTTGCAGGCCGGTCAAGCCGTTCGTCTGTTCGGCGATCTGTCGTTGCAGGTCGGTCAAGCTGTCTGCTTGGTCGGTGATTCGGTGGAGTAGATTGCTCAGTGCGGTACTCTGCTCAGTGCGGAAGGTTTCGAGGTCCTTGGCGCTGGCCGAGTTGGAGCCGAGTTCGGTGATCGCCCTGTCCGTGGTTGCGATCCGCTCGGCCAGTTCGTGGTCGAGCGATTGCAGCCGCTGCTCCT
>Ga0209612_1002021_pt1 | contig 15288 bp, 12 predicted proteins | sample BioC12SIPDNA_FD_185746 | JGI IMG/M metagenome (GOLD analysis project Ga0209612, IMG submission 185746) | Anaerobic biogas reactor microbial communites from Washington, USA - Biogas_R1_B C12 SIP DNA (SPAdes) (version 2) | ecosystem: Engineered > Bioreactor > Anaerobic > Unclassified | place...
GGCAAGCGTGAGGCTTGCCAGAGAGGGCTGCAGGTTACGCATGTTTCCCTGGTAGCCATCGAGAAGCTCGACCCATTCATTGTAACTTTGCAAGTCAGAATGACTGATATCAGGATTGATGTAAAGCCCAAACGAGTTCCGATCCTGATCAGAAGGCTGAGGGATGATCGTTTTGACGGCGTCAACCATCTGCTGGTAGTACTGCTGCCCATTTGCGTCAAAAAGCGTCAGCGAATACTCCGGCGCGATTGCCAGGGAGAAGCGGATGCCGGCATACTCGCGCTCAACCAGGGCAGGGACCAGGCTCTGTTCGTTTTCACGAATTAGGATCCTGCTGGTATCGACCGGGACATTTTCGATCAAATTTTGGCCTTTAAAAGCAAGCGAGATTTTTGGGAACTCACGCGTGTCGACATTTGTAATTTCAAGTTTTGGCTCCGGAGCCTGAGCTGAAACAGGCGACAAAAACAGACCGGCAGCCAGAAATAATAAGACTACTCGAACCCCCCATGAAAAAAATTTGGAATTCCGCAATTCAAACATAATATTTTTTTAGAAATTTAATTTTGAGCAAAAGGTCCAAAAACTTTTGATAACTAAATGTTATTTTTCTACTATTAAGTTTACATCAAGCTCAAAACAAGGTCAGATCAAGCCAGCGTGCTTGAACGCCTTATAAATACCATCGTTGGCGACCGAATCGGTCACAAAATCAGCCGCTTGCTTTAATTCCGGGATAGAGTTGCCCATGGCGATGCCCATTCCGGCAATTTTGACCATGTCGATATCATTACCCGCATCTCCAATGCAGACAGCCTCACTGAGGTCTTTGTTAAGGTGATTCATCACAAATTCGACAGCTGTACCTTTGCTGGTGCCTGCCTGGTAAATGTCGGCGAATTCCCGTTCCTTTCCAAAAAGATTCCACTCACCAATCACCAGATCGGGCTGAATGAACTCACGGATCTCCTCAAAATCTGCTTTATCAGTCAGAACAAGGCTGATTTTGTTGATGTTCTGGTGTGGTCCCTGGCAATTGAAGGCTGTGGTCGGGAATAAGCGCATGGTCCACTTTTTGACTTCTTCCGTGCTTGCTTCAAGCAGTTTCGTCAATTCCGGCAGATATTGCGCGTGCGCGTAGAGGCTCTCCTGTCCTTCTTCAAAGAAGCCAATTTCACGATCCACCAGGTAATCATAAACCTTTTCAACCAGGGGCTGAGGAATGGCCTTGTGAAAAAGTTCAGCGCCATTTTCTTCGATGTAAATCCCATTTCCTCCGATAAAGCCGTCAAAACCAAGCTCCCAGAGGTAATCATAAACCTGGCAAACACTGCGGCCAGTATTGAGGAAAATTTTATGACCGTTGGCTCTTGCCTGGTTTAAGGCTTGCACGGTTGAGGGGGAAGGAACAAGAGTGTTATCCACCAGTGTTCCGTCGATATCAACAAAAATTATTTTTTCGTTACGCATTCTTCACCTGTGACAGTTTCTGATGATAACACAGTCAAATTGCTGTCAGTGGTTTTAGTCCTGGAAGTATTGTAAAGAAACTGTTAATGTTTTCAAACAAGATGGAAAAGAATTGCAAACAGGTCTATTATTTGGAAGGATATCGAAAGAGCAAGAGGGAGTTTACAAACTCCCTCTTGAATTTGAATCCAGATTAATTACTTGGCTTTGCCCTGGTTGGCTACGGCTTCCATTTGAGCTTTGATGGCTTCCTGATCGCCTAAGTAGTATTTTTTGAGCACATTGAAGTCGTCATCAAATTCATAGACCAAGGGGACGCCGGTCGGGATGTTGACGCCAACGATCTGTTCTTCGGTCAGTTGGTCGAAGCTCTTTACCATGGCTCTCAGGGAGTTGCCGTGAGCAACCACCAGGACGCGCTTTCCAGCAATCATGTCGGGTTTGATCACTTCTTCAAAGTAGGGCATGGTCCGTTCCACGGTGATTGCCAGGCTTTCCGTGAGAGGAAGGACAGACTTTTCTTCAGTTTCGCGATATTGCGCCTGGGTACGGGGGCTGCGCTCGTCGTCTTCGTCCAGCTCAGGTGGGGGAGTGGCATAAGAGCGCCGCCAAATCAGTACCTGTTCCTCGCCATATTTGGCGGCTGTTTCGGCTTTGTTCAGGCCTTGCAAAGCGCCGTAATGGCGTTCATTCAGCTTCCAGGACTTAATTACAGGGAGCCAGGAACGATCCATTTGGTCAAGAACGATATCCAGGGTATGGATAGCCCGCTTGAGGTAGGAGGTGTAGCAAATATCAAAATCAAAGCCTTGCTCTTTTAATAATTTTCCTCCGGTGGCTGCTTCTTCCCGACCTTTTTCGGTCAGTTCCACATCTGTCCAACCTGTGAACAGGTTGAGTTTATTCCATTCACTTTCACCATGACGGACAAGCACTAATTTCATCATTTGGATCTCCTCATTTTTTTTTCTAATTTTACTCGTCAGATAGCTTTTCTGACAAAAAGGCTTTTACATCAAATCTGTTATAAAGTTACTCCCACTCAATTGTAGCAGGTGGTTTGCTGCTGATGTCATAAACCACGCGATTGACACCCTCAACCTCGTTGACAATACGGTTGCTGATAAGCCCCAGCAGGTCCATGGGCAGACGCGCCCAATCGGCTGTCATGAAGTCGACCGTGGTAATGGCTCTCAAAACGATCGTTTCCGCGTAGGTGCGCTGATCGCCCATCACTCCAACACTTTTGACCGGCAGCAGAGCGGCAAAAGCCTGGGAGGTTCCCCGCAATTCCCCATTTTCATCCGTTGACAGATGCAGCAAATTGGCGTTTGAGAGTTCCTCCATCAGAATGGCGTTGGCTTGCCGGACAGCCGCGACGCGTTCAGGCGTGACCTCTCCCAGACAGCGCACAGCCAACCCTGGCCCAGGGAAGGGCTGCCGCCAAAGTATTTCAAGTGGCAGGCCAAGTTCTACTCCGACCGAGCGAACTTCATCTTTGAACAAGAAACGTAAAGGTTCAACCAACTTGAAGCGCAAGTTTTCAGGCAGCCCGCCCACATTGTGATGAGATTTGATCCGATGTGCTTCTGTGACGCCAATTCCTTTGGATTCAATCACATCAGGATAGATGGTGCCCTGGGCTAAAAATTTGAACTCGCCCGCTTCGTGAACTGCCTTTTCAAATTCGAGGATGAACAACTCACCAATGGTTTTCCGTTTTTCTTCGGGATAGGTGATGCCTTTGAGGCGCGCGAAAAATCGTTCAGCCGCGTCAACCATGATCAATCTTTCGCCCAGCAGAGGCCGAAAGGTGGCTTCAATTTGTTTGGCTTCGTCCTGGCGCATCAGACCTGTGTCAATAAAAATGGCTGTGACTCGCTCTCCAATCGCCCGTTCCACAAGGGCGGTGGTGATGGCAGAATCAAGTCCGCCTGAGATGGCAGAAAGGACGCGCTCCTCGCCCACCTGTTCCCGGATCTTTTCAACACTTTCTTCGATGATGTTTTTTGGGGTCCAGCCGGGTTGACAGCCACAAATATTCAGAACAAAGTTGGTCAAAACTTCACTGCCGTACTGAGTGTGATGGACTTCAGGATGAAATTGCAGCCCATAGCGGTTCTTCTCATAGTCAGCCATGCCCGCGTAAGGGCTATTGCGAGAATTGGCAATGCCTTCATATCCGGGTGGAAGGAGGGTGACATGGTCACCATGCGACATCCACACTTTTTGTTCACCCAGGTGAAGCAAAGGATTTTGAGAGGGAACGCTCAGTTTCGTTAGTCCGTATTCATGTTCAGTGCTTGGGGTCACTTCCCCGCCTGATTGATGAGCCAGGGCTTGCATGCCGTAACAAATCCCCAGGATGGGCAACTCGCTATTCAAGACATAGTCTTGAATAAAAGGAGCATTTTGGGCGTAGATTGATTGCGGTCCGCCGGAGAGAATGATCCCTTTCGTGTCTGCTGTCAGGGCTTCTGATGGTTTGGCGTTCCAGGGCAGCAGTTCACAATAAACCTGCATATCGCGGATACGGCGACCAATCAGCTGGGTGTATTGCGAACCAAAATCTAGAATGACGATGCGATCACTCATCTTACCTCACTGGGTTAGACCTCAAATTCATCTGTAAATTCAATCTTTCCATTCTCCATGGAAGAAATCGAGACAAGAGAGTGGATCGGAACGTTAAATTTTGAAAGCAGGACCCGACCGCCTTCAAAGGTTTTTTCGATCAATGTGCCGATGCCAACCACTTCAGCCCCGGCTACTTCAATTAAGCGGATCAGGCCGGCAATCGTGGCACCCGAGGCTAAAAAATCGTCAATGATAAGGATTTTCTCTTCTTTACCGAGATATTCAGGGGAGACGATCAGCTCGGTGTTGTGTCCTTTTGTGTGCGATGGAGCCACAGTGATGTAAACGTCGCTGGGCATGGTTACTGGTTTGGTCTTGCGGGCGTAGACGACGGGGAGATTCAGGTAATTTCCAGTCATCAGGGCTGGAGCGATCCCGGAAATTTCCGCGGTCAGGATTTTTTCAGCAGGTGTGTCGTGAAAGATGCGGGCAAATTCCTGTCCACAAGCGTCCATCAAGCGGGGATCAACCTGGTGATTGATGAAGCGGTCAACTTTCAGGATGCCCTTGCCGAGATTGCGGCCGTCTTTAAGGATCTTCTGTTTTAATAATTCCATCTTGCTGCTCCTTCGCCCAAATAATTCAAAATTAAAGACAAAATTTTCAACTAAAAAATACAGCTTCTTGTACTATCGGCTAATTATAACCATCCTGAGCGGGTTGGACAGTCGATCTAGATAATTGACGAGAAATTGGGAACAATAAAATGGATTTTTACTTATACTGAGTTATGAAAAAACCGCAGCTTCGAGTGAAATTTTGATTTTCGGAGTGCGGTTGAGAGTTTTTGAACAACTGTCTAATATTTTTGCTCAGGCAACGCAGAAATTACTCAGGATTGCCTTAGGATATCTCCCTTGATCACAGTTATGGCTTTGCCACCAATGTAAGCCCGGTTGCCGGCTAATCTGACCCAAACTTCGCCACCCCGGGCAGAAGCCTGGCAGGCGTGGAATTCTTCTTTACCCAACTTTTCCTGCCAGTAGTGGGCAAGAAAACAGTGTGCCATCCCAGTTACCGGATCTTCAGGAATACCCGATTTGGGTGAGAAAAAGCGGGAAACAAAATCGAATTTAGTGCCAGTCCCCGAGGAGGTAATAGCAAAATCATGATGATCGAGTTGAGCAATTAAGTCATAATCAGGCACAAAGTTTTGCACCATTTCAGTGCTCGGCAGCTCGACAAGCAAAACCCCATTTTCGGTTTCAGACACTGCTACCGGTTCACAATCGATCAATTGACCCAGCAATTGGGGGGCGTCGATGGTTTTGGTTGCTATCCTGGGCATATTCAGTTCGATCGTACCCCTTTTGAAGACAGAGGTGAGTGTGCCGCTGCGGGTGAAGAAGTTGATTGTCTCATCGGGGTCATAATATCCAAACTCGTACAGAATATGGGCGCTTGCCAGCGTAGCGTGGCCGCATAAATCAACCTCGATTGTGGGGGTGAACCAGCGAAGTTCGTAATCCTGACCTTTTGCGCACAAAAAAGCAGTCTCAGAAAGGTTGATTTCCTGAGCAACTGACTTCATCCAATTGTCATCCCGGGCGGATTCTAATAAAACTACCCCTGCTGGATTTCCTCTGAACGGTTTGATTGCAAATGAATCAACCTGAAAGAACGGAATTTTCATATTCATCCTCCTAAGGACGCACTCGATTAATTCTACCCTGTAAACCTTCAGTTTGAAAAGGGTTATCCGCAAAAGTTTCTGCGATAATTTGCATCCTTAATTTGAACGGTTATAATCGAAACGTGAAAAATATTAAAACAAAGCTGATTCTTTTCGTTATTTTGTATGGCTTGCTTTTCAGGACAGGTCAGTCCACGCAAGCCGCTGATTTGGCAGTTGAGAAAAGCCAATTCTATGATTTACCCCTGTGTATGCCTGGATATTATCCAAAGGACCCCGGAGATTGCTTGCCGTTAGGACCTTCGCAGACAATTAAAAACCTGAGAGAACAAGGTTTCACTTACCCCTTGGCAGGCTTGCGAGCTCACAAACCAGACCCCGCTTTGGCGACCATCCCGGTGCGCGTGGCCAGGATCACAGGCGGAGAAACACACATCTACGCCAGCCTGGACGACGCGATTGGCGGAGGAACCGTACTGAGAACCATTCCAGACGGGGCCTCACGTTACGTGGCCATGATCGACCAGGCCAGTTCAGGAGAGCGCACCTTTGTGCGGGTCCAATCCGGTGGCTGGGTTGAAGCAACGCCCTTCTACTCCTGGCCAAAATGGCAGGGTTTGGAATTTTTTGCCACTCCTGAAAGTGATTTTGGCTGGACGATCGATTTTACAGCTTCTTATACTGCGCCAGGTTTTTCTTCACCCGGTTCTGGACAAAATTACGACAAATACCAGTCTTTCCCAATTTACAATGTCACAGAAGCCGAAGGCTATGAGTGGTATCAGATCTCTCCCACAGAATGGATGCCTTCCTTGAAATCCCGCAGAGTGGTGGTGGACACGCGCACACCCGAAGGGGTGGTGGGGGACAGGTGGATCAATATCGACCTGTACAATCAAACCTTATCGGTCTATGAAAATAATGAGTTAGTGTTTGCCTCCCTGGTCGCGACCGGGTCAGGCGAGCTCTATTCGGATCCTGGCACATATCGCATTTATCAAAAATTGGAATTGGACCAGATGCAAGGTTCTTACACTTCTGACCGGTCTGACTTTTACTACCTCGAAGCGGTTCCCTGGGCAATGTACTATAACCATGCTCAAGCTATTCACGGCATCTATTGGCCGGCGATGCTTGGTTTTACTCAATCTCACGGCTGTGTGAATATGTTCCCTGGAGACGCCAACTGGTTATTCCAATGGGCTGATGTGGGTGATTATGTTTACGTGCACGATCCCTCAGGGCAGACACCCATCCCGACGCCTACACCGGTAGGTACTCCGGCGCAGGAATTGATCTACCCAACACCAACTCCCGTAAATTAAAACTGCCTCGTAAAGAGGCAGTTAAAACTTAGTTTTGTTGCTAAAAAATCAGCAGATTTTCCAGCGCAGGTCTTTACATTCCAAAACGTTGATCACTTCTGAGGAAATGTCTTCCGCGGCGCGTGTCTGCGCTTCAATGGTTTGTCCACCAATGTGAGGGGTGGCGATAACCTTTTTATGTTTGACTAGATCCCATTCTACGGGCGGTTCTTTTTCGAATACGTCTATGGCGGCTCCAGCAACCTTACCGGATTCCAACGCCCGCAGCAGGGCAGCCTGATCGATCACACCACCCCGGGAAGCATCAACAATGTAGATGCCGTCTTTCATCTTTGTGAAAGCATCTTCGCTGAGTAAATGTTTTGTTTCAGGAGTAAGGGGTAGATGCAGGGTGATGAAATCAGCCTTTGCAAGCAGTTCGTCCAGATGAACCTGTTCAGCGCCTTTTTCGCGCACATACTCGGGGTCCCAAGTTCGTTTGTAAACAACGACTTTCATCCCCATCGCGCTGGCATATTTGGCGACGAGCCGTCCAATGTTGCCAAAGCCAATTATGCCAAGGGTTTTCCCTTTTAGTTCAAGCCCCATCAAACTCTTTTTTGCCCAATCTCCAGCTTTCATAGCCGCATCCGCACGTGGGATTTCACGGGAAAGCGCGAAAAGCAATGCCACTGCATGTTCAGCTACAGCTTCTGAGGTGGCAACAGGGCAGTTCACAACGGTAACCCCATGCTCTTTGGCAGCTTCAAGATCGATGTTATCAACACCGACCCCCGCGCGGCCAACCACTTTCAGTTTTTTCGCGGCATCAAAGACTTCTTTTGTGACCTTTGTACGCCCGCGAACAATCATCCCATCATAATCTCCAACTTCCTGAAGAAGTTGGTCCGCATCGATGCCTTTTTTATCGACCGCGACACCGGCCTGATTGAGTAGATCTTTCCCAATGCTTTCCAGACCGTCTGTGATGAGTACTTTCCATGCCATAACTTGTTTCTCCTTTTTTTACTTGGTGATACTTACATTGTACTATCTTAAAGCGCGAACGTCACCCTTGCGATAGGTAAATCCAATCTCGTCGAAGAATTCCAAAGCGCTGGCCGCATATTTGCGGCTTGTCTTGAAATGATCCCGAAATTGGGACAAACTCAATTCGCCGTTTAGGCCAATATATTCTTTGACCCAATTTCTCATCTCTTGAATGGCAGTTGGAGTGAAAATTACCAGGTCTGAGACCGACACCAGCCTGCCGGAAGAAATCAAACCTTCGATCAGGTCTTGCCCGATCCAAAGCGTCAATTGGTTGATGTCGGGTGGTGAAAATGGGTTGGTCTCGAATTCAGCCATAACTGGCGTGACAATTTGTTCTTGTTCAGGAGTGAGTTTGACCTCATGTGCGGAAGCCCAGACCAAGGTACCTTTTTGGATCAGGAGTCCATCAAGGCTCAAGCGATCAAGTGTTAGATCAAAATTCTCCTGGCTTAGGTCCGATAAGGTTTTTAGCTGCTCTCTTGGCATACCAGCTTTGAGAGGGTAGCTATGGTGAAAGTCCTCTACTCTATCAACAAGTTTGTCGCGAACTACCGCCCACTTCCCGGCATCGATGAAAATCGATTTTGAAAGTGTATCCGTTTGTCTTAGGGCCAGGATCGATTTTTGTTCGATGGATTGATCCAAAATCTTGTTCAGCACATCCTGCGGCAAGCCAGTTTTTTTGGCTAAGCTTTGATAGTCAGCAAATCGCAAACTCTCCAGAATTTCGTGAACAAGTACGCTTTCACTGCCAGAGAACAATTTTTCCATTTTTTCCAATTGGTTCTGGTCAAATCGTTTGTAGAGTTTTTTAGGCTCAGGGTCCAAAACACTACCACCGCCCAGTGTTTCAGAGGGGGAGGGCAGGCGTAAGATGAAGCGGTCACCTTTGGAAGCGATAATGGGGTGGTCGGTTCGCAGTTGGACGAAGGCTGATTGGCCTGGCTGCAAAACCTGCGTGCCCAAAAGGCGCAAAAAGGCGGTTGTTTCAGATGCCGCGAGGTAAAGTTTTACCTGCATGTTATGTCGGACAGGATAAGGGCTGTCTTTAAGCAGGTTGAGCTGACAGTCCAGGAGTTGAGTCGGGCGGTAATCACCCGGTTTGGCAATCACATCACCCCGAGAGACATCTTGCAAATTGATATTGGTCAGATTGATGGCAGCTCTGAAGCCCGGGTCGATTTTTTGCAATTTGTGATTGTGATTTTGCAGTCCCCGGATGCGTCCGCTTTTGCTGCCCGGCAGACAAACTATTTCATCCCCAAGCTTGAAACTGCCGTCCAGGAGCGTGCCTGTGACAACGGTTCCAAAACCTGTGAGAGTAAAAACTCTGTCCACCGGCAGCCTTGGCTTTCCCAAATCCACCCGGTTTGGTATGCCTGCTAAAACATCCTGAATCGTGTCCAGAAGCTCTGGCAGACCTTCCCTGGTTCGGGAGGAAACTGGCACAACAGGGGCTCCAGCCAGGCTTGTGTCCGCAAGCAAATCTTTCAAATCCAGCTGCACCAATTCCAGCCACTCCGGGTCTGAAATCAGATCAGTTTTGGTGAGAACAACGACCCCGCGTTTGATTTCCAATAAGTCCAGGATGGCCAGGTGCTCACGGGTCTGAGCAGAAACACCTTCATCCGCGGCCACAACCAACAGAACAGCGTCGATCCCGCCAATGCCTGCCAGCATATTGTCAATAAAGCTGCGGTGACCCGGCACATCGATGATGCCGACTTCTTCGTTATTGGGCAAACGCAAAGAAGCAAAACCCAGCTCGATGGTCATCTCGCGGTCTTTTTCTTCTTTTAAGCGGTCTGGATGTGTGCCGGTCAGGGCGGCAATCAGTGACGATTTACCGTGATCCACATGACCGGCAGTGCCCAAAATATACATAGCTCAGGAGGTCTTTTTATCGGTCAGGGGAGCAATGCTTTGGATCGATTCTTGAAAAGCCAATAAAACTTTCTGGACGTGTCTGACAGTTTCGCGGCTCAGATTATTCAGTTCGTCGCGCAGTAAGGCGGTCACGTTTTCCAGTTCATCCAATTGCTTGGCAACGTCAGTGAATTGCTGCGAGCTGACCCGGTTTTGTTCTTCCTGGGCAAGCATGTAATTGGTCCAGCGTTTGACGTCTTCAGATTTGAAATTAGTCCATTCCTGGCGATAACGGTCATCATTCAGGCGTTGTAGTTCAGTAATCTCGTTGATGCGGCGTTCAAAGCGCTGTGTGACTTCTTCGGCGCTCTGGATGGCTTTGCTGACAGCTTTGCGGGCGTTTTCAAGGGTCTCAATTTGAGAACCCAGGTTGGCATTGAATTGATCGATGTCTGTGAAGCGTTTCTCCCAGCTGGCAAAAACCTTGTCTTTCTCTACCAGGGAATTGTTGACCCGGTCGATGAAGATAGACTGGCTTTCACGGCGGTCTTTTTCATTGGCTTGCAACTCAGCAATACGGGTGTCAAAGGTCCTGAAACTGTCGCTGAAGCTATCAAAGCGGCTGCGGGTTTCTTCAAGACGTTTGCGAACCGAGGCAACTTCACCCTGCAGGTCGGTGAGACGCTTGGCTTCCTGGCGGCGTCCCTCTTCCAATAATTGCAGAGAACGGCGGTAATCTTCATCAAAGCGGTCAACTTCCTGGATTTTGGCCTTTAATTCATCGTTAAGGCGGGCCAGGCGTGTGTCTTCAAGTTTTAGCGAACCGATTTCCGCCCGGATTGGATCAAACATTTCCGTCAAAGGATAAAGTTCTGCCAAGGTCTTTTTTACGGAATCGATTTCAATTTTGCTGCGCTTTTGGCTTTCATTCAAATTAGCATCAGCGCGTTGGTTCACTTCTCGGATCTGCTTGGTCAGGTCTATATTGAGCCGCTCGATGCGGTTATCGTATTTATCCATATTGCTGATTTGGTTAGTGTTACGGTTGATCAAGACTTCCAATTCTTTGATCTGCTTGCGCAAGTTCAGGTTTTCGCCTTCAAGCATGGTCAAACGGTTTTGCAGAGAAGCTAAATTGGTTTTATCGTTTCGGCGTTCGTTATCTAACCATTCAACACGTTTTTCAAGTTGTTCTATACCGGAATATTCGTCCATATGTTCCTGTCTTTCCGTTATCTGATTTCTGTGATTGTATCAGAATCTCACTGAATGAGATTCTGGAAAGGTTGCAGCAGATCGCCAAGCGGAGTGCTTAAAAGTTGGGGAAAAATACCACCCACAACCATCAGCAAGATGATCATAACGATCGTAAAAATGAGTATTGGATGTTCTTTGTCAACCAGCATCAGCGAGGGGAGATCCTCTTGCTCCTGGGGATGAATCAGGGAACTGAAAATTCGAAGACTTAGCACCAACAAACCCAGGCTGCCAAGAACCATTACGATCATCAGCGCATAATTTGAACTTGAAAGCAAATTGTGCAGCGTGTTCTTGTAGGGAAAACTCATAAACAAGGGCAGACCGATGAGGTTGAGCGAATTAAAAATCAAGAGCAAACTGGTCATTGGATATTTCCAAATCATGCCACGTAGTGAATCAACCTCTGGCTCTTCAGTTCCCGTCAGCTGGTATAGGACTGAGCCAGTAAAGCCAAGGATGAGGAAGGAAAGGGCACGCGGAAGCAAAGACATTCTCAAAATCTCCAGGCCGTCCTGATTGATAAATGAAATCGCCAACAGGATGAAACCGGTCTCAGCCAGGAAGAAGTAACCCAACATCCGACCAAGGTACTTTTGAAATATGCCGAAGGTCCCGGCAGCGAAGATGCTGGTAACCCCAATAAACCTCAAAATCAAGTTTAATCCCTGAATATTACGCAACCAGGCATATTGGTTGAGAAATTTTAGGAAAAATAGTGCCAGGCTGATCTGCATGATGGTCAGGAGGAAAGTGATTGTCCAGGGGTGACTTTCTTCTGCCAGCATGGGCAGCCAGCTATGGAGCGGAAAAATGCCCAGCCACAAGACAAAACCTACCGTCACCAGCAATGCACCTCGTAAAATCAGCTCCTGGGCTGAGGGGGCTGTTTCGATACCTTCTACCATCCAACCACTCAAAAGGATCATCGGCAGAGCCAGTGTTTGCATGCTTAAAAAGCGAATGATCCCCTTTCTGGCTGGCGTTCCTCTGGGTGAGAGCAGCGGAACACTGACGAGAGCAATCAATTCAATGATCACCGCGGCATAGAGGAAAGGATTGATGAATTGGACCGTCACCCACAGGGCTGTGATGGCCAGCGAGAGCGAATTGAACCACTGACTTATCCTGAAGAAGTGGCTCAAAGTGTTCCAGGCAAAACAAAGTAAATACAACAGACCGATCATTTTTAAATCGATCCCAGTGATTTGGATGCTGCGCCCGAACAGGTTCAGGCTGTCTTCGAGAATAATTGGGTTGGTCCCCAATTCCAAAACTAATTCTGTTGGAAAAATGAAGGCGGAAACAGCCAGAACGAGGGCAAAAAAACTGGCCAGAGCAGCGCTGAGTTTTGGGAACCTTTGCAGCGGAACCAACAGCAAAGCAGCTGCGATTGGAGCAATGATCCAAATAATAACCGTGTTCATTCGGAGCTGCTTTCCGCGTTTTTGATGATAAAGTAGGCGCCAACGATGGCCAGGCTTAAATTCACAGTAACCAAAAAGGCTTCCAAGAGGAAAGAAAATTCGAGTGCTGAGTACAGCAACTCAAAACCAGCCAGGAAAGTCAGCAAGCCGATTGCCAAATAGAAAGGTTCACGGATCGTGCCTACTTGGAGCGATCCAAGCAAGACCAAACCCAGACTCAGAAACAAATGTTGACTGGGAACCTGAGGGAAGACTGCGGGTTGAAAAACGGGCATGAAAGCTCTCAACATGGCAATCAGCAGCAGGCCAGCCAAGCCCCGGAAGACTTCTCCACTGCTGAGTTTAAAATTCCACTTCAAGGGTTCAATGCCGCCAACACTTATCAGCGTGATGTAAAGGATCAAAGTAACCATCAAGCCAGTGAAAGGTTGAATCAAGGCAAGTTCAGTTGACAAGATTGAAGTGAGAGCAGGAAAAAGGCAGAGCGATTGGATTCCCAGAGCCAGTAAATTTAGACTCCATTTGCGCCTGGAAAGGTTGACCAAAGCGGCAGCCAAAGCGAGATAACTAAAAAAGGATTGCAGAGCCGCAGGCATCAGATCCTCGCCCAGGTCAGGAAGAAAATTGAGATTATGACCAGGAAAACCAAAGACCAGAGTATTCCTCCATCACCTTCCAGGACTTCGTTCAAAAAGCTGCCCAGGTTATTCAGGCTGGTGAAGGCTTTTCGGGTGAGAGTGTTTATCCAGGAAAAGCTAAAGATTTTTTTGAAAAACTCGAGAATGACTGCGATCAAGCGGTAAAAGGGGATTTTTTCAGCCAATCCCCCATCAAGCAGACCCGGACCAACTTTTCTGGCTGCAAACAAACCCACAGCGACAATTCCGAGACTGATCAAGCTGACCCAAAGGTTTCCCAGTGTCAAAATGCCCGGCCAGGCGATCAAACCCAGGATTAGGATGGTCTGAATCAGCGCGACCAAACCCAGAGGGAAGGTGACGCGGGCGTATTTTTCCAGGCCGGTCACCGTGCTGTCGGCTTCTGTTATGTATCTGATATAGCCCAAAACCAGCAGGCTGTGAACAAGCAGGAATAGTACTGAACTGAAATCCAGTTTATCAGCAATCAACCCTTCCCAACCAGAAGCGGTCAGGGTATAGGGCAAGCCAATGAAGCCGAGCAAACCCAGCAGAGGTAAAAAACGAATCCGCCGGATAGGCGGGTCGAACAAAAACAGCAAACTACCCGAAAGCAGCATGCCCAGCCCCCAGACCCGGCTGGCTTCAGGATGCCCATTCAGGGCGCTTTGGACGGCAAAAGCCGATAAGGCGATGACCCAATAGGGTCGGGCTTCAAAACTGTCTTTTCTTGTGATCCACATCAGAGCAGAATACAGGGCAGACAGAAGTGTTAGGATTTGAATCACAGAGCCGAGGTTCTGATTGAACAGCAGGATTTCTTCCGGCAGGTGAGCGATCAGAACCAGCGCTGAGGCTGCTGGAGTGAGACGGAAGAGTACACTCGCGCCTTGATGTAAATTGGGATTATCGAGGAAGGGAAGACTAAGTGGCAAAACGCCCAGCCTCAAGCCCGCCGCGATCAGGAAAAACAAACCTGATTCGTATGTCAAAGCCGCAAATGACTCCACTGGTCCAAAACGGGAAGCGATGGCTGTGCCAAAAACCAGTGTGATCGTGCTCAGCAAGCGAAAACCAAAGGTGGTTACGACTTTTGAGCCTAATTTGGAGGCGTTGGATAACCTTAACAGGGAGAAAAGTTCAACCAGGTCGATCAACATCCAGGAGATAGCCATGGTGATGGGATTGGCAGCCAGGATCGAAACCAAATTGAGGCTGGTAACCACAATAGCCCAGCTCCAGGTGTATGGCGAAAATTCCTGGTTCGCCCTGGTGGTGTGGGTCAAAATCATGGCCACACACATGGCAATCACGGCAACCATATAAGGCCAATTGGTGTAGTCCAGCATCAACCACAGGCGGAACTCAAAGGCACTTTCCGGAAACCAGCTTTGTAAATTTACTTCTGATGGCAGGTAGAGCCGCAAAACAAAAGAGGCAATCCAGGCAACCACCGTGCTTGAGATGGCAATCACCCAAGCCCGGGCTGTGTTTGCTTTGCTTGATTGCGTGATCAGGATGACCACGGCTCCTAAAACCAATATGCCGATTATTCCAAAAAGGATCATGATTGATCGAGTCTGCTCTAAAGCACTTCACCGCTCAGGCGGGACAAGAACTGTCCCTGACCAGGTTTGCCAAACCATTGTCCTCGATCGACCAGGATGCTTCCACGCTGTAAAACTGTGATGGGGAAACCTTTTAACTTCCAGCCTTCGTAGAGGTTGTAATCGGTGCGGTGCTGGGCAGTGTTGACACCATACTTGACTTCAAGATTTGGATCCCAGATAGCTATATCCGCGTCCGATCCGGGCTGAATAGAACCTTTTTTGGGGTAAAGTCCAAAAATTTTGGCCGGGTTGGTGGAGCTTAGCGCTACAAAGCGCTCCGGGCTGATCCGGCCAGTGGCTACGGCGTGGCTCCAAAAGACCGGTAAGCGATCACCGACGCCAGGAAGTCCGTTGGGGATTTTAGTGAAATCGTCCTGGCCCAATTCTTTGCCT
>Ga0209612_1002061_pt1 | contig 15126 bp, 12 predicted proteins | sample BioC12SIPDNA_FD_185746 | JGI IMG/M metagenome (GOLD analysis project Ga0209612, IMG submission 185746) | Anaerobic biogas reactor microbial communites from Washington, USA - Biogas_R1_B C12 SIP DNA (SPAdes) (version 2) | ecosystem: Engineered > Bioreactor > Anaerobic > Unclassified | place...
ATCGCCTTCACCTCAGGATCTGACGCCATCTGCACTACCTGCGAGATGGTCGTCTCTGTCTCGGTCGAGAAGTTGTCAGGATAGGTCGCGTGAACAATCAAATCACCATATTTGGCGATCTGATTCATTGCTTCCTGGTATTCCTCTTCGCCCTGTGAGACGGTACCTGTCATGATACCGATCTTATAGGGTTCAACTTCTTCAACTTCCGCTGTTGCGGTATTCTGCGAGAAATCATAGAAAGGAGCCAACAACATCAGGAAGTTCTGTAAATCAACGCCATCCTCATTGTAGGATGTCACGGTGATGTCACCAACATTCCTTGCTGCTGCAGCTTCGTTCAAGGTCTCTCTGAAGGCGTCTGTGTCTCTCGGATCGGTGATCTCACCTTCCGCAAACTTGATCGCGTAGCGTACGCCAGCGTCAATCATCAGCATGTTGATCGGTACACCCCAGGTCGACATGCGGCCTTCCTGGCCCTTTTCCTTCAACTTGATGGCAATCTGGTCCAGCATGTACTGAACGTCACCTTCGTGACCCTTGACATCAATGTTCAAGCCAGCCGGATATCCATGATAAGGGCTCGGGCAGCATTGCTGCGGGTAAATCGCTCCGTTTTCCCAAACCATTCGGATCAAGGGTTCTTGCATTGAACAGTTCGTGGAGAAGAATGCTGTGTCTTTGCCGTAGGTCTCGATCTGCCGTGGAACATCTTCGGTAATAAACTGCTGTGCACCTGAGACACCTGCGTCGCCGGTTGGATCTGGCGCGTTCACTTCCACCAATTCGATCCCTAATTCCGCACAGGTTTCTTTCATGATCTCAAGTCGGCGTGCAATCGTCGCGTAGGACAAGTGCCGGGGGAATGAGTAGTGAATGAAGGTCTTGGCACCCATCTGGGCAGCCAATTCAGGAATGGTGCGACCCATCGAAATCTCATCCACCTGTAATACGATGTCTGCTTTTTCTGCGATGACGGGAGGATCTTCGGCAGGTACACCAGCTACGAACAGCATATCAGGTCGGGTCTCCCGTACCTTCTCAATCGCTGCCGCGGCACCGGGGATCGCCTGCACAAATACGATCGCCTTCACCTCAGGATCTGACGCCATCTGCACTACCTGCGAGATGGTCGTCTCTGTCTCGGTCGAGAAGTTGTCAGGATAGGTCGCGTGAACAATCGTATCGCCGTATTTGGCAATCTGATTCATTGCTTCCTGGTACTCCTCTTCGCCCTGTGAGACGGTACCTGTCATGATCCCTATTTTGTAGGGTTTTTCTTCAGGTTCCTCTTCTACAGGCTCTACCACTTCAGGGAGTTCTTCTGCTGGAGGTGGCTCTGTGGATCGGCAAGCTGTGGTTGAGAATATCAACACAAAGCTCATGATCAACAGTACCAGTTGAACTATTAACTTCTTGCTTTTCATCTATTACTCCTTATATGATTTTGTTAAGGAAATGGCGAAATTGGTAAACCTTGGAAAATATTGTGACCAGCTCTCCACATAACCAGTCTGGTATGATCCAAGCTAACCGAATTGGCGGACAAATCGTTGTGCCCACTGGATTCGATGTTACCATCGCCTTAAATAGCTGTCAAGGAAATTTTTCACAATCGACTTAAAATTGATATGGTTTTAAAACAACTATTGAAATAAAAAAACACCCTTTGAAAGGATGTTTTTTATGGGTGGTATAGGACTCGAACCTACGACCTTTGCGATGTCAACGCAACGCTCTAACCAACTGAGCTAACCGCCCGAGGAATGTGCATTATAACTGAGCCTTATAGATTTCGCAAGCGTTTTTTGTTTGCTTTCCTTTAATTTTCCGGGTCAGTTCAAAAAGTCAATCTAACAGGTAAAGCTTGAGTTCATCAAGGGCCAGCATGAAAGCAGAAATGGTTTTGCCGTCCTCGATCTGACCGTTTTTGATCATCTCAAGAGCTTCTTTGAGCTCTACTTTTACCAGGCTCAGGAATTCGTCATCGTCCTGCTGCAGGGGTGCATCTGTTAATTCTCTGGCCAGGTAAATATGCATATACTCGCTTGAATACCCGGCCGCCATATAAAAGCCGCCTACCCTTTCCATGCTCAGGGCGTCTTTGCCGATCTCTTCCCGCAGCTCACGATGGGCAGAACTCAGCGGGTCTTCTCCCTCATCCATGACCCCCGCCGGTAGTTCAAGCAATTCTTTTTCAGCCCCAATGCGGTATTGCCTGACAAAATAGACCATTCCAGTTTCATCAATCGGCAGGATGGTGACGGCGTCGGCATGGTCAACCAGGTCATAGTCCCGCTGCCGGCCATCAGGCAGCTCAAAGCGAACTTTTTCCACATTAAAAGCATGCCCTTCCAAAACTTTTTTTCGGTCAATGATGGGGGAATTTGTCATGGTCTCTTCCTTAAATGAATCAGGAGGCAATTGCCTCCTGATATTTTATCGCTGTTTTCTTTAGGGGATGATCAAAGTTTCTATCCCTGTCAGGTCATACGGTTCTTGTAAATTATTTGCGGCGATGATATGTTCCGGCCAAACATCCCCATAAGCGCAGGCGATTTGGAAAACCGTCTCACCCGGTGTTACGGTCCAGGTATCAGGATGTGGAAGCAGCTCGCGTTCACCGCCAGGCCATGAACCAGTTTGCGGCACATCAAGTACGTCACCAATGCTCAACATACTGCCGGCATAGAGATTATTGATTTGCAGCATGTCACCCGGGTCAACATCAAAGCGGCGGGCCAGACAGTAAACGTTCTCCCCACCCTGGACAGTCCAGCTTTGGGGACGGGTCATGGCTTGCATGGTTGGTGTGGGCGCGTTGGTTGGCGTAGGTGAAGGCACAGCGGTGGGCGGCACCTGTGTGACCACTACTTGCGTACCTTGAGCGTTCTGGACGATCTGCGTAGGCATATTGAATTCTTCAATGATCGACTGAGCGGTCATGGTGGCATTCATGATTTGTTGATCGACCGGCAAGGGCGTTCCCACTTGTTCAAGCACTTCTGGAGTGACATCTGGAGGCGTCGACGCGGAGCGGGTACAAGCAGCCGCGAGTGACAAAATTGTCATCAAAGCGAACAAGATAATCGTTTTTTTCTTCATAATGATCTCCTCACACGTAAAACTACTACTTGCACCTATAGTTGCAATTACCTTGCCAAATTTATCAATACCAAACTCATCGCAAATCTTGTCCCCCCCCTTAACCCTACAGCTACAAAAATCCGTTCAACTCGAAGGGGTTTTTACCAGGTTCTATCTAAACTTGCTTAAATTAAATTCTCAACCACCTGCATAACAGGTGGTTTTTTGTCTCATTCGTTCAATGAGTTTCACTGCCTATAGGCCTAGATACCGAAAAGATCAAGTTTTAATTCAGGTTTTGCTCCTGCATTGCGTGTTTCTATGTGAAACTTACCCAGACCTACTTAACCGCATCCACTAATACCTGCAATTGACCTTTTAAAATTGAAAACGATAAGCCCTTGGCTGTTGCCCAATCCTTAATAAGCAGGTTTAAGGATGGCAAAGACTGACCGATGGCTTTTTCGATGTCTTCTTGCTTAACTCCCCAATCCAGCAAATTTTGGAAGGTGGTCTTTCCGGCAATTTTGTAAGCTTCAGGCGTATGTTCAGGGTCAGATGTGCCCGAACCCCCTCCAGGGGCACCACTGCCACCTGAGAGTACGGGTTCAGATGCGCTCTCGGTAGTAAGTTCAGAAGGTGTCGTCATCGATTGTATTGCGGGTGCAGGAAGGGCGATTGCTTCAGTGATAGTATGACTTTCGAGATAAGCCAATTGCTCTGGATTTAAGAAGGCTTTTTGTTTCAGAAGCTCCACGGCTTCCAGGAGCAAATAGGAGTCTTCCACGCTCAAGTCGTAAGGGTAACTTTTGTATAATGCCACGAAAAGTTTGACAGAGCCGGTTCCAAGTTCAACGTCAAGGTTCGAAAATCTTTCTTCCAGCATCCGGAGGTAAACCGCCGCAATCTCTGGTTCCGGAAAATAGAAAGCTACTGCAAGATCTTCAAGCGGGATCTCAAACAGCCTGGAAACATCTCCAAAGGTGTAAGACCCGCGGATATCCGCCGGATTATATTCTCCGGCAAATTCGCCTTTGGTGAATCTCAAAGGTTCCTTGGTGCTTTTAGTCTCCCATTCCCCTAAAGCCATAGAGACCAGGATGCCACCAAAAAGGACTGTCACAACAAAGACGGCCATCCAGCGTGGTGTAATTCTCATTTTTTACCTCCAATGACAAAATCCACTGTCTGAGGCACCGGGCAGTGAGCGGACGAGGTGCATTCCATACACGAGATACATTGGTGGTTTCGAACAACCTCCAGCTTACTAACCTCAATGTTCATCGGGCAGACTTTATCGCAAACCTTACAATTAATGCAGGTGTTTGTGTCGCGACGCAGAGAAAAAACCCGAAAGAGGTTGAAAATGCCCAGGAACGCGCCATAAGGACAAGCGTATTTACACCAGGGGCGTTCAACAAACAATGATGCAAGAATGGTAATTCCTAAAACAAGCAAACCACCGATGGAAACTTCCCTACTCCAAAAATTGAAAAGCGCGTAATACGGATCAACTTCGGCAAACACCAGTGTCATCGATCTGGCGGTCATGAAGACTACCCAGATAAGTACAAAATAGCGAAGATAACGCAAAACATTGTCAACCTTAGCCGGGATGAAATGGTTGTAACGTCTCTTGAAAATCTTTTTCCCAAGCTTTGCGATCCACTCCTGAAAAGTGCCCAATGGGCAGACCCAACCACAAAAAACGGGGCCAGCAAATAAAGCTAACACAATTCCGATAATCATCAGGATCAGCGAAGATTGGTGAACCTTTTGAACGAAGGTGCCAGTGGTAATGAACTGATAGAGACTGACTACACCACCAAATGGACAAAGCGCGTGCAATGAAGCAGAAGAGAGAAAAGCTATGCCTTTTCCTTCTTCTGCCAGGGTATGGTTGATCGAAATCAAGGCGATCAAGACAAAAAAGAAGAGTTGCACCCAACCACGGATCCAATTGGGTTTACGGCGCTTAATCGATTTCTTAACTGGCTGAGTTGACTCCATTTTTCTCCTCATAAAAAAAATACCTGGAATACTTAAGTTTACTCCAGGGCAATTGATTTTTTATTTTTCATTTTGTTTCTGGTGCTACTATAAAATTATATAAGCGACATATTTAGATCAGGTTTAGCAAGCATTTTATTTAATTTATTCAGAGCTTTTATTAAGTGGCAAAGGAGTTTTCGAATCCTTCTCTACCTTTCTTTTGCGACAAAGGGGAAATAAAAGGCAAAGTTCTGACGTTTTTTGATGTCAATCAGAGTGAAGAGTAGGTCGAGGGGTGGAAAATATCAATAAAGTTCGTTTTTAATACCAGCTACTTAACTCCAAGAAAAGACGAGTTAAATTGACTGCTTACAATTAGCAGCTTAGCGAGTGGTTTTTATCTCACTCGTTTCTCGAGTTCGATACCTAAAGGCTTAAACAAAAAACACCTCACGTTATGTGAGGTGTTTTTGTCGCTAAACTAAGAACTAAATCTTCTTCAGCACTGGGAGGCCGGAGGCCAATTCGACAACTTGCTTCCCGGCGGGTACTTCTTCTACTTCCTGACCCTTGCGGATGTCAGTTGCGAAGTAGAACAGTTCGGTTTCTTTTCCAGAAGCGCGTTTCACTTTCTTGACATGCAAGAAGTATTCTTTACCTTTTGAATTTTTGAATGTATAAGCCATTTTTTCTCCTTCGATTCTATGCATTAAAACGCATGATTTACGAGGAAGAGTGTACTCTTTATCGAGGAGCTTGTCAATTGCTTGTAAAACCCATAGCAATTTTTAGAGGTTGAGCCACTTGCCGGTTTGTTCCGGGAGATTCAAAACACTGCCTTGAATGGTGTTACATCGCGGCAAAGATTCCACAAAATACCTGCCATAAGGTTTACTCAGAATGCGTTTATCCAAGACCGCTACAACCCCGCGGTCGGTCTGGGTCCGGATCAGGCGCCCAAAACCCTGCCTGAAACGCAAAATTGCCTCCGGTAACATGTACTGGTTAAAAGGATCGTCAAAACTTTCAGATCTAGCTGCCACAATTGGATCACTGGGCACATCAAACGGTAATTTTGCAATCACCAGCACTGAGAGGGCTTCTCCCGGCACGTCCACCCCTTCCCAAAATGAACGGGTTCCCAAAAGAACCGATCTGGGGTTTTCCTTGAAGGTGTCTAACAAGGCCGAGGCCGAGGCTCCCTCCCCTTGTTCAAAGACCTGGATATCCATTTTGCTGAGGGCGTTTTGAATTGCCCCAGAGGTTTTCTGCAACTGAGCATAGGACGTAAACAGCACCAGCATGCGACCGCCGCTGGTTTTTGCCAGGCGGATGATGCTGTCCTCAAGCATTTTCTGATGTCCGTAGCTGTCAGAGGGTTCTGGAATATCCTGCGGTAAATAAAGCAGCGCGGAGTTCTCATAATCGAAGGGAGAACCCACCAACAATTCATTTGCGTCCGACCCATTCAGGCGAAGTTTGAGATAATCAAATTCACCGTTGGTTGTCAGTGTGGCTGATGTCAGAATCACGCTTGATTTTTCGTGCCAGAGATATTGTTCCATCAGGCTGCCAATGTGCAGCGGAGCTATCTGAAGCGTAAGCCGCAACTGGAGAGGGTCGATCTCAACCCAATAAATCTGCTCACTGTCGGGATCCATGGTCAATTGTTCAACCTTCTCCCAGACTTCACTGAGGGTTTGGTTGATTCTGGCAAGTGAGCCCAAAACATCTTCCGCGTCTTCTGGCGCGATACCGTCAAGTCCCTGAATTGAGCTACGCACACTTTTGAGGATTTTCAAGAGTTCATCCAAATCACTTTTGGCTTGCTCCCAGGTGATTTCCACGTCAAGCCAGGCTGGGATCATCCTGGTGGAAGGCAAAATGCGTGTTTTTTGGGGATAGGTCCCCAAGGGTTTCCCTTCACGCAGCTCTTCCAGCAGAAAATCCAGCGCCTTGAAGTAACTTGTCATGCCAGTGTCAAAACGAAAAGCGCGTTCAGCAGCCGATTTTACCGCTTGTAAAAGCGAGGCCAGGTCTCCCGGCATCAAAGCGGGAGCGGCAATACTGACCAGACGGCCCAGAACGCCCTGTTCAGAGCTGCCCAATTCTCGCACAGTGCGGTTTACATCCACCGCCCTCAGGCTGAATCTCATGGCGTCAGTTGTGGCCGATTCAAGGTGGTGGGCTTCATCAACAATCAGGTAGTTATAGGCAGGCAAAACCTGATTGACCGTGGCTGCGTCAGCCAAAAGCAGGGCGTGATTGACCACTAAAATATGGGCGCTTTCAGCCGCCATGCGGGCTTTGTAGAAGGGGCAGGTGCCGCCCATGCGCTTGAGGCAGGTTTCCAGGGAACAGCTGTCGTCTTCTGCTGACAGGCGCGACCAGATGATTCTCTCTGCCATACCGTTCAGGTTGATCTCCCGCCGGTCTCCACTCTGGCTGCTCTGCAGCCACACCAGGACTTTTGCCAAAACGCGCAGTTCATCCGCGTTTTCAGGCCCCCGGCGCCGCATTAATTTGAGCCGCCTTGGGCAGAGGTAGTTGCCGCGACCTTTAAGCACAGCTGCTTTCAAATCGATCCCAAGCGCCTGGATCAAATCCGGGATATCTTTTTCAATCAGTTGGTCTTGCAAAGCGATGGTGTTGGTGGAAACAACCACCCGTTCCCCATTCTGCATCGCCCAAAAAGCGGCCGGGATCAGGTAAGCCAAAGATTTGCCTGTGCCTGTGCCTGCCTCGACCATCAGGTGGTCTCCCCGGTTGAAAGCCTGGCAGACCGAACGGAGCATTTCAACTTGCTGTGAGCGATGTTCAAAACCAGGCGAATAACTTGAGAAAATGCCGCCTGGTTCCAACACACTGGCAATTTCTTCGCAATCAAGCGTTTCAAAATGTGGGTTGGGCTGCAAGCCTTTGCTGCGGGGAGCCTTCTCCAGGTTGAAGAACAGCTCTTCGCCCTCGTCAAGAATTCTCCTGGGTTGGATGCCCCTGGCACCAAGCGCCTTCAAACTCCAGCGGAAGGGTAACTCTCCCTGCCAGTTTAATCCTTTACTCAGCCTGAGGATCTCTGCCACCAAGTCAATTGGCAGTTCCTCAATTTTCTTGATCAACTGTTGATAAACCTGCATGGTCGCTTTGGCGTCATCCAGAGCGCGGTGAGCGTTGGTCAGCACCACGTTGAGCTGCAGGGAAAGCGAACCCAGGTTATAGCGGGATGCTGATGGCATTAAGACTGAAGCAAGTTCATAGGTATCGATGGTAAGATTTTCTCTGAAGGCCCCAAACTTCTTGAAAAAACTCAAGTCAAAATCAATATTCTGACCCAGTATGATCGAGTCACCGATAAAATCCTGGATCTCCGGCAGCACGTCCGCGATGAAGGGCGCGTTCATGACCATGCTATTTGAAATCCCAGTCAAATTTGTGATGAAACTATTGATTGGTTTGCGGGGATTGATCAGTTTGGAAAACTCAGCGATAACCCGGTTTTCGTTGAACTTCACTGCCCCTATTTCAATAATGGAGTCATTTTGGGAGTCAAGACCAGTTGTTTCTATATCTAAGGCGATAATTTCAGGCATAGGCCAAATTATACACGCTGGGATTGACTTCACCGAACCAGAAAATCATTTCCTTCTTCATTCATCCAACAAGCCCTTCGCCTCAGTTAATTAATAGAATAATCACTCAAATCTTATGAAACAATACTGGCTTCTTCCTTTCCAAAAACCTTCTCATCGCAAAGATTGGCAGACCCAATTTGGGTATAATAGCCAGACAGGAGTACCTATGACAAATATTTGGACAATTTTACAATTTGTTTTCTTTTTCGGATTCTTAGTCTTCATCCACGAACTGGGTCATTTTTTGGTTGCCAAGTTCGTTGGGATTGAAGTCGAGGAATTTGGTTTTGGCTATCCCCCGCGCCTCGCGAAGCTTTTCACCTGGAAGGGCACAGACTTTACCTTGAACTGGATCCCCTTTGGCGGATTTGTGCGTCCCAAAGGTGAAGTGGATGCCGATGAACCGGGTGGTTTGCTGGCAGCCCCCAAATGGAAGCGTTTTTTAGTTTTGGTAGCTGGCGCGACCATGAACTTCATTTTTGGTATTTTGCTTCTGATCATCATGTTCTCTGTTGCCGGTGGACAAGACACCAGCAAGGTCATGGTAGTCGAGGTTTCCCCAAACTCTCCCGCCCAAATGGCGGGTTTGCAAGCTGGTGATATCGTCACCGGACTGGGTGAATATGAAATCGCGAGCCTGGACGAAATGGTCAGCGCGACCAGTAATTACCTGGACGAAGAAGTAGAACTTACCCTGATCAGAGACGGACAGGAACAAAGCGTCTCCGTTACACCGCGCTCTAATCCACCGGAAAATGAAGGCGCGATTGGTTTTCGGATCGGACACCCGGTCATTTCTCTACCCTTCGGGCAATCAGTTGCCCAAGCCATGAAGACATTCTGGCTACAAGTAAAAACGACCGTCATGATCCCGGTTAATTTGATCCAAGGGGCCATCTCTGCGGCAGAAGCCCGGGTGGTTGGCATCAAAGGCATTTATGATATTTTCAATAATGCCGCTCAAATGGACCAAAGCAGTCCCATGGTTGGTTTACCAAGCTTCCCGATCTATCGTTTATCCGTGATTTCGATGATTTCGATCGCGATCGGAATCACCAACCTACTACCCATTCCAGCGCTGGATGGCGGCCAAATCCTTTTCCTGCTTATTGAAGCTGTCACCCGCAAACGCATCCCTGACAAAGTTGCCCTTATCATCAACAATCTGTTTTTCTATGCCTTGATCCTGTTGATGATTTTCATTACCATCCAGGATTTTCGCAATCCGATATTAACTCCTTAGAAGGTAAGAATGAATTCCGCAATCTCGATCAACGACCTGATCAACGCTTTGATGGACATGGAACACCAGTTCCCTGCCAAGCTGCTCTACCAATTTTCAGATCTGGGATCCCAGGAGCAAAAAACCTTAGCCAAAGTCTGGCTGGATGTTCCGCTTCAACGCCGGCGAACATTTTTGCAGGATTTGGTTGCCTTAGCAGAAATCGATCCAATCCTGATGTTTGAAAACGTCGCTCGCGTAGCCTTGAGTGATGAAGACGCGCAGGTTCAAATCTCCGCTATCGATCTGCTTTTTGACGCGGAAGACTGCCACCTCATCCCGACTTACCTCCGTTTGCTGGGAGATGTGGATCTTGATGAGACCATGCGAGCGGCCGTGGCCAACGCGCTCGGTCCCTACATTTTCATGGGCGAAATTGACAAACTCCCTCAGGAAGTACAAACAAAAATCGAAGAAAGCCTGCTGCAGACCTATCACAATGACCAGAGCGATTTGGTCCGCAGGCGGTCACTTGAAGCTTTGGGCTACTCCAGCCGGGAGGAGATCCCCCCGCTTTTGCAGCAGGCAGCAGCCATGCAGGACGAACTCTGGGTGGAAAGCGCCATGTTTGCCATGGGTCGCTCAGCCGATGACCGTTGGGAATCTTTTGTGATCGAAAACCTTGACCACGAAAACCTGGCCATCCGCATCCAGGCTGTTCACGCCGCCGGAGAACTTCTGCTCAAGAAAGCCCGCCGTTACCTGCTGCGTGAAGTGGATGACGCGGACGACGAAATTCTACGCCGCGAAATGATCTGGGCTTTGGCTCAAATCGGCGGTGAGGGAGTTGAAAGAAAATTTGAAAATCTTCTGGCTTTGGAAGAAGACGAAGAAGAGATCTCATTTATTGAAGAAGCATTGGAAATGCTCAATTTCACCGATGGCGACAACAGCTTGGATTTGCTTTCAGTTCCTTGGGAAGATCAAAAAATCAGCTGTGATCTTGATGAACTTGAAGACGATGATCACGAATACGAAGTTGATGATGAGTTCGAGGATTTCGGTGAAAACCGATTTGATGATGAAGAATGGCAGCGCTATGTCGCTGATGATGACACCGAAGACGAGGATGATGAGTATAGCTTCGGTGATTATGATGAAGACCGCTTTGTTTAAGTGAGCAGTTTCGACGATGACAGAGTCAAATAAGGATAAAACTCGTTTGCATGCTTTTGTCAGTGGTGATGTCCAGGGAGTTGGCTACCGCTACTTTGCTTTGAACGCCGCTCACGAACAGGGCTTGGTGGGATGGGTGCGTAACTTATCTGATGGTTCTGTTGAAGTGGTTGTGGAAGGGAAGCAGCCAAACGCTGAAGCCTATCTAGCTCTTTTACGGCAAGGACCCCGTTCGGGTCGGGTTGAAAACGTCAGATATGCCTGGTATCCGTGGCGGGGTGAGTTTGACCGCTTTGAAATAAAATTCTAAAAAAGTGATACTAAAAAAGCTTTCCAATCGGAAAGCTTTTTTTCTACTTGGAATCCAGCTCTTGAGCCAGAAGGATCTGCTTTTTCCAGGGCGGTAAATTGCTGTCATCAATCAAGATAGCTTTCAGTTCGTAAACCTGATCGCGAAGCATGGCTGCCCGTTCAAATTCCAATTCTTTGGCGGCCGCGCGCATCTGATTTTCCATCTCGTTGATCAGCCGTTTTAACTCACGCTGCTGCATGCTGGCGGCCAGTTCCCGCGCGCTGCGAGGCTTCTTACCATCTTCTTCAGACACATTAGCCAGGCGTTCTGTAATGTCGTGCACAGCCTTGGTGATACCAACGGGAGAGATGTTGTGCTTGATGTTGTAGTCATCCTGGATCTTGCGCCGGCGGTTGGTCTCATTAATTGCCCGTTTCATCGAATCTGTCATCTTATCGGCGTAGAGGATCACTTTTCCGTTGATGTGGCGGGCTGCCCGCCCAAAGTTCTGCACCAGGGCTGTGGTCGAACGCAAAAAACCTTCCTTATCCGCATCCAAAATTGCTACCAAAGAAACTTCAGGCAGATCGAGCCCTTCCCTCAGCAAGTTGATGCCGACCACGATATCAAATATTCCTCTGCGCAAGTCTCGCAGGATCCCGACTCGCTCCAGCGTATCCACTTCTGAGTGCAAATACTGCACCTTGAAGCCAGATTCCTGCAGGTAATCAGCCATGTCTTCTGCCATTCGCTTGGTCAGGGTGGTCACCAGGGCACGTTGACCTACATCGACCCGGGCTCTCAGTTCCGCGATCAGATCATCGATCTGCCCCTTGGTTGGTCTGACTTCTACCTGTGGATCCAGCAAGCCCGTCGGTCTGATGACTTGCTCCACCACCTGGTCCGCTTTTTCCATCTCGTAGGGACCAGGAGTAGCGCTGGTATAGAGTGTCATGCCCATCATCTTCTCAAATTCTGAAAACTTAAGTGGGCGGTTGTCCTTTGCTGAGGGAAGCCTGAAGCCATAGTCAACCAAAATATCCTTACGAGCGCGGTCTCCGTTATACATCCCGCGCAGCTGGGGCACCATCATATGTGATTCGTCCAAAACAAGCAAGTAGCGCGAGGGCATGAAGTCCAGCAGTGTCCAGGGAGGAGTGCCAGCAGCACGCTGATCAATGTGGCGGGAGTAGTTTTCGATCCCGGCACAGCTGCCAACTTCGCGCAGCATTTCCAGGTCATAGCGGGTGCGCTGCTCCAGCCGTTGCGCTTCTAACAAGCGGTCATTTTCACGGAAGTAAGCCAGCCGTTCTTCCAGCTCAGCCTCAATATCCAGGAGTGTCTTTTCCATACGTTTGTCTTCGGTGACATAGTGTTTGGCCGGATAAATATCTACCTCGTCCACCTTTTCCAGGACTTCTCCGGTCAGAGAGTTAAGGCGCGTAATTTCTTCGATCTCATCACCAAAAAAACTGATGCGAACTGCTTCCCGGTCCGCGTAGGCCGGGAAGATCTCAAGCGTATCGCCCCGCACGCGAAAGATACCGGGTTTGGTTTCCATGTCATTGCGTTGGTATTGAATGTCGACCAGTTGGCGCAGCAAGGCATTTCTGCGATAAATCTGCCCCTTGGGGATGTGCAGCACGGAAGCACGATAAGCGTCAGGGTCACCCAGACCGTAGATAGCCGAAACTGAGGCGACAATGATCACATCCTGGCGGGACATCAAGGCCGTGGTTGCGGCCAGGCGTAAGCGGTCTATCTCTTCATTGATATCGGTTTCTTTTTCAATGTACAGATCCCGTCGGGGAATGTAGGCTTCCGGTTGGTAATAATCGTAATAAGAGACAAAATACTCCACCGCGTTTTCCGGGAAAAACTCTTTATATTCCGCGTAAAGTTGAGCCGCCAGAGTCTTGTTATGGGTCATCACCAGGGTCGGGATTTGCAGTTGCTGGATGACATTGGCTACGGTAAAGGTCTTACCTGTGCCTGTCGCGCCGAGCAGAACCTGATCAGAATAGCCCTTATTGATCCCTTCGATCAATTTCCTGATGGCATCCGGCTGATCACCTGTCGGTTTATAGGGAGCTTGAAGTTTGAATTCCATTTTCTAATTGTACATGAACTGGGTCCCGCTATAGTCAATATTCATTGATTGGCTACTTATTAAAAAGCAATTAAAAATTCGTGTTAACGAAGAAAAGACGGCTCTCGCCGTCTTTTACTTTTATAGTAATCGTTTATCTATGTTTTTTGATCAGGTCTAAAACATAATCCCAATTTACGATTTGCTCTAAAACTGCTTCAAGATGGGCTTTCCGCAGATTCTGGTAATCCAGATAATAGGCATGTTCCCAAACATCAAGTCCAAATACAGGGGCTTTGCCTTCGGTCCAAGGATTGTCACCATTGGCGGTGGAATAAACGTCCAACTTGCCATCTTCAACAACCAGCCAGACCCAGCCGCTGCCGAAGCGTGCGACGCCAGATTCAACAATTTTATTTTTGAATCCTTCAACAGAGCCGAATGCTTCTGTCAAAATCTCTTCCAACTCAGCAGGCATTTTGGATTGACCAGCTGGGACAAACTCTTCCCAATACAGGTTGTGGTTCCAGGCCTGGGCGGCGTTGTTGTAGAGTTTCTTTAAGGAAGGATCCTTACCGGCAACGTCAATGATTTCTTCCAAGGACGCGTTTTCAAGTTCCGTGCCTTTCACCAGGGATTTGGTGGTGTCGTAATAGGCTTTGTGGTGCTTGCCATAATGATATTCAACAGTTTGTTCTGAGATAACTGGAGCCAATGCGTCTTTGGCATAGGGCAGCTCAGGTAATTCAACAGGGGTTTTCATCCATTCAAATTTTTGTGACATAATTTCTCGCTTTCTTTCCTCATTATTCATGTTTTTTTATTTTCGTTGAGTAAATTATATAAAAAAGCGAGAGGTCTTGTCCAATCTGTGTACAGGGTAACTTGAATTTTTGTGAATTATTCTCCAATGATTTTGATCAAAATTCTCTTGGGTCGGCGTCCGTCAAATTCGCCATAGAAAATTTGCTCCCAGGTGCCAAAATCAAGCCTTCCGTTGGTGATGGCAACCACCACCTCCCGACCCATGATCTGGCGCTTAATGTGCGCGTCGGCGTTGTCTTCTCCGGTGTCATTGTGGCGATATTGCGCCACCGGCGCATGCGGAGCCACCTTTTCCAACCAACTTTCATAATCGGAGTGCAGTCCCCGCTCGTCATCATTGATAAAGACTGAGGCAGTGATATGCATCGGATTGACCAAAACCAGTCCTTCCTGGATCCCGCTCTCAGCCACAGCCTGTTCCACTTCGGAAGTGATATTAACAAAAGCTCTGCGCGTGGGGATAGTCAAAACTAAGACTTTTCGATAACTTTTCATGGTTTCCTTTCCAATGTCCCTTCCAAGTCAATAATCGTGATTTCTTCACAAAGGTACAAGGGGCGTCGTGATATTGCGATTATACATTTCAGCTTCGAGCAACAGCTGCTGACATTTCTTCAATTTTATTGTACCTGCGGAAATCTCATGCTTGAATGCCACTGTCTTTTATGCCAATATGACTGGAAAATGTGTCAAGGCAAGTTAGAAATGTCCTAATCTCAGCAATTTAGAAATGTCCTATTGTGTTGATAAAGTAGTAAGCACTGGCTTTCCATTTATCTTCTTTCCATAGGTCCTCCAGGGGTGGTCATACGCA
>Ga0209612_1002072_pt1 | contig 15076 bp, 13 predicted proteins | sample BioC12SIPDNA_FD_185746 | JGI IMG/M metagenome (GOLD analysis project Ga0209612, IMG submission 185746) | Anaerobic biogas reactor microbial communites from Washington, USA - Biogas_R1_B C12 SIP DNA (SPAdes) (version 2) | ecosystem: Engineered > Bioreactor > Anaerobic > Unclassified | place...
CAGCGCAGCCCTCAACGTGCAGTCGTTTTGTGCGTCCGCACAGATATTATCTGTAAGATCATCATCACTGGTATCGTTATTACTGTCTATTGCAAAATAGTAAGTATTCGCGGAGGATACAGAATTTGGACTGACAAAAACTGAGAAAATCAGAATTACACAAATGGAAATCCGTTGGAAAACCTTGACGTTCATGGCAGCCCTCCTGATATGAAGTTAAAAGACAAATTTGGATAATCCAAGTAATTATACAATCATAAATACAAGTATGCAATATAACAAATGGGAAATTGTGAAAAAAAATATTATTTTGAGCAACAACTAAGGACCTTTACAGCAGAAGCTTAAGATACTTGCGAAACACGCCTCGGTCGCAACCAAGCCTCATCATGACAGATCTGCTTCGGTCACTGCGCGACCCTTTGCCATGGGTCATTAGAATCAACAAAGAAGTTCAATTGGCAAAGGGTCGCGGCAGTCTACCTTTGATTGTAGGGGGGTGGTCATAGTGAGCTGTTCTGCAAAGGATCTTGTAGACTCGCTTCTAAGATTCTTCACTTCGTTCAGAATGACAGCGGTCTCGTCATCCTAAGCTGTTTTTCCTCGGTCACTGCGAGATCCTTTGCCATGTTACGTCGTGATTGCAGCAGGAATTGATTTGGCAAAGGATCGTGGCAGTCTGCCTTTGATTGTGGTGGGGTGGTCAGCCTGAGCCTCTTTCCACAGGACTCTTTGATTCTGAAGGATCTTGTAGGTCACGCAAAGATTCTTCACTTCGTCCAGAATGACAGTGGTCTCGTCATCCTGAGCTGGATTACATCGATCGCCACGAGATCCTTCGCAACTTAGGCTCAGGATAACAAATGAAAGACACCGAAAAATTACTTTGGTTGAGGGTTGGTCAATGTTCCCACCACCCTATGTACCAAAACCGCCACAACAATCAGCATTCCTAATGTTCGGTGCAGCAGCGCCATTTTCTTTCGGCGTTCTTTGTCTTTCTGCTTGGTCAGTCCAAAGCCCAGCACAGACTGTGTCAGCAACAGCAGCCCCGCAATCAATCCTGCTACCGGAACAAAGCCATATTCTGTATATTGCAGGAAAAAGTGCAAAACGATCGCTCCAACTGCCACAAATCCGGCGTAGCGGTGCGATTTCGTTATGAAATGGTAAATCTTTTTGAGGAATTTGGGCACAGCTTTCCCTTGTTTGCGGAATTGATCGACCACCATCTGCAGAACCGGACGGGAGGCAAGGTAAAGAACGCAGATCAAACCAAGAATTCCAAAAATACCGCCAAGATTTTCCATGACTCCTCCAAAAAGTAGATTAATTCGAAAAAACTTGCAGCAGATCTGCCAAATTTTCACATACCAGATCAGGCTGATAAATTGTATCAAGAAGGTCTTCAGATTTGGTCTCACCGCTCAGAACCAGACAGGTTTTCACACCGGCTGTTTTGCCCAAAGCAATGTCGGTGTAGAGGCGGTCGCCCACCATCAGGATCTCACTCACATCCAATCCCCACCCCTTTGCCAATTCCTGGACAATACCGGGGTTTGGTTTACCCAGAATTACATCGGGTATCCTGCCGGTACTTGTTTGAATGAGCGCCATAAAGGAACCAATGTCTGGCAGGGGTCCAAGTGGTGAAGGGCAATTCAAGTCAGGATGGGTGGCAATGTAAGGCAAATCGTGCCTGAGATAATGGCAAAAATCGACTAATTTCTGGTAAGTCAGCTCGGTGTCATAGCCCAAGACCAATACCTCCGGGTCCTTCTGAACCAGTTCAATACCTTCTTCCATGAAATGACCTCGCAGGCTCTCGGTGCCTACTAAAAAAATGCGCTTTGTGGGGAAATTTCTTTTCAGATAACTGATGGTCGCATCGCCTGCAGTATAGATGCGCGCGTCCTGAGCGCGCACACCCAACCCAGTCAGAAAACTGACGTAAGCCTGCTTGCCTTTGGAGGTATTGTTTGTCAAAAAGGTGAATTTGATCTCTTTTTCGTTCAGCCAATCAAGAAATTCGAGCGCGCCTGGTAAAAGCGCTTCCCCTAAAAAGAAGGTGCCATCCATATCAAGAATAACAGCAGAAGGTGGTTGCATCGTAGGTTATTCCACAGTAAATTGAATTTTGTATAGGTAATTCATATAATCGTTCCTGATAATAACATCAATACGATAACGAAAGGTCGATTATGGAAACTAAAACCTATTCTATCCCAAACATACACTGCATGCATTGTGTCAACCGCATTCAGCAAGCCATTCAGGCAATCGAAGGCGTTGATTTCGCTGAAGCCGACCTGGCATCTCTTTCACTGACCGTTGATTTTGAAGCACCAGCGGATGACCAAACCATCCGCCAGACACTGGAAGCCATAGGATATCCGGCAGCAGCATGAGCGAAAAAGAACACGTCAATCTGCCCATATTGGGTATGACCTGTGCCAATTGCGCAGTCACGGTTGAACGTGCCTTAAAACGGACAGAGGGGGTGGACGAGGCATTGGTTAACCTCTCTTCAGAACGCGTAGCTGTCACCTTTGACAGCGACCAGACCGTATTGAACGACCTGGTTTCCAGCATTCAAAACGCTGGATACGATGTCGCAACTGGTGAAGCGGTTTTCTCCATTCCGGAATTAACTGACCCGGTAAACGCCCGACGTCTCGAGAAGGCTCTGGAAAACAAGGCGGGCATCATTTCGATTAAGGCAAACCCGGTTGCCGAGACTCTCAACCTCGTCTACGTGCCGACCATTACCAATGTCACTGAGATCATGGACCTGGTTGTGAAGGCTGGTTTTACACCCACGCTGACCGATCGCGACCTGGACGACCCCGAATCGAAAGCACGACAAAGGGCGATCCAGGAGCAAAAACGTCTCCTAACAATTTCCTTAATTTTAACGATCCCCCTCTTTATCCTGCAGATGGGCAGTGAGTTTGGCCTGCTGCCTGCTGTCATCAGCCAGGCTCCCTGGCTGAATTGGGTGCTCTTCGCCCTGGCAACCCCGGTGCAGTTTTATGTAGGTCGTTCTTACTATATCAACGGCTGGAAAGCCCTTAAAAATGGCTCTGCCAACATGGACGTGCTGGTCGCTCTGGGCACTTCTGTGGCATACTTCTTCTCCCTGATCGTGATGCTTGGCATCCTGCCAGGCATGGTTTACTTTGAGACCTCAGCTACCATTATCACACTGGTCAGGCTGGGAAAATACCTGGAGACCAAAGCAAAATCCGGTGCTGGCGACTCGATTAAAAAATTGCTTAGCCTGAAACCAACCAAAGCCCGGGTCCTCAGAGATGGGCAGGAAGTTGACATCGACTCTGGCGACCTGGTCCCCGGTGATTTGATCGTTGTTCGCCCCGGTGAGAAACTACCCACCGACGGGGTGGTGGTCGAAGGCAATTCCAGCCTTGATGAAAGTATGATCACTGGAGAGTCTAAACCGATCGATAAAAACCCTGGTGATGAGGTTTATGGAGCAACCCTCAACAAGAACGGGCGCATCGTTTTTAGGGCGACCAAAGTGGGTCGCGACACATTTCTGAGCCAGATCATCAAGATGGTGGAAGATGCCCAGACCAGCAAGGCTCCCATCCAGCAGCTGGCAGACAAAATTTCAGCCATATTTGTGCCGATCGTGATCGCGATTGCAGTCCTTACTTTTGTGCTGTGGTATTTTGTTATCCCAGTTCCAGCCCACGAGACCATGCACGGTACCATCACACCATTAGCTAACGCGATCATTAATACGGTGGCTGTGCTGGTGATCGCCTGTCCCTGTGCCATGGGATTGGCAACCCCAACGGCAGTGATGACTGGTACCGGCAGAGCCTCTGAGCTCGGTATCCTCTTCAAGTCCGGGGAAGCCCTTGAAGCTACCGGCGGTGCTAACACAGTCTTGTTTGACAAGACCGGCACCCTGACAGTGGGCAGACCACAACTGACGGATATTCAGGCACTCTCTGATCGTTATGACCAGGAAGAATTACTCAACCTGGCTGCCTCCGCCGAAAGCGGAAGCGAGCACCCGCTGGCAGACGCGATCGTCGCAGAAGCTACACTGCGCAATCTTTCTCTACACCCGCTTAGCGCATTCAGGAACTATCCGGGCAAAGGCATCCGGGCGACCATTGATGACAAAATTGTCCTGGTGGGCAATAGCCGCTTCATTTCCTCCCAAAAGCTGGAAATTCCAGTCGAGGTAACTGAAAAGATGAGTGATCTTGAAGCGGAAGCGAAAACCGTGGTATTGATAGCCATCGAAAACGCCATCGAGGGATTGTTCGGTATCACCGACGCGCTCAAACCCACAGCCAAACAAGCTGTGGCTGAATTGCAGCAAGCCGGTTTGACCACAGGAATGTTAACCGGCGACAACCGGATAACAGCAGAAGCGATCGCCAGCCAGGCTGAGATAACGGAAATTTTTGCCGATCTGCTGCCGGGTGACAAAACCGGAATCATCAAGCAAGAGCAAGAGAAGGGTCGCAAAGTGGCGATGGTAGGCGATGGCATCAACGACGCCCCTGCCCTGACCCAGGCTGACAGCGGCATTGCCATTGGCACTGGTACGGATGTGGCAATTGCTTCGGCATCCGTGGTGGTGATCAGCGGTGACCCGCTCTCGATTTCGCAGGCCGTGCGGCTATCCAAACGCACCCTGCGGACGATCAGGCAGAACCTGTTCTGGGCGTTTATTTACAACGTCATTCTGATCCCGGTAGCGGCAGCGGGCTTACTTCACCCGATGTTCGCCGCAGGTGCAATGTCCCTGAGCAGCATTTTTGTGGTCACCAACAGTCTTAGGTTGAAGAATTTTGAGAAGAAACGTAGATAAGAGGCTTTGATCGCACCGGTCACTTACACAGCACCCCTTTAGTGGGCTGACTGTATGTGGGATTTCACCGAAAGAGTCCACTATTTGTTCGTAGGGGAGACCTGCTATGGTCTCCCTTTCGCTTTAAGGTTCGACGGAAAGGCACAAGATCATTCACATAATTATCTTGGAATCGCGTTTCTTGCCAATTCATCCACGCGTTCGTTCATTCGATTCCCGGCATGTCCCTTGACCCACACCCATTCCACCTGGTGTTTTGCCAGTTCAATGTCCATCTCTTTCCACAGATCGACATTTTGGAGTTGCCCTTGCTTGCGTTTCCAATTGCGTTTCTTCCAATCTTCCAACCACGATGTCGCCCCATTCAGTAAGTATGAAGAATCTGTGTGAAAAACAACATGTGACGGCTTGGTCAGGTTGCGCAGAGCTTCCAGGGCAGCCGTAACTTCCATGCGGTTGTTGGTGGTCTCCTTATCTCCCCCGCTGATCACTTTCTCATGGCTGCCAGAGCGTAAAATTGCCGCCCACCCACCAGGTCCGGGGTTACCACTGCAGGCACCATCGGTGAAAATTTCGACTTTGGGTAAATCGCTCAAGGTCGCTGCTCCTGGTTGATCTGGGTCGTCTGCCCAAAGACATCTAAAATACTGATAAAGTAATCGGCATCCAGGTTATAGATACGCTGATAAGCATCCTGGAAGACCAGCCGGACAGATGCCCAATCGGGGCTCTCTGGCACAACCGTGATGGTCGGAGCGCCTTCCAATGATGCCGCCCAATAGGGATGAGCACTGGCATAATCAGATGCTATCACAGCGGGATTGCCAATTGAAGGCCAAAGACCGTGAATCTCAACCAGGCGGGCTTGTTGAGCAGGCTCCATCAGCCACTGGGCAAAAATCCAGGCTGCCAATTCGGAATTGGAGTCAGATCTTTGAACTGCAAATGAGAGTGGTTCGAGCACAAGGTGTTTATCACCGTTCGAACCGGGATAGCCGAGCGTGGTCCAGTCATCCTGAAAGGTACCAGACTGTTGGTAAGCCGCTTGGAATGGCAGACTTTCCAGCGAACCCTCTGTGACCACGGCATAACGTTCAGAGAAGTACCGATAGGATGTCGGTTCCAATCCCAACCAGCTCTGGTTCGCATCAAATGTAGATTTCAGAAAGTGAAATGAAGCCAACAAGGGTTCCGGCTGGGGGGTGAAAACACCTTCCTGTGTTCCAAACTCACCGCCATAAGACCTGTACCAACTCTGGGCAGAAAGTGGGGATTGTGAAAGCCAGATTCCCCCAGTCCCATTGTTAAAATAATTCGCGTCAACCTGGTTTGCATCTTTAGCTGCCTGAGCCAGTCCCAATAAGCCTTCTCTATCTGCAGGCAAACTGGTGAAACCCAATTCTTGAGCCCAGCTTTGGTTGTAAAGCAAAATTCCGGCATTATATGCAAGCGGAATGGTGTAGTGGACTGAATCCCCAAAGCTTGGAGTAAATTGAGAAAATGGTGAGTCTGTCTCATACAGACTGGTAACGCCAAATTTTTCATCACGAGCGTAATTATCCAGTGCTAAAAACTGGGTGTCCGGCTGTGCCGCCAGTAGATCTGTGCCCATTCCGATCACCAGGTCATCCTTAACCAAACCGTCGTTCAGATCGTTAGCCAGACCTGCCGTACCGCCGGAAGCCACACCGGTCGCATGGATTCCCCACAAATTATTCAGATTAAAGTCACGGATCATCTGGTTGAACTCATCGCTGGCATCAAAGAAAGGATGTCGAATGGTTATGTCCAGACCCTTCAACAGTTTATCTGTGATGGCAATTGTGGGTACTTGCGTGGCAGTCGGTACCACACTTTCCATAGTCTCCTGGGTCGGGACGGGAGTTGGCGTGGCTTTTGCCACTGTCGGTTCAATAATTTGTGTGCTGGCTGGAACGAATGCTGTGCATGCAGCCAGCAGTAGCTGGCTGAACAAAAGAACAGAGAGCAGAAGTAGTAGATGTTTTCTTTTCAATTATTCCTCACATAAGCGGGAATGGATGGGAGTCGAACCCACCTCGGCTCTTGCGACCCGACACTGATTTTGAAGACCAGGAAGCCCACCAGGACCTAACCATTCCCGCATGAAGGATAATTCAGACGGGCAATTTTTTCAACCTGAAAGTTTGTTAAATCGATTTTGTTTCACATGATATTCGAGCAGAATGGGTGCACGGTTCATTTAAATTTCAAAGAAACGATTCACAATCTGGAATTATTCTATACATTGTGATAAATTAGTTGATGCATTAACTAAATTTACATTTTGCGAGAATAGAGGCTTTAAGAAAGAATGAGCAATCACTATAACATTACTCCAAACTGGGTCAAAAACGCGGTGTTCTACCAAATTTTCCCCGATCGTTTCGCCTGGAGCAACCAGGTCCTTAAACCAGGAAACTTTGAGAGCTGGGATAGCCACCCCACCCCAGATGGTTTCAAGGGCGGCGACCTGATGGGTGTTTATGAAAAGCTGGATTACCTGGAAGATCTTGGTATCAATGCCATTTACTTTAACCCGATCTTTACGTCGGCATCCAATCATCGGTATCACACCTTCGATTACTACCAGGTCGATCCGCTTTTAGGTCAGGACAAAGCCTTTTTTACCCTGCTCGAAGCCGCACATAAACGGGATATCCGCATCGTGCTTGATGGTGTTTTCAACCATGCCAGCCGAGGTTTCTTCCCATTCAACCACATTATGGAACTGGGCGACAAATCCCCCTACTATGATTGGTTTAACGTACGATGTTTACCGCTCAACGCTTATACCAGTAGAGCCAATTATGATTGTTGGTGGAACCTGCCCGCCCTGCCTAAACTGAATGTCAAGAACCCCCAGGTTCGTGAATACATTATGGCTGTAGCTCGGTATTGGGTAGAAAAAGGCATCGATGGCTGGCGCTTGGATGTCCCTTTTGAGATCGATGATGATGGATTCTGGGAAGAATTCCGGGATGTCGTTAAAACCGCTAACCCGGAGGCTTACATTGTTGGTGAAATTCCCAGTGAAGCCCAACGCTGGCTCAACTCAGGAAAGATTTTTGACGCAGTCATGAACTACCAGCTCACCCACGTCATCCTGGCATTTTTTGGTGGACACATGACCGACCAAAAATTGGCTGAAGGCATGATGGGCTTACACGCGCCTCACGCGGTCAACGCCAGTGAATTTGCTGCCAGGACAACCCAGCTGCTTGAGATTTACCCCAAAGAATTTTCCTACGCGCAGATGAACCTCCTCGATAGTCACGATATGCCCCGCTTTCTAAGCCTGGTACAAGGCGATGTCCGCCGCCTCAAACTGGCATATCTGTTCATGATGACCTATCCTGGAGCTCCAACTGTCTACTATGGTGACGAAATTGGCATGACCGGTGGGCGTGACCCCATGAACCGGGCAAGCTTCCCCTGGGATCAGAGCCAATGGAATCAGGACCTGCACGATTATGTGCGCGAACTGATCATGATCCGCCATTCCATGCCCGTACTTCGTACTGGCAGCTATCAACCGATCTTTACTGAGGGTCAGGTTGTGGCTTATCTCAGGCACGGATTTGAAGAAACGGTGCTCGTAGTGATCAACGCCGATGACCGCCCTCAAACCGTCACAATTAACCTGAATGGAGCCTTTGCTGATCAAACAGTCTTGCAAGACCAGATTGGCGACGGTGATTACATCGTTGAACACAACGCCTTGAATCAGATCACCATCCCCCCTCAAAGCGGTTTGATCTTAGCGTAAAACAAATTTAACTGAAAAGAGACCAGCAATGGTCTCTTTTTTTTCTTTGCTATCAGCCATCAGCTATCAGCTATCAGCTATCTACTTATGTCACAATAGAGCCGGGAAATACTCTCCAACCAACCTGATGAATAGCGGGAAGAGCAGCATCGCCAGCCAGCCGCTTACCAACCCGATCAGCCAGCCAACCACCACATCAGAAACGTAATGCAATGCCAGGGCTATGCGGGAATATCCAACCAAGAACACCCACACAACCACCAAAACTGTCAGCCAGACGTTCCCCAGGCTGGAGAAAATGACCGCGATTGCCATCGCCCTGGCAGCGTGACCCGACGGGAAGGAGTGTGGATCAGTGATACGGTAAATCTGCCCGAAATCGCCCTCCGGGCGTGGGCGTTTGATGAGAAACTTGGCAGCTAGGACCACAATTGCCAGTAATGCCAATCCAAAAGCCGTGAAAATTGCCATTTGACGGGGTTTTCCTTCGGTGGCTGCCCAAATGACCACCAACCCGATCAGCCAATACCAGGAATCACAACTGTGACTGATTGCTTCCAAGAATGAACGTAAGAAGCGTTTATCTTGTGAGATAAGTAATTTTTGAGAAAGCTCGGCATCTTTTTCTAGCAAACTACCCACTTGGATAACCTCTTATCTATTAAAAAATGGAATGGCTGCGATCACTGCGAATGTCAGAAATACCAAACCGAATGCCAGCCATGCGTCTTTGGTGGTTCGTTGGTCAACAAATGCCGGTACTCCATTAACTCTTTGGATTGACCAGCGCGTCCCAGCCAGAAATGCGAAGAACAAACCAGCAATCGCGCCCCCCAGATGCCCCCAATTATCAATCATTGTCCCGGCACTTAACCCGATCATCAGGTTGACTGCCAGGATCATGGCGATATTGACCAGGTTATTTCGCCCTCGATTGGCAAAGAATTCCCGGTTTTGCCAGATAAATACAGCCTCCGCTACCAGCAGTCCAAAAGTGGCAGTCGAAGCCCCCAGCGAGTTGTACTTCCCCAAAACGAACGATAATACGTTACCGCCAAAAGCACTGATCAGGTACAGTAATCCAAAACGTAGGTGCCCATTGATCGTTTCATTGGATCGCCCCAATATGTAGAGTGCGTACATGTTCGCCAAAAGGTGCAGGGGTGAGGCATGTAAAAATGCGGGTGTGATCAAACGCCAGAACTGACCAAGCAATATTGCTTCATTGACTTTACCCAAAAGGAAAAAGAGCAGGTCAAAACCATAAACTTGTTCCACTACAACCTGAGCCAGGTAAAAAAGCACCGTCACCCCTATCAAAACATAAGTGATGATGGGTTTTACGCGTTTTGGTCCACGCAAATATTGGGGGATTGACGACGTTGGCGGCACCTGATTCTCAGGCTGCTCAGGGTTGGATTGGAAATCACTCATAATTCTACTTTTCTGGGATGCGTCTTCAGGTGCTCTGCTTTGATTATTGCCTGGATATCGGCAATGGTCTGATCAAGGTGTTGGTCGGAGTTCACCACCAGGTAATCGAATTGGTCGATCATGGCATACTCTTTGGCAGCCACACAAAGCCGTACTTCCAGTTCGTCGGGTGTCTCGCTGCGTCGTTCAAGCAGGCGGTTGATCCATTCCTCACGGCTGCTGGCAGTCAGAAAGATCAGAATCGCGTCAGGACACAGGTTTCGGATGGTCATCGCACCCTGGACGTCCAGCCGCATGATCACATCTTTTCCAGAAGCAAACGCCTCTTTTACCTGGGATTTTGGAATGCCTTTGTAGTCCGAATAGACCCTGGCATATTCAATCAATTCATCATTGGCGATTTTTTCTTCAAACTCTTTGCGGCTGACAAAAAAGTAATCGACCCCTTCAACTTCATCAGGTCTGGGAGGGCGGGAGTTCATTGTAATCACGAAATGGGTATCAAGATTAGTCTTGCGCAGCAGCCCAACAACGGCATCCTTACCAATTCCCGAGGGTCCGGAAATCACAATCAGGAGGGGGTTGGTTGGTATCTCGCCAAAAATCATTTCTTTATCATCCATGGTCATCTCTATCAATGTGTTAGCCTTGATTATAAATGAAGAAACTACAGCTCTCAGAACTGGGAAAGAGCCAGTTATTCCAGCTCTGCCAACAACTCCTCAAACGATCGTATCTTTTTAACTTGATCAATAAAACTCTTCAAACCAGTCGATCGCGCGCGTAATTGTTGCACCGCCGGACCAACAGGGTCACTCCCCGATGCGCCACCACCAGGAGTGTCATTATACGAACCATAAAATGCAAAATATGCCTGGTTGAGTTTGCGAAGGCGGTAGCCATTTTCCCAGAAAAACTCACGCCTCTCATCCATGTAACTCTCTGCCCGCTTCACTTGCCCGATGGAGAGCAGGTAATCCACCACAAGGCGGGTTTCACGCATCTGTTTCCGATAATTGAAAGCTTCCTGCCTTCCTTCAGGCAAGACTGTTGCCGGGTCACGACCGGGCAGATAGTAAATGCTGACATACGCAGGATAGAAATGGATCATCACTTGCCTGCCTGCTTCTTTTCCAGCCAGGTTCGCCGTGGTCTCATTGATCGATCGCATGCGGTCGTTGTTAAAGTATCTCACTCCCAGCGGAAAGAACGTAAGATAGTTGTGGAACCATTCGTGTGCGATCACTTCAGTGAGCCAATTGATACTGCGGGTGCGCATGACCATGGTCGGATATGCTCCAATACCACCCACTGGTTCGACCAATGCGGAGAGATCAAATTGCTCATACACTGCCTCTTCCAGCGCTTCCTTCTGCAGGACATCCATGCCAGCCTTTAGGCTGATACTTCGTAACGTGCTGATGCTCTCCCGTGGGGAAACGATCAGGTTCAGAGGCAGGTCAGTCACTTTGAATAGCAGCGGAGGGAAAAGTTGTCCTCCGACGCCAAAGCCCATAGTCACTAGACTTCGTTCCGTCTGATTTTGCAGGATTGATTCGGCGATCCGCCCGTATTGATGCATTCGCTCGCTCTCTTCTTGCAATCGTGCATCGACAGCGGCGATCTCTCCGGTTCTTTTCCTCAGGTTAGGGTCAGAATTGAGCTCTTCCAGGCGGAATTCAAGGTTTTCCACTTCTCCGATTTGATTAAGATACTCGAGTACGATTTCCGCCTGCTTGTCATCGTCGATAAAGTGCTCCAACCCTAACGTAGCATTCGAGAATTTATCAGCCAAGGCAGAAACCACCCAGGACACGTAGTTGAATTCATCCCAACGAGTTAGATTGCTGAGGGAAGAAAGTGATCCATCAAAGGGAATAGCAGAGGAAAAAAAAAGGAGCGTCATGGCAACAAAAAGAAGGCACAGCTTGCCTCTTCTGTGAAGTTTGGTCCAAAAATTCTCGTTTTTCATCGCGGATAAATTGTAACCTGAAGCTGATTTTGTCTCATAAGGACCCTGTCAAAGCGAATGTCTCTCATGCAACTGAAGTTGTAATTGATATTAGCATTGATGATGACAGCGATCCCACACTGAACCTCTGGCAATCCTTTTAATACGTTCAACAAGAAAGCTAGAAAATCTATCCTGCCCGCATAAGCTTGTGCTTACAATATCAACCAAACAAGAGGTTGTATAATCAACCAGGTAGAAACACTACCAGAAAGTTCGAGGATTCATGAATTCCAATAAGTCCATTCCGATTATCGCGATCGTCCTGATATTGCTCTTTTTTTGCCTTTGTTGTCTTTGTCTGGCTGCTGCTGGTGTTTTCATTGCCAACGTTGCGACCAACGCAGAACCATCTGATTTCACCATCACAGAACCATGGGTCGAGCCCTGGAATGCTGAGCCCACGCCCGAGGTCACCATTGATCCCGGTACGATCAACCTTGAACCCGATCAGCTCGCAGAAGCTCACGAAACACTCGAGGTCCTCAACGAAAACATCGTGCCGATCAATGATCCCATCGACCTGGTAGGCAGACTGGGTGGCAAACCGGGCGTTCCGGATACCTTGATCGACGAAAACGCGCCTTACAATGTTGGCGCACAAAAATATTTCTGGGTTTCTAACACAGACACAAATGAAAACTTTCAAATCAGTGCCACACTCCAATATGTAGGAGACAACATCTATTTCTGGATCGAAGATGGTGTGAGGTTCAATCAATCTGATCTGGATCGCCTTGCCAGCACCTTTGACCAGGAGATCATCCCAACCAACCGGGAGTTCTTTGGACAGGAGTGGAATCCGGGTGTGGATGGTGATTCCCGCTTCTACGTACTCTATGCTGGCGGTTTGGGTAATTCCTTGGCAGGCTACTTCTCTTCGGCAGACGAGCTGCACCCGGACGCCCACCCCTTCTCCAACGCTCATGAAATGTTCCTGCTCAGTTCTGATAACGTGCCTCTGAATGATTCTTACATCTACGGAACCATGGCACACGAATTCCAACATATGATTCACTGGTACCAGGATAAAAATGAGGAATCCTGGGTCAATGAAGGCTTCTCCATGTTGGCAGAACATGTGAACGGATACGATACTGGCGGATTCGACTGGGAATATATGCGCAATACAGACATGCAATTAAATGACTGGGGCGGTGATGTCGGACAGAATGGTCCTCACTATGGCGCCAGTTTCCTGTTTATGGTCTATTTCCTCGATCGTTTTGGGGAAGACGCTACCAAGGCTTTCGTCAGTCATGATGAAAATGGTTTCGCCAGCCTGGACGCGGTTTTTGCTGAACTGAATATCCAGAATCCGACAACAGGCAAGCTCTACACCGGTAATGAGTTCTTTGCTGATTGGGTTGTAGCCAATATGCTCCAGGATACCGGCATCGAAAACCAACGCTACGATTACATCAGTTACTCGCCCTATTCGATCGACAATACGAAAACATATTACGAATGCCCAACGACCATTACCGGTGATGTATTTCAGTACGGTGTGGATTATTTATCGCTCGCCTGCCCTGGTTCATACACCGTGGAATTTGCCGGCAGCGAAGTGGTCAGTTTGCTGCCTTTCAATCATCCCAGCTCAGGAGAGAATTTTTTCTGGTCAAATTTGGGTGATGAATCCAACATGCGCCTGACGCGTGAATTTGATCTGAGCCAGGTGAGCGGACTAGTAGAGTTGCGTTTTAACACCTGGTACGATCTTGAAGAAGACTATGACTATGCCTACATTTCTGCGTCTGTCGATGGTACCAATTGGGATATTCTGGACTCTCAGAATTGCACCAGCCTTAATCCTTCCGGCAACAGCTATGGTTGTGGTTGGAACGGCCAATCTGATGGCTGGATCGATGAAGCAGTTGATCTTTCTCAATATGCTGGAGAAAAGGTGACCGTTCGCATTGATTATGTCACCGATGCGGCTGTAAATGGCAAAGGTATGGCTATCGATGACCTCCGCCTGGATGCTGTTGGCTACGCCTCCGATCTGGAATCTGATGAGGGTGGATGGTTGGCTGAAGGTTTTGTGCGCGTCCAAAATACGCTCCCTCAGTCCTTTTCTGTCAGCGTTATCCACGCAGGGAACCAACCAAAAGTCGAACAGTATCAACTTGAAGCGGGAGAAAAGTTGACTCTGGATGTCGAAATCGGCAATTCTTTCGATGAGGTCATCCTGGTCATTTCAGGCACCACCCCTGTGACCCGGGAGAAGGCAACCTATCAGGTAGAAATTCGTTAAGGCACAAGCTGAACTACAAGAATCCCTCGTTATCCAGTCTTCAGATGAAGTTGATGGTAACAGGGGATTTTTTATTCTGATACTTAAAAAGCGGTCATTTGACCGCTTTTTTGTTGTAACAATGAAAATAGTTTAGATATCAGCCACAGCTTCGACCAGGCTGTCATAAGTTGGAAAGTAGGGCAATATTCCAATCAGGTCCATCGAACTTTTTACGTTTTCGTTCAAGCCAGCTAAAACGATCTTGCCGGCGTTTCCCTTCTGAAGCTCTTTGTAAGCCCGGATGATCGCCCACCAGCCAGCGCTGGAGACAAAGGTGATGTCAGACATGTCAAGAATGATCGTCTTTCTTTCTTCGACCAACTCATTCAATACTTTTTCGATATCAGGGGCAGTCGCACTGTCGATACGTCCCAACCCTTTTACCACTTTGCAACGTTTGTAATCGGTGATTTTAAAATCCATGCTTACAACCTCCAGTTCATTGTTGAGATTATATCATCATACGCATTCCCAACACAACAAAACGCAAAACAAAGTCGCTGCACGATGATCGAGCCTTTCAACTCAGGTATAATAGCGCCCTATGAAATATCATATCTGGACAGAAGGCTGTCAAATGAATGTCGCCGACAGCGACCGCCTTGCCCGAGCCCTGGGGACTCTGGGTCTCGAAGAAACTGCGGATGCCTCCCAGGCTGGGATGATCATCCTCAACACCTGTGTTGTCAGGCA